>Ga0315554_1000190_pt1 | contig 33920 bp, 16 predicted proteins | sample SalMarSW160370MG_FD_202114 | JGI IMG/M metagenome (GOLD analysis project Ga0315554, IMG submission 202114) | Salt marsh sediment microbial communities from the Plum Island Ecosystem LTER, Massachusetts, United States - Salt Marsh Sediment SW1603-70 ...
GCCACCACCATATCCACCCTGAAGAACAGAGTTGTTCGCGATAGTGCATAATTCTATATCAGCGAACGAATGCCAGTTAGAGCTTATACCCGCACCGGTTGAGCCGGCGGTGTTTTCGGCAATCAGACAATTTCTGACTGAGATTTCCGGCCAGCTTGTAACTTCATTACCTCTAACGTCTTTACTGGAAATATACAAGCCGCCGCCGCTGCCCTGAGCCTGGTTACCGATTATCTCGCTGTTTAAAATGTCGGTATTGGCGCCGAGGCAGGCGATAGCCCCACCCTGACCCTGGAAAAACGTCGCTGAGTTGCCGGTGAATCGACAATTATTAATCAGGCCGGAGCCGCCGACGCAGACAATTCCACCACCATGGTAAGCCGTATTGCCTGCAAAATTGCAGTCGTCAAAAACGGGGTCGGCCCAGGTCCAGTGCACAGCTCCGCCGACCGTAGCTATGTTGTAGTTGAAATCACACTGTATGAAAGTAACATTAGCAGAATCTTCAAAGGCAACCGCCCCGCCGTAACTGAGAAACTCGTTAGCATTTTCCGCTTCTGCGGTTCCTGTTGACTGAAAGCTTGCCCAGTCCCACTGTGCGGGGCCGTTCACATCAGCAGTATTGTTGATAAAATTGCATTGAGTAAACGTTGCGGTACTATCGTCGGCACAATAAACGGCGCCTCCGAAACGATTTATTCTCCAGTGCACATCCGGATTTACTCCGCCTCCTCCTGTGCCGCTGGCGCCGCCATAGGCCCGACAGTTTATGAAGTTACAGTCTATGAATTCGGGTGAGCTATTCTTCCCAACATACACAGCTCCGCCAAGACCTGTATACTTGAAATACTCCGCGTAAGGTCCAAACATCCAACCGCCTGTTCCGAGGTCGGTTTGGGTCCAGAGGCCGCCTCTACCGCCATCGCTGCCGTTGCCGCCGTCACCTCCCTGGGCATAACAATCTATAAACGTGCAGTTCGTAAATCTCGGGCTGCTACTGGCACCGATAGAGACGGCACCTCCGTGGGCCCAGGCACCCCATCCGCCGTCACCTGGGGCGTCGTTCACCACCGCGCCTGCACCACCATCTCCACCTTCAACTGAACGATTGCGGAAAACACAATTTCGAATGTCAGGTGAGGAACCGACCGGTGGATTTGCCTCATCGTAAGCAGTAATGTCAAAATTGAACTCATGCAGCGTTATAGCGCCGCCGGTAACGGGTATCCCATTGCTGCCGTCAGCGAGAGGATTGATTTCGGTCCCGCCGTCAAAACCGCCTCTTCCAAATATATGCCAGTTATCAAAGGTAAGTCCGTCAATGACACACGTCCGACCTACATCCACGATTTGAAGTGCGTTTCTTATAATAGTATTTGCCACAACGCAGGGGTCCTGAGGGTCAGAGCTGCTTATTGTGATTTGCTTATTTATCGGCGGGTAGTAATACGCATCATCGAGCATATAGCTTCCCGGTGCGATTATTATGATATCGCCGTCTTCAGCATCGTCGATTGCGGTCTGAATATTCGTGTATTCACCGGGTACATTCAGAGTACGCGGAGTGAGAAATTCAACAGCTACGTTTCTGGTTTCGTTCATAGTGACAGTGTTTTCCAGGTCGACTGTTTCATCATCATCAGTTCCGCTCCAGTGTGGTATATGCAGAGGATTATTCGGCACGGCAAAGAGTTGAACAACCTCGCCGGCTTCGTGTAAAGTTCTGCCCGGATGTTCTACCCTTTGGCTGCTGCTGTTTATGTAGTCTATGCGGCCGTTATTAGTGCTGACTTCTGTATACAAGTAGAATGCCCCATCCGGCTCAAAAGACACCGCCACCTCCTTGTCGGCGTTCATAGTCACGATATTACACGGGTCACCCGTATTGAGCACCTGGTCTGCGCCGGTCCACTGGAAGACATTGAAGCCATCGTCGGCAATAGCCGTTAGTCTGACTTCGACACCCTGTCTTATCAACATGGTGTTCGGCTCGTTGCGGGCGAAGAACGGCTCGAAACCAACTCCCTGGGCCTTCAAGACGCCGTCGGCATCGTAATCCGGATGACCGTCAACCCGGATAGTCAACTGGTAGTACTGCTCGGGAGCAGCCATGGCTGGATAATGGTAGCCTATATCGACCGTACCGGTGTCTTCGACACCATCAATCCTGGTCGTAAGGTCGGGCCCGAGGTCGCTCGCATTACCCATTCCATTATCGACAAGATTACTTGTAGTCGCCTGACCTGTGGCTACGTGCCGCAGAAAATATGTGAGCTCCTCTCCGCCAGTCGAAACAAAGGGGTTGTCCTCGTCCCAGTTGCCTGTGTCGAACATTACAAAGGCATTCGGCAGCTCCTCAAAGACGCCGTCCTCACCGCCCTGTACGTCGCTATAGTCCACAATAACAGCGGCATGCGACTCGATAATCGAACCGGTCACTCGTCCGGCTGCAATCTGAGACCCATCTGGAGCACTATTGTTATAGACAATACTGTTTTTTAACTGGACAATCGCGCTGCTTTCGGCACAGGTTATACCGCCTCCGCTTCCGCTGCCGCCGGTGACGCTGTTGTCAGCTATCGTGCAGTTTGTCACTTCGGCCCATGCACCTAAATGACAAAACAGGCCTGCACCTTCTCTACTCGCTTCGTTGCCTGAAATAAGGCAGTTTACAAGCTGCTTGGGGCTGACATCGAAACCATTGAAATACATGGCGCCTCCGAGGCCGGCTGCGAAGCCGGCTGCGCCTTCGGCGATGTTGTTTTGTATGACGCTATTGATTATCCGGCCGGTACTATTCCAAAGCAGAATGCCGCCGCCGATACCTGCTCCGGTTACGGCTTCATTCTCGCTTATCGTAGAGCCAACTATGTTGACATCACAATAAGCGCCATCAATACCAGCGCCTTGTTCGGCATTGTTGCGGCTTAAATCGGAGTTGACCATGGAAAGACGTGTTTCGTCCATATAAATGCCGCCGCCAAATACCGCCGAATTATCATTGACCAATGAATCGGAGATACTGACCGTAGTAGCGCCGGCATGGGCAATGTCGCCGGCAAAGATGCCGCCGCCTTTATTCAGACAAGTGTTACGGTAAATGCGGCTGCCGTCTTCGATAGAAAGAGTATGTCCATCCGGATAATAAATGCCTCCGCCATTACCGAAAGAGGTATTGAAAGCTATTTCACAATTTGTTAAAATCGCGCCGCTGCCGCCCGGGGCAAAAAAGATTCCACCACCGCGATCACTGGCTATATTAGAACCTATGACTCTCGTATCGATAATTGACACCGGACTGCCCGCAAGAGCATGATATATACCGCCGCCGTTTCCTGTGCCCCCATAAGTACCCGAAGCTGTACAACCACTTATAGTACAGCCTTGGATTATTGCTCCACTGCCGTGGTCTATATAGATTCCGCCGCCGAAAGACATTCCAAAAGTGATGTTGTCTGTAGCGAATCCACTTGAAGTGGAACAAGCCATAATTTCACAGCCGCGTATGATTGGATTACTCATAGCGTCGCAGTAGATGCCGCCGCCATAGCCGCTTCCCGCAGCATTGCCGGTGGCACCGTTCGGGTCACCGCCATCTCCGCCCTCGGCGGAACAGCCATCCAGTACACAATTCAATATTGTCGGGCTTGACCCGATGAAAATCATACCACCGCCCATACCGTCACCACCAGCACCCGCCGGAGTGGGATCAATGTGTGGATTGTTCGGGTCGTTCGGGTCGCCGGTCTGGCCGGGGTCGCCGGGGGTGCCGACTGCACCTTGACTGACACCGTTGCGAATTGTCAGGCCTGTCACTACACTATTGGGCTCTTCCCCGCTTATGAAATTAAAGCCCCTGGTAAGGCCGCGGCAATCAATTATTGTAGAGGCCACGATAGAAGGGTTGTTCGGGTCGGTACTTGTAACGGTAATTCCGGGTTTCATAATAAGATTAACATCACCCGGGTTAGCAATGTACACACCAGAGCTTACCACCACAACATCACCCGGGTTAGCCGCATCGATTGCAGACTGTATAGTAGGATAATGACTGGGTACTGGAAGTGTCCGTGGTCCCTGCCTCAGCGCCATAGACTTGGTCGAAGAGTAGGCCGAGACGTTTTGGTTTGCAGATTTATCACGAACTCTGAACTTGAACTCGTAGACATTACCGATAGTAAAAGGGCCGCCTAAAATATTCAATGAGGCACTGTCCCGCCAGTCGCTGTTATATATAAGTGAGGATCCCTCAAATCCCTCGAACCGATACTCAACACCGCTTTCGTCGCTGGCCGCCCTGGCCTCCATTATAATCCAAACAGGCGTCAGGCGGAACGCATACGGGTCGACCCTCCACTGAGGCGGGTCAGGAAAGGGCGAGCACGGGTCGATAGCAGCCGAACCAATAGTAGCCGACCTCTGCACAGACCACCCCGTCATATTATTCGAATCATCTCGATCCCTTACTCTGAACGTGTATGTTCCCGGGGAAAGACCTGTAGCAGCATAGAAAGTACCGCTCTGCCAGCCACTGTTAAAGTTCGAATTAGTAACGCATTCAAAGTGATATTCAACGCTACCTTTGTCCTCAGCCTTTTTAGCTTCCATGGCGATGGTATGAAGACCTGTTGCCTTGGGCTGACCCCATGAAGCCCACTGGGCCGGGTCCGGCGTGGGCGGGTCATCATCAGCTGCAAGTTCCATTATAGCAGCACCGAGATTCAATCTGCCGCCGCTTACACACCGGCCTGAGAGAGCAGCAGCGGGGTCGGCAGTATCCATCAAAAGGTTCTTGACTTCTGTATAGCTGAGAGCAGGGTCAAAACTCAGCAACAGGGCACAGGCGCCCGCCACATGCGGCGCAGCCATACTGGTGCCCTGGTAATATTCATATTGGTTGCCGGGAATGCAGCTTAGAATGCCACGGGGACCGAAATTCTCGTCGCCGCCGGGAGCACCAATATCAACACTGTTCAAACCGTAGTTCGAATAGATGGGTCGGTTGTCGTTATGATTTGTGGACATTACGGAAATAATATTGTCAAGGTCATAAGATGCCGGATATGCGGGCATCAAGTCAGTGTTGTCGCCGATTTGGTCGTCCCCTCCGTTACCTGCTGATGCGACAAAGAGAATACCGGCATTGCGTGCATCAGCTATGGCGTCTCTTATTATTATTGAATAAGGGCCTCCACCCCACGAGGCGTTTATAATGTTGGCACCGCTATCAATTATATATTCGATAGCTTCAGCAACAATCGAAGCATAAGTGTCGGGAACATTCCAGTTATCATCACAAATCTTTACAGCCATGAGCCTGACATTCCAGCAAACACCGGCAACACCAATATTATTATTCCCAACCGCTCCGATGGTCCCTGCAACATGGGTACCGTGACTGTCATAATCCATAGGGTCACTATCCCCGACTGGATTTTCAATGTCTGAGCCGACAAAATCATAACCATAAATGTCGTCGACATAACCGTTCTGGTCATCGTCAACATCTGGGTCACCGTTAAACTCGACGGTATTTATCCACATGTTGCCAGCCAGGTCTCCGTGCGTATAGTCTATGCCTGAATCGGTAACCGCGACTATGATTTGGTCGTCGCCCGTTTCGATATCCCACGCACCAGGCGCATCGATATCAGCCCCCGGCGTTCCACCAGCCTGGCCGATATTGCGCATACCCCAGAGCTCATTAAACCTCGCATCATTTGGCATGCGATGCAGTTGGTACTTGTAATCCGGCTCAACACTCAAGATGCCCGGAGCAGAAGCGTACTGAACAAGCATTGACTCGACACACTGGCCCGCAGGAAGCTTTACCAAGGCCCAGCCGGATATTTTCTTATACAGGTGTACAACCGTACCTCCGCCGGCCGAATCAAGAATCTGCTGCCTGGCCGCCGCCTGTACGCCTGGGTCCAAACTGTCAAGACCGTAACCGGCGCCGGCAAATCGAACGAGTAGCTCACCTTCTTTATAAGGCGCCGAATCTGCAAATGAAATACCTGAAATCAGGACGAATACTGTAAAAGCCAAGAAGACTCGATTCTTCATTTTAGCTGCTCCTTATACGACCGTGCACCCCAATAAAATGAATTAACACAGGAATTCATGCTTCCGTACAAACACCCCATATTCATTATAGACCCGTGAACGGGTTTGTTTTTACAGCAAATCTTCAAAATACGAATAAAAATATTCATAAATCACAAGAAACTACCAATTCCTTATCAAAAGCTGTTCTTCAACTCGGCTACTGCATCGGCCTCAACTTCCTCCTGCAGAATTATGGTCGGCTTGACCAGAATCAGCAGGATTTTGTGGTCTTTAACCTTACTACGATTACTGAACGCCCTGCCGAGAATCGGAATCTTGCTGAGGATGGGGACTCCGGCCTCTTTGTCAATCTCAGCACCGAGTTTCTGACCGCCGAGCAATAATGTACCGCCATCCGGCACACTCACACGCGTTCTAACCTGGGCGGTTTCGACCTCCGGAAATTCGACAGTCAGGTTACTGCCGGCTCCTGGTATATCTCCGAAAACGGGGAAATTAATTACCTGGTTCCTGAAACCAAGAAAGTCATCCAGTGTTACATCTATATTAAGCAACACGTGTTTCTTGTCCGGTGCAATCGTCGGGGATATATTAAGTATCGTTCCGGATACAACCTCACGGTCTTCGTAAGTAAATGTAACAAAGCCACGTGCGATATCACCCTGTTCACGGCTCTCGATCTGGATATCTCCGGCGTAATACAAAGACCTCTGAACCCTGAAAGTCGCCGATTCACCGCTTAGCACCGTGGCTTTGGGAGCGGTGATAAGTGTCGAATCCCCATGGGCCTGCGTAGCGTTAAGCACGAAGCTTACCTGCAGGTCGTCGAGAATAGTACCATAGCCGCCTGTGAGCGAGCTTGCCACCGCGCCGGCGAGCGAACCTTCTATACCGCTACCGGTGGGAGTAGAAAGAACCGCCGAGCCTTGTTGAAAGGATATTTCACTGAACTTACCGCCCGGGTTGTACAGGAAATCTATGTCCAGCCCGATGTCCTCGAGGAAATTCTCACGAACCTTGAGGAATCGCGCTTCAATGGCAATCTGATAGCCGTGGGCTTTTCGCAGCTCTTCCAGAAGCGAGGAAAGCTGGTTATGCACATCCGCCGTCTGGCGAACACTGAGAAGCCGAGTACCATAACTCGTAACAGTACCCTCGCCCCCGGCGTCAAACCAACTGTCGGGAGAAACGGTGTCCTGTACGAGTAATATCAAGTCGTCAATCCTCTGCTGTCGCTCCGTACGAAGCGTCTCCCGGTCATAGGTTTGGTCTTCGCCGCCGCTGTCCGAGAAGCCTCCACCGACGGAACTGACGCCTCCGCCTCCGCCACCGCCGCCGCTAGTGACATTTGTCCGATACTCGGCGGGTACTCCAATCAGGTCGGTAACATCATACACCAGAGTAATCAAATCTGTTGGGATTGATTCTTTAGTTGCGATTGTTATTATGCCGCTTTCAATACCGTAACCCAGCTCAGCAAACCCTCCGGAAACGGCCTCCAACAGAAACTTAAGAGCTGAACTCAGCTTAACCGATGAAATCGGGTCCATGTTAATGGCCGTACTCTGGTCGATATCAGCATTGTCATATAAGTCGCGCCAGAGTGGGACAATCTTCAACGGCGGGTCAACTGCGTTTCGCAATATGTCAAGCGCCTCGCCGAAAGGCATATCCGGACTGAGTCCCGACAAATCCACCACCTGGTCCAGCTGCTCATAAACTCTGGTAGTGGCGGGGTCCTGGCCTATCGCCTCTTTCGGAACGCGCCTTGCCGAAATTTCAAGCCAGTTTTTCGGTATGGTCATTTCACTGGTATATGGTATTTCACTTCTGCCGGTCTCGAATAACAAATTCGCTCTTTCGCGCTGCCGCTCTTTTACCACCCTGAGCTGATCTTCAAATGAGATGGTATCCTCCAGCGTGTCCTTCATAATCAATGCCTGCTGATTGAGCGGGTCTATCGCAATAAGGCTTTGAAGCTGGCCGAGCGCTTCCTTGTAGCGCTGCTGTTTCTGATAAGCAAGGGTATTTTCCATCAACTCTTTGACCCTGTTCCTTCTGTCCCGTTCCATCTGGTCCCGTATTCCCATCTGCGACTGCTCAGCCTGAATTCTTGCTGCTTCAGCTACCTGTGTTTTGTAGCCGCTTTGGGCTGAGCTGATTTCATCACGCATGCGCTGCAGCTCGTCGCTGTAGCGTCCAAACTGCTCTTCACCGAGGTGTAACCGGTTCCTGTTCACAGTATTCTGAGCGTACTCAACGGACTTCACAGCCTGGTCGAACTGATTCTCGGCCTGATAACCCCGCGCTTTGGCCAGGGCATCGTTGACTACCGCCTCGGTATGTGAACGCAGGATGTTCTGCCTGCGCTGTATAACCTCGATATATCCACCGTCCTGCCCAGTAGTCTGTGGAGCTTCGATAACAGGTTTCGGGGTAACGACACTAATAACCGGTTGAGGGGCCATCGGTTCCTCGACAGCCGCGGGTATTCCCGCCTGCATAGCAGCCTGGTCGGCAGTTCCAAAAAGTTCCTGCTCTATTTCGGCGGCACCGGGCTGAGCTTCGCCCTGTTGCTGCATTATCTGCTCGGCAAGGGCTGCATCAATCTTAGCCAGGTAATCTTCGGCTCTGGTTCCGACTGGCGCAATCATCAGGTCGCTTTTCGAAACCTCAAGAAATCCGGCTCTGGCTTTTTCGAGATCACCGGCGTTGTAGTAATCAACACTTCGATTGTATAATTGCGATATTTCAGCTTGCCGCACAGCACCGTCATCACTGGTTGCAGCCAAACCCTGCTCGACAATCTGCTGCGTTTCATCAGTAAGATATTGGCTGTTGCGTACACCTTCAAACAAGACCCTCGCTTCAGCAAGCCTTCCCTCAGCCAGCAATTGCTTGGCCTGGGTTATCTCGGCAGAAAGTCTATCAACCTCCGCGGCTGCGGCATGAGCCTTTTCAAGCAAACCATTGAGCTGTTCTCGCTGGGCCGAACTAAGATACTCCTCGTAGTCCTTAGCCATGAGAAAAGACTGCTCTGCAGCTTTGAAGTAGTGGCGTTCATACTGTTCCGACCCTATCTGCATCCACCTGGCAACAAGCTGCTCAACAAGCTTTTGCCGGTCCTGCTGGCCGTTGGAACAAACGGCCACGGACTGCAGAAGCACCGCGGCAAATAAGGTGATAATTAAGGTAATGAATATGCTGTTACGGCCGCTGGATTTGACTGTGTATAGTAACTTTTCCAAAGCGCAATCCTCCTTAGAAAAAAGGATACCAAAATTAAAAAGCACAATTTCTTTCACCCACCCATCTAAAACCACCCACAGTTTTCAGAAGGGTCTGACCTTCGTCAGAGTCTATCGTCAAAAACTATTCTAACCATAACAGGGCATTTTTTCAAGTAAAAAATTGGCTTTGAAGGCAGGCGGAACCGGTCAGCTATGTCGTCCCATATTATCAAAAAACCTGGCGCTTACCGCCATTTAATATGAGACTATAAGCCTCGGTTGGCTATGAAGTTAGGAGAATAAAACGGCGATAAAGGGGGACGAAGTTCGCCTGAAAAAGGGGTTGCGGCCCCTGCCGGCCGCTAATTATAACGGCCATGGAGAAGCGTTATCCGGCGGTCATAAACCAGAGTCCTTTGTGTCCCAACGAAGCTCCCATCGCATCTGTTGCTCATCTATCATTCGCGACAGCTCCTGCAGTCTTTGACTATGTTGCTTATAAAGCTCTTCGTCTATGTCCGCCCGATACCCCTGCAGAGTGTTTTCGGCATTTTGCACCACAGCCTTGGCAATGCTGAATTCAGCCTTGCCGACGTGCCTGGTCACTTTCATCTGGGCATCACGCATGACGGCTTTAAGGTAACTCTGTTTTATATTGTCTTTGCCTATATAGTTTTGTTCAGACCCATTCCCAAACCGTTCCGAGCCAAGACCGCCAAGAACAACAGGCGGATTTGCCTGCGGCGTTTGTCGCTCTGCAGGTACAACAGCCCCCGTAGAACCTGAATCAACATCAACTTTACTGTCATCGTTTACTTTGGAAGATTGGAGTTTATGCTTCGACTTGGCCTTACTCTCAACCGGTCCTTGTTCTATGTCCGCCAAATACTCCTCGGCGGTCTTGCCCACACCTGGGACATACAATCCGCTCGATGCCACAATAGCAAAACCCTCTCGCGCCTCCTCGAAGTTGCCCTGCTTATAATTCCTTCGGCTTCGTTTGTACAGGTCCGCCATGAGCAGCTTCTGCTCAGCAATCTTTGCTTCAACCCGCTGGAGCGTTAACTTTACCCTGTTCTTCTCTTCGTCACTGAGCCCTTTGCTCTTTGCCGCTTCATGAAGGTATGCCCTTGCCTTTAGTAACTGCCCTTCATCGATAAGCTGGCCGGCTTTATCCACGTTTTGCAATAAGCGTGTCCTTTCGGACATTGATTGCTTAATCTCTTCAAGCAATTCGCTGATTTTCTGTCTCTGCTGCTCGTTGAAATACGGCTGATACTGCTGAGCCCGCAGGATTGAATCCTCCGCCTGTTCGTAGAGCCGGCGGTCACATTGTGTTTGTGTAACAGCAATCCAATTGTCCACAACCTGGTTCACCACACGACTTGAGCCTGTCTGCACATCTTTCGCGGCAGCCGGGCAGCACGAATACATCGACACCAGAATTACAAGGCCAAACCAAACCGTTCGGCTGACTATTCTATAAGTTTTGTCTGCCCGCGTTTTATTCATAAACGCTCACCTCCTGTCTTCAACCTCTCAGGAAAGATTTGATTTATACCCAGCGAACGCGTAATATTGCCGCGTCCCATATTATCTTCGGCAAATGAGTTGGAATCAATGAACAAAAATAATACCGAACAGCCTTTGATAGTTGCCGTGGAAACGTCCGGGCGTTGCGGTTCGACGGTCCTGGCCTGTGGTGAAAAAATCCTGGCTCAAAGAGATTTTTCCGGGCCCATGCGCCACAGCAGCGAACTTTTGCCCGCGATTGAAGAGCTGCTCGTACGTTTCGGGAAAAAACCGTCTCAGATAGACCAGGTCCACCTGTCCATAGGCCCGGGGAGCTTTACGGGTTTGCGTATCGCCGTTACCTTCGCAAAGACGCTCGCCCTGGCAAACTCAGCGAGGATTGTCGCGGTAAGTACAAGCGACGTGATAGTATCAAATGTCACCGCATCAACAGCCGAAAGTTGCCCGACAAAACCAGAGTATAGCAGGCTCGCAACAATCCTCGACGCGAAAAGGGGACAGTTTTTCGTAGCCGTATATCAGTACATAGAAAAAACTGCTGCCAATACGGAATGCAAAACACCATTAGGAAATTATGAAAAGATATTGCCCGACTGCCTGATGACGTCTGAACAGTTTCTGGAAAGATTTTCAAACTCTCAGCCTGCAACAGGCCTGCTGGGTGAAGGGTTGGTTTACTACGCAGACAAGTTCAAGGCGGCGGGGATGGAAATCATTGATGAAAAGTACTGGTGGCCGCAGGCATCCCACGTGCACCTGCTTGGCTGGGACAAAGTAACTAAAGGTGAGTTTACAGATGCTCTCGAATTACAGCCTTTGTATCTACGTCAGCCGCAACTCGGCGTCAGCCGTATCCGCAAAGATAGTTAGTATCGATTGAATCCACAACTCATACAGCCGAGATTCTATTGGCCGTCATTACCACGTGGCTCGACACTTTCACCGGAAACGACCTTTTGGTATCTTTGCAGTGCCCTTTCGTAAGCTTGTCTTCGGGCCGTGTTTATACTTTCACATTGGGCCTGTGAACAAGTCGAAAAGTTTCCCAGCGAGGCCGTACGACTCGTGGTATCGCCGCTAAAACCCCCTAAGTTAGATTCCGGCAGCGGTTCCGGCTGGACAGGACAGCTCAGATATGCCGGCTGCGGCGGTGGGTCAATCTGTACACCAGATGTTTTGGCCTTATCCAGCGAGGCAAGGTATCGGTCAACGGCAGCCAGGTACGGGTCACTGTAAGATGCCTGTCGGCAACCACTTAAAACAAGTATTAGTAAAACAGCTAAAGCCAATCGCATTTTATCTATCCTCACACTAAAAGCTTCCATTTTTTTACACTAATATTTATACGAAATAAATCACGCTCAGGTCGTGGGCACAGACCAATAGGCACCAGCGGAATATGGTTTAGAACACCCAACTCGTCGATGAGTTGGCGCAGCGAGTTGACTGGAGACGAAGGGAATCGAACCCTCATTTCGGCGATGCGACCGCCACGTGCTCCCGTTACACCACGTCCCCGGAATAACAGACTTATCCTGCCTGCATACGGGTTATTGTATCGAAAAACCGCCGGTGAGCAACTGTTTTCACAAGCCGATTTGAAGGGGGGTTAAAGGCCTATAATTTTACGGCTATTGAAGTTTTCCGGAGGAAATCCGCGCCGCCCGATAATGTCCTGAATTCCTAACATAAAAATACATCAAAAAATATGCCATCACCACAAGAAAACCGGACAACAGTATCACATCAAGAGGGAAACAAATACCACCGAAAAACCCGGCAGGAGCCAGAAACTTGCTGCCCTCTGCAAGCAGCTGGTTTTCTCTGGAGTCAGGGGGGAATTGCTGATGCAGAAAAAGGTGAGCATCGCGAGATGCATCTACATGGCAGCAAGTCTTAGTCTCTGTCTTATTCGGGTTGCACAGGCAACCTGCAAGAGAGATTACGACCCGTATAACGGACAGGTATTACAACTGAAGAACCCGACACCGTGGCTTGAGCTTGGCGCTGATTTTCGTTTCCGGGTCGTTTATGACGAGGCACGTAAAATGGATAAGAACGCTACCGGACACGACCGAATTAACACGCGATACCGCGCCAGAGCAAAAGGCAGGGTAAAATTATCAGAAGAGCTTGACTTCAATATCCGGCTTGTAACCGAACCGCGGTATTATCATCGTCCGCCTTCACTGGACAAGCAGCTAATATACCACGAGCTGTTATTCGACCAGTTTAACCTCGTCTGGAGAAACGCATTGGGATTGCCAATGACCGCAACGGTCGGCCGACAGGAAATTAAGCTGGGCAGCTCCTGGCTTATACTGGACGGTACACCGCTCGACGGCGGCCGAACCAATTTCTTCAATGCTATCCGGGCAACGTATGACCTGAAGGAATGGAATACCTCAGTCGACCTGATATGGATAGAAAATCACGGCGACAGCGCGAAATGGCTCAAGCCCTTCAATGACCGGGACTTCGACCTTGCCGAGCAGGACGAGCGAGGCGCTATAATATATCTGTCAAAAAAGCGGTCAAAAGATTCACGGCTGGACGGTTACTTCATTTACAAACAGGACCACAACCGCCGAGTGAGCAGCGGCTATCAGGGCGAGATTTACACCTTCGGCGCTATGCTTGAGGGAAGACTGAACGAAAACTGGACGTACTGCTTCGAAGTAGCGCCGCAGTTCGGCCACAAGAACGGCAAAGAGCTTAACGCTTTCGGCAGTAACAATCAGCTTACATACGATTTCAAGGACGAGAGGAAAAATAAGATTACAGTCGGATACGAGTATCTCAGCGGCGATGATGACCCCGATAAGAATTTCGATAGGGTCTGGGGACGCGTTGACACGTGGAGCGTTTTATATCAGGGCACAATAGACTCACTCGACGGCAGAGCATATGACAATTCGAACCTGCACCGAATTCACTTTCTATGGATGACAGAGCCGACTGAAAACATAGTGATTAAGGCCGCTTATAACCTGCTCTTTGCCGATGAGAATACATCAGCCGGCGGCACATGCGGATTGAGTAAGAGCGGATGTTTCCGCGGCCAACTTCTAAGAGCACAAATAGAGCACAAAATCAGCAAATCCCTTTCGCACAGAGTGGAAGGCGAATTATTCATGCCGGGTAATTTCTACAGTGACGCCCGCAATGATGTGGCTGTTTTTGCACGATATGGAATAGTGTACACGTGGTAACCATAGGCAGAAGATACCTGAAAATAAAAAGGCTAATTATGAAAACAGGCGGTAAGACATGGACGAAAAAATGCACAGTTCTTTGTGGGCTGGCTATAGTTATATCACTCTGGACGGCTTGCACTCGCAACAGCCACAAAGAAACTCTCGAGATTGTCGGGACAGGGGCATGTGAGGAGCTTCTTAAGAAATTAGCCGATGCTTATAACCAAACCAATCCCGGCTATAAAGTGATAGTCCCACCCAGCATCGGCTCGGGTCGCGGTATAAAGACGGTAGGAAGTGACGAATATATACTGGGCCGAGTAGCCAGGCCTCTCAAAGAAGATGAGGCCGAGCTCGGTTTATCCTACGTCGTTTTCGCCAGTGACCCGGTTGTCTTTGCCACAGGCAATAAGGTTGATGTCACGTCTCTGACCGAACAGCAGCTTTTGGATATTTTCTCCGGCAAAATCACAGACTGGCGGGAGGTCGGCGGTACGAATAATCCCATACGCGTCCTTGTCCGGGAAGAAGGAGATTCATCCCGCTCGGTCATCGAAAGTAAAATCGAATCATTCAGAGATATCAAACTCAGCGAACAGGCAAAGATGGCTTACCACGATTATGAAATGGTCGAACTATTTGAAAAATACCAGACAGCCATCGGTTATCTTACCAACTCCAGCGTCAACTCCAATATACATCCGATTAGTATTGATGGAATTGCGCCGACGCTTGAGAACGTATCACAAGGCAGGTACCCGCTGGTCTGTGAATATGCGTTTGTATACAAGGAAAGTCGTCTGAACGACCAAGCCGGGAAATTTCTCGATTTTGTATTTTCCGAGCATGGAAAAAGGGTCCTCGATTCGAACGGGGCTATGCACATAACGGGGCAATAAAATAATGAAATGGCGATTTAGTCTCGCATATCCTATTTTGGCGCTGATAAGCTTTGCCGCTTTGGCTGTGGCGCTGCCGCTCTATTTCATCAGTGTTAACTCGCTGAAAAGAAACATTGATGTCATGGAGATAAACAAGGCGATACAGGCGCATTCTATTGCCGAGGCGGCAATAGAAAACGAGGTGGATAAATTAGCGATTTTATCCAAGGCCCTCAAAGAACATCGCGGTTTGATTGATGCCCTGAAGGACTTTAACAAATCAGGCGACCCAGATGCACTGAGAAAACGGATAGACCCGATAGTGGCCGAACTGGACGTCGGCTTTGTCAAATTAGTGGGCCGAGATGAAAAGATAGTATACCGGCGGAACACCTCCATAAGCTCCGAACTGAACATTTGGGGTGTAGCAGAGGCCCTGCAGGGACAGGAAATCATTGTCACGTCCAGACACGCCGAAGGTTTTGCAATACGGGCCATTGCACCGGTTCGCGATGATTCCGATGAAATAATTGGCGCTATAATAATCGGTTTCATAATAAATGACGCGTTTGCCAACAGGATTTCGTCTCTGGCCAACGCCGACATTTTAATCGGCTCTCTGCAAGGTGTAATAGCCGCTTCACACAACATTAACGAGGAGGCAAAACACACTTGCAGGGAAAATCCGGCCATTCATGCCATAATGCTGGACAGCATCAAAGATGATAAAACCTCTTACAAAGCAATTTGTGAACATAACGAGATATTCTACTACAAGCGTTTGCTCATTGTTGACGAGATGTTCAGTCTAATGGTCGAAATCGACACGTCCGAAGCACAGGAGCGGTTCTCCATAACCAAACGTAAAATCGCTGTTACCGCAGGGACAGTCTTTGTCATATCGTGGTTCTTCGGAATTATGCTCACAGGGACAATGATAAAACCATTGCAGGAATTGCGGGACCAAAGCTGTAATACGGTGAGACACATAACCGGCAAGACCGTCGATGTGCACAGCGGCAATGAGCTGGACGCGCTTATCGGTGCTTTTAAGATAATGAAAGAATCACTTGTGAGCTACATCACCGACCTGCGAAAAGCCGAAAGTGAACTGCGAGAACACAGGGACCACCTTGAGGAACTCGTTGCCGAGCGTGCTGAGAATCTGAAAAAAACCAACGAGCAGCTTCGCAATGAAATCAACGACCGCGAGCGCGCAGAGCAGGAGCTTAAGAATTCGAACAAAAAACTGAATAACTCTACTCTTCAGCTGCAGGAGTTCGTCTATGTAGCTTCACACGACATGAGGGAGCCGCTCAGAAAAATTTCAGCCTTTACACAAATGCTGACCAAAAGTCTGTCCGGAAGATTAAATGACGACGAGCAGGAAAATTTCAACTTCGTACTCGAAGGCGCCGACATGATGCGAAAAATAGTGGAATCTCTGCTGGCTTACTCAAAACTTATTGACCAAGAAGCCAAAATCAAGGAAGTAAACCTAAACACAACCATAGAAGAACTAAGAAATTTCGAACTATACGCTAAATTGAAAGAGACGGACGGCAAGCTGCTTGTTCCGGAGCCTTTGCCTGCGGTTAAAGGTAATGCCGCGCAAATCCGGCAGCTTTTCCAAAATCTAATATCGAATTCCCTGAAATATCGCAGAAAGGATATCGCCCCTCAAATTACCATACATGCACACAACCAGGACGACGGCATGGTGCGGATAGAGGTACAGGACAATGGAACCGGAATCAAGCCGGAATACCACCAGAGTATCTTCGCCATGTTCCGCAGGGTCTGCCACGGTGCTGAAAATGACGGTATAGGCGCGGGACTGGCTATATGCAAAAAAATCGTCGAGCAACATGACGGTGAAATTAAGGTTAATTCGGCCGAGGGCGAAGGGGCGACATTCTGGTTTACACTGCCTGCATTCAACAGACAACAAAAAGAAGAAATCGAATCGGCTGTAAGCTGCAAAGAACAACATGGCTAACGGAAGGATTAACGAAAAAACTTTGCAGTCTTATTTATTACCTGACGGGCCAGATTCGGAACCGGCCGCTACAATGGAGCATTCCAAGCATATATAGCATGCCGTTATAGTAGCGATGCCGGCCCACAGGAACCGGCAGGTCCCAGAGGGCTTCGGCGAACTGTTTGGCTCGTGGATGTGTTGCAGCGAGACCGGCGACGGCATTGGTCGCCACCAGGCCATCCGAATGACCGGGGTCTAACTGGTCGCCCTGGAGTGTGAATTGGTCTCCATATGTAGAAATACCTTTTGACTCGAAGAACGCCTGCAGGCGGTCACTTAATTGCCTCTGACGAACATCTTTGGCCCACCAGGCCCAATCCATAGACCAATTCATTGAAGTGCGCCACGCATCAAAAAGAAAATTGACGGAGTTACTGTTACCCGGGCCGACCCAGGGGCTGCCGTCGAAATTGGCATACTCCGGGGAAAGACCCGTTACAGGATGCGTTGTTCGAATAAAGAAATCTCGGCTGACTGAAGCGGCCTGCGACCAGAATTGCCTATCCTCTTTGGGGCCCCACCGCGCCCACAACTCATAGAACGCGGGCAAATGATACGAAGGGTCGGTGTGTTCACAGATTTCAATGACCGGTGAAAACCGAACCATTTTGTGTTCGGCATCAAAAAGATTGCCGACTGTTCGCAGGCCGTTGACAGTCTCGCCTGTAATAAACCGGCGGTTTTTCATATCGCTGGCGAGCCGGTCAGCCTGGGCTTTGTAATCGTATATCCCTGAACCGTTGCCCCATCGTCCCGCCGCAAAGAAAAGCGCCATCGTAAAATATTCTTCACCGTCCGGGGCGGGCATTTCGTCGGTCGGCGTGCCGTCGGTCTTCACGGACCACGAAAAGAAACCATGGGCGGGGTGGTCAGGCGAACCATGATACATATATGTCTTTGTCCAATTCCAAAGGGCGTCAAACTCGGCCTTTTTATCAAGCTGAACGGCTATCATCATGCCATAGGACATGCCTTCCGAACGGACATCATCAAAATAGGAATCGTGGACATAGGCAAGCGGACCGTTTGTATTAGCACCGGCCGGGTAATAAACCGCTTGTGTACTCGGGTTGCCGTAGAATAATTGCTGAAAAGCCGTGTTGACTTTAGCGGCTACTTCTTCCGGACTGCGGCCGGCTTCGACGAACAGGTTGCGGTAATTGCCTGTTGCGAAAGCGCCTAAAGCATCACCGCAACTTTTAGCGGAACCGGACGAAGAAACAGTATCACCGTTCACTGCAACAACTCTTAGCAGAAACATTTTTCGAACAAGCTTCTTTGCCGCCGCGATAGCTTTCGGGCGGGCCGAGATAACTGGGTTTGAGGCCGCCTGCATCGATTACTATTTTCTGCAGTACGATACCCGGGTCAACCATCCAGAATTTCAAAACATGCTCACCCGGTGCGTCGATTTGGTGAGCGGTCTGGGCGATTTTAATACTGTCACTGACCATCTGATTCCACCACATAGGATATTTCCAGTCAGGCACGATATCTTTCTCGTGTATGTTGACGATTTGCGGCTGTTCGTCATCAAACGAAATCGCATAACGCAGCCCCTGTGTTTTTTTAAAGTTCTGAACAGGAGAAAGATACGCCTTAACTTTGACCCGGCCGGTGTCAAAAAGATATACATTGTATTCGAGGTGCGGGCTGTTTCCCTGAGGTGTTTGACTTTTAGCTGTTACCGGCACGGGCGATACGCCGGAAAGTGTTCGGCCCATATTCGGGATAGTCAGCCATTCGACAGGGTCTGCGTTGATTTTCCTGGTATAATGTTCAGCCTCTATCGAAACGCAGCCGTTCGTCTCTACAAAACCTTTTAAAGAACCCCTTGTTGGTACTCCTGGATTGAATGCGTTGATTTTAACGCTCACCTCTTTTCCGTCAGGGCCGGTAATCAGAACAGAACCGCTTCTTTCGCCCATAGGCACAGAGCCCCATTCGGCACTAACCAAAATGCGAAGCTCCTTGTCAATCGTCCCCTGTGTTTGGCTTAGCTTAATCCAGGGCTCGCTTGGTTTAGCTGTAAATTCAAAAGGTTGCTGTCCCCGATTAAAAACCTCGATATACCTGTCCTTCCGGTCGAAAACATTCAGCTCCGGCATGACCGGCTGCTGCGAAGCATCAGGCCACATCTTTTCTGAACCTTCAATTGCGACGCCCATATCGGCAGCGGCAGGCAATTCAACTTTTTTAACTTTGGGCATAATATTTCTTTTCGGCTCATTCCAACTGGTGTAACCGATATGCGTTGTATCCATCATATGATTCCACTTGCCATTCGCGAGTTTATTATAACGCTCGTTAATTTCGGAATCTTTTTTAAATAGTACTTCAACTTTATTGGCTAAATCGTTCGCCGCCGCCCTGCCCTGACTCGCATATAACTGATTCTTACCGACTGTCACATAGAGTTCGTTTAGATTCGCACAGGCAAGTACTGGGTGTAGCAAAAGCTGATAATAAGCATCCTGATACTGTGTGGGCAGGGTTTTTCCAATCTGCTCAGCTTTTTCGGCAAATTTATTGTAATCTGCGACAACCGTTTCAGCTTCGCGATAATTCACAAGGCTGTATGTATCAGGAGCGAGCAACTCAGGTTTTCGCCTGCCGTTTAATTTAGTATATCCGTCAAGTAATTCTGCAATCGCCTCTGCGTGTTCCGGACCGAACTGCTGCTGTGCCCAACGTCGAGTATACTTCGGCAAACTCTCAGCCGGCCACTCGTTTGGATTCAGCGCGTAATCGAGGAAAAACGAAATCGGAAACTCCATCGGCTTGAGGTCGCCAACATTGACAATCCAGATTCGATCGACGCCGCTGCGATAAGACAGATGCATTTGCTCCCAGATTTTGGGTATGGGATTGGTATTGAGCCACAAATAACTTCTTGGCCCGCCGTAAAAATCAAAATGATAATACATTCCGTAGCCGCCCTTTCGCGGCTTTGAGTCGGGACTCGGCAGAATACGAACGTTGCCCCAGTTATCATCGCAGAGCAGTAATGTGACATCATCGGGGACACGCATGCCTTTGTCGTAATAGTCCTGCACCTCTTTATATAGCGCCCATACCTGCGGAACGTCGTTCAAATCTTTACCGGTGACTTCTCTGACGATTTTACGCTGGTCGGCCACGATTTTTTCAAGCAAAGAGATATTCGTTTCTTCACTCATAGCCTTGTCGCCGTCTCCGCGCATCGCGAGCGTTATTATCGTTTCGTAATCCTTGCTCTGCTCGATGCCCTGCCTCCAGAAATCGCGAAGCACTTCTTCGTTTTTGGAATAATCCCATGGGCCTTTACCATACCGCTTCCATTCCTGCTGCGCCCTGTTCATCGGCTCGTGATGCGAGGTGCCCATCACAATACCGTACTCGTCCGCTAATTTCGCATTGAGCGGGTCATCATCGGCAAATGCGTTGTTCCACATCGCGGGCCACATAAAATTAGCCTTGAGACGAAGCAGCAACTCGAAAACCTTAGTGTAGAATTGGCTGTTGTAATCTCCGAATTTTTCTTTGACCCATGGAGTAAGTGCGAATCCTTCGTCATTAAGAAATATGCCGCGATACTTAACGGCCGGAGGCTCCTGAATATATCTTCCGGCCTTTATGTAAAGATTGTCCTTATGTTCGACCGGCACATCCGCCCACCAGTACCACGGTGATACTCCAATCTGCTCGGACAGGTCGTAGATGCCGTAAATTGTGCCCCTTTTATCGCTACCGATGATAATAAGTGCACTTTCTACTCCGGCCAATGGTTCATTTACAACCTGAATAATAAACGATTCCCATTTGCCTCCTATCGGCGACACATCGACCTTGCCATCTTTAATCAACTGGTCGATGACTCGGCTCTTTCCGATGGTGCCTATGATTACACTGTTTTTTCCAGGGCCGGATTCTTCATTTTTTATTTCCGCTATACAGCCTGTAACGCGGGCAATATCTTCTTTGAGGTCGTTCGCAGCGCGTAAAACACCGGCATAATCCTGTGAATCGACATAAATGTCCGCAACGCTGTCTTTTTCGGCAAGGCGAAAACAGCCTTCGCTGCAGGTGTTTTCCACGTAATTGGCCTGGCCGATTGCCAATACATATTGACCGGAACAAAACAGACACGTGGCGGCAAATAAAACAATTTTTGTCATAGCGTTTGTGCGCATAATCATTCCTTCCATTCTTTCGAACAGCAACCTGTTACCGGGCATTTATTGCCTCTTTCCGAATATTGAAGCTAAAAAGGAGCTCAACTGCTTAGATTCAATTATTATAGTCCCGGAACGCTTCTGTTGTTCTTTAACAAATTGAATCAAAAGCTGCATAAATATCGCGCCGGGCCTTGTATAGCCGCATACGATATAATGAGGTCCCGGCTTTGCTTCGCCCGCCTCCTTTTCAAATGTCGGCCTGACGCTTTCGGGAGTTATCAGAGAATTGGCGTGCTGGAATACAACCTTATCCATTACTTTATAGACCTCTTTGCTTTCTTTGGCTAAGCCGTAATAATCCAGAAGCTGTGCAAGAACATAATTCGACGCTATCCAGACGTCCTTTCCCTGGTCCGATTCCACGGGTTTTCCGGTTTGAGTCCGTGCGGTGGCCCAGCCAAGAGGGTTGCGGTTATTCGTGTAAATCGTTTTGAGAATTTGTCTTGCCTTGTCTGCGGGGATAAACGGCTCTTCACCCATCGCAATCAAATACCACAGGCCGTCAAGCTGATTGGTCCAGACGTCAGTGTTTTCCTTTCCCGTCTCCAGGTCTATGCACGTCGCAAAATACTGCATCCTGCCGCGCTTTGTTTTCTTGTCTATCCACAGTTTTTCGTAAATGACGAAGCTTTTTTCGAAAATCTCGTCATATTCGTTTTTGGCTGCTGAGTCCTTCATCATTTCAGCCATTTTGCTCATCGCCCTACAGGCGGCCAGGAAACCATTTGTACAATATGAGTCTATGCCGAACAAAGTTATATTATCGAAAGTATTTTTGACTTCATCGGGATTGCCTTCCGGGATACCGTCTTTGTCCAAATCAAGCTTCTCTAAATACTCGAACCCGAATTTAAGTGTTTTCCAGTTTTTCTTCAAAAATTCAACGTCGCCCGTATATTTGACGTTCCGCAGCACCCGCAATGCGATCTTGGGAAACAGGTCTATCCAGTAGTTGTTATTGTACCAGGTATATTCACTTTTATTGCGCATCGGGTTGCCGAAAGTCAAAGCAGTCAAATCGTGCGACACGCTTCCCTTTATTTTGGTTGGGGCTTTGACGTGGGTCAGAGAGACACCTTCGTATTCTTCCGGATGCTCTACAAAATGCTGCCTTGCTTCGGCAAAAGAGGCGTGTGTGTGATAATATCGCTCCGTCAGATTCTCCTCCATAATCGAATCGATGAACCGCTGACATATTTCCTTCTCGACCTGCGGAAAGAGCATCAGAAGTATCGGCGAGAACCAGTCAACGTCCTGAGAGTTGACGTAAGGATAATCGAAACATTCGAGGAACCTGGCCACGTCGTTTCCGTTTTTATCTTCAATCCACGCCGCTGCGTTCGACAATGGAAAATGAAATTCGTTGACAATCAGTCTCAACAACAATAGCGCACCCTTTTTGTCATTTTTATATGCAGGATTCTGCTGTATAAGCTCGAACATCCTGTTTTGGATTTCCGCTGTCCTGCTCAGCCATTGGGGATATTTATCCAGCGCGATTTTGGCCATATCACGCGCTCTTGTTTTCTCATCCCTGAAACTTTTGACGTACTTGCGTTCGAATTTTGTCCCGTCGGCATACCACTGCTGCGGGAAGTCCAGGGCGACGGCGACCGGAATCGAAAGAGTCGCTTTGGGTTTTAATTTAAAAGTAATACTGATTGCTGCGCCGTAATCAGTATTTGCTTTAGGCCCGCACTTTTCATAAAAACCGCCGTCCTGCTTCAATAACAAATCCTGTTTTAAGCTGTTTAACCTGAAATACGGCTGTGTGTCTATTGTTATCTCATTCATCTGAGGCACGGCTATGGCCATTCTCTCCGAATTTTCAGAACTGCCCATCACCACGCATCTTATACCGGCAAAACTGAAATCCTCGTGAACCTGGCCCCTTATCGGCGCTGAACATATAAATGCGGTGTCCTGGTCGATTGGCCGGTATTTCTTTTCCTGCAGGTTAGCCAGGCTCGGCCTGGGTATTACGAGGGTAATCTGCTGGGACTGCTTTGAAGTATTCTCCACCTCGTATTCCTCAACGCCGATAGGCATTAATGCCTGGACGTTGCCGGACAGGAATGGGCTAATCAATTTTCTTGTCACTTTTGCTTTGCCTAAATTGTAAGACATCTCGGCCAAAGGTGTAGCCAACGAAATCGTAACCTGCTTAATGTCCACCGGGCTAAAGTAATAACGTTCCGATATCGGTATATCATCAGAGCTTTCCATTATCTGGGGCTTCTTCGTTGTGAGCATAACGGGCTTTTCATCGTTGATGCGGACAATCGGCGCAGAGGCAAGCTGCATTGCCTTTTGATTTATATAAACTAATCGCCCCGCGTTATTGATGCGGTTATATAAGCCGTCGGGCGATATGCCTACCGAGCAGGTCGGCGCACCCTGAAGGAAAATTGTCAGAGGAAAATCCATTGTCTTTGACATTCCCTGAAAATGCACCGCCATTTTATTTTTTACATAAATCGTGGGTATCTGTGCCCCCGAAATTGTAAACAGGTCACTCATCTTTAAACTGCTTGTTTTAGGCATTCATTATCTCCTCTGAACTAATTTATTGTCTTTCACCAAATGGCCAAGCTATTAGTTTCACCAATTTACGAAGAGCAGAATAATAGCAAATATTGTCCCGTCTTTCAAGCGTCAAAAAAAGCCGCCGGGGCTGGTTTTCAACACCGGCGGCATTCATTTAATTAGTGAAACCTGTGTAATCTGTGGCTAACCCTTCGACAAGCTCAGGATTAACCTTCGGTTAACAATACGATAAGCCGACAGGGGCCTTTTTCGGCGGGGCCTTGACGGCTGATTCTTTCTGAGCGCCAAGCTTTACGGGTACTTTTGTCGTACGGCAAGGCTTAATCTTTCCAAAAAGCAGGTCAGCTGCGGCCCTTATGGAATCAGGCGTGCCGCTGAAATTACAGACCACAACATCAGCATCCTTCGTCGTACCTTCTATATAAGGAGAGTTGGTCACGATAACTATTTTCTTTCCGGCCGCTTTGAGCTTCTTGGCAAGCAATTGATTGTTCCCCGATTTGACAATCCGGGCGTAATAGTTGGTCATAACGACAAGGTCGGCCTGTTTGGCCAGGTCAAGGCACTCGGCAATTTCATCATCGAGCGCGGAAAATTCCGTATCGACGAGGATTAGATTTGCCGAATTGTTTACCATCGCCTCACAGAACATATGCTGGTGCATATACGGGTCTTTTCCGCAGAATTCATAAGGAATGCGCTGCTCGATAACGAGCATCTTCTGCTTCGGATTCAGCGGCAGCATCTTCTTGTCGTCCCGCATTACTATCAGGGCCTTTTTCGCAACGTCCCAGCAGAAATCGACGACCGGTTTGCTCAGTGCGTATTTCTGGGCTTTGGCCGGGTCCTTTTTACCGGCTGACTCGAACAGGCCCTGGTCGTACTTCATACTCAAAAGATGTGTAACGGCCTCGTTGAGTCTTTCTTCAGATAAAAAGCCTGTCCTGACAGCCTCTAAAAGTCCAAAGAAGCACTGCGATCTTGATTCATCATCAGCTTTTAAGAGTATCGTGTCACAGCCGGCCCTTATTGCCATTGCACAGGCCTGCGGAAGAGGCCATTTTTTAAGAATCGCGGCCATACCGATAGCGTCGGAAACAATAACGCCGTTGAAACCTAATTCTTTTCTTAACAGGCCGGTGAGAATTCTTTCAGACAAAGTGGTCGGATATTTATCGTCATAGGCCGGATAAACCGAGTGCCCGGTCATAATTGCCTTTACTCCGGCATTGATTGCAGCCTTGAACGGAACCAGCTCAACTTCCTGCATCCTCTTTTTGCTGGTCGAGATTACTTCGAGCACGTCGTGAGCGTCGGTTACCGAATCGCCTCTGCCGGGGAAATGCTTTGCGGTCGCGGCAATGCCGCCGTCCTGCAAACCTTTTATAAAGGCGACGGCGTGTTTTGCGCAAACCTCCGGGTCGTCGCCGAAAGACCTGACGCCGATTTCAGGGTTCTTGGGATTGATATTCACGTCGCAGACAGGTGAATACATCTGAGTTACACCGATATTGCTAAGCTGCTTGGCGATGGTATTATTGATTTTGTAGGTGAGTTTGACGTCGCCGATAGCTGCCATACCCATTGGCGGCGGGAACTGCCTTATGCCGCCGGCCATATAATCGTTCTTGAAATCGCCTTCGAAATCGATGGTCATATGCAGAGGGATTCGGGACCGTCTCTTCATCGCGATTTTCTGTAAGTTATTCAAATCTTTTGTGTATTCTCCCGGCGTTATGCTGATACCGAAGGTTTTGCCGGCAAAATAAGTACTCGCAATGGAAAAATAGTCTTTCGGCTTTTTAAAATTTTTGTCTAACTGGGAATTTCCCCAGTAAAGGTTTTTGCAGGTCTCGACCGCGTACGGCTCCAGGCAAAGGCCGCCGCACTGCAATCTTGTGATTTGCTCGATTCCGCTGGGCGTTAACATGGCGCCGCGTCTGGTAAATGTTAAAACCTGGCCGACCTTTTCCTCCAGGGTCATCTGCCCTAACTTTTTGCTGACGAATGCATCTCTTTTTGCATTGCTTTTTTTTGTCTTTGCCATATATATCTCCTCTTAAAAATTTCAGCCACAGAGTTTTTAAGCCACAGAGGACACAGAGTTCACAGAGAAAAAATTAACAGTGTTAATCCGTGTCTACGATTCCCATTTACCTTTATCATCAGGCCCTGCCCAGAATTGGCGTTCGTGTTTCCAGCCGGGCTCGTCAATTTTCAAATCTTTCGTCTTCCACCCCGCTTCGATTCGCTTCGTCAAATCATCAAAGCCTTTATTCCAGGTAAGTCCGTCGGGGACAGTAACGTTCATACTGCCGGCGGCATTTGCGTATCTCAGGCAGGATTCAACAGTATGGCCCCAGACAAATGCGGAAAGGAATCCCGCAATTGCCGAATCGCCGGAACCCAGAGCACCGACAAATTTGTCCTCCTGATAAACAGGGAACCACAGTTCACGATTGGCCCAGTTATCAAGGTCGCTACAGCCGGCGGCCCCCATTTTCTGTAACCGTTCCTTATCGGCGGTCCTTACATACAGGCCCCTGTGGCCGCATTTGACCATTGCAATCGCCGCACCCATCTTGATTAAATCTTTACCGAGTGTGGAAATCTCTTTGACCGTCATATGGTCAAGTACGCTCTCCTTGGGCCCGAGCTTTGCCTTCTTTTCGAGGAACTTATCTTTATAAAGGAAATAAAATATCTCTTCGGCGCTGGGCACCATAATATCCGATAGCGGGACCCAGTCATTAAGAATTGCTTTCCAGTCGACTTGGCCGGCGTCACTGTTTACATCAGGAAGTGAAAGGTCGAGCGCGGTCGTCGTGCCCAGCTCTTTTGTCTTTTTGAGAATTTTGGTCAGTTCGGCGCCGGTGTTGTCATAGATCTTTTTCATCCACGGCGGATAACCAAAAAGCATCAGTTTCGAACGACCAACAAGGTCGAAATCCATATCATCATAGCCGAAGGTATCGTTCGCGCCGCAGTGATGCAGATAAAAGCGGTCTATTCCGGGGATGCAAATGGCAATGGTATATGAAGTTGATTCACCCTCGACCATATGAATGCCTTTGAAATGACCTTCATGCTCTTCATACCAGCGAAGAATCTGTTTGCCGAAATCATCGTCGCCAATCTTCCCGATTAACTCGGTCTTCACGCCGAGCCGGCGAATGGATACGCCGGCATTTGTAACGGGGCCGCCACCGACGACAACGCATTGGCCCATATTAATCATTTTGCCGGGCACGAGGACATCGGTCATCTTGTCAACTTTTCCTTCAATTGTAAAAGCAGGAATTAAGTCGAGACAGGTATGACCTGCGGCTACAATTTCGAGGTCTTTCTTGTGCTTCATTTATGCTCCTTAGAAACAATGATTTATAAAACAGGAATGTGGCATAATACCGTATAATTCACGTCTGTCAAGCCAAAACCCAAAAGCGACGAAGCCGCTTATTTTCAATTATGACTTGAGGAAATTCAGCTATCCAAAGGAAATTATTTCTCCCCCGGTTTATTTGTATCCGGCAGATATTCGAACCAGTCAAAATCGGCTGGTGTAGTGCACTTGCTTCCATTTCCGCTTGAATACACTCCGAAATACACACCGGTAAAACACATCCCGCGGTCAAAGCCGATATTCTCAACCGACAAATCCTTCGTCAGGGCTGTTCCTAATACTTTGTGAGTTTGCCCGGGTGATTGACAGGAAAATCCATAAGACAAAGGAGAAGCACTGATTGACAATATAACGGGGCCGGGCTGAATATCAGCATATTCAACCGGAGCAATCGTTTTGCCCCTGATGACTTTCCTCAAGAAGGCCTGACGTTTGCCGTCTTTCAGCGTGACACCAATTTCATAATGGAATCCATCATACGTACGAGCAATAAGGCCGGCTTCTTCGTTCTCACTATTGGGGTCAAATTCAAGCAGCGTCGAAGCCACACAGTCCAAATCAGTCTGGCGACGGCCGAGGAAGGCCGGTGAATCCTGGTCGTTAAAAGTTACAGCCGAACCTTTGAGTCGCAAATACCCCGGCCGCTCAATAAGGGAATAATCATCCTCATAAGGATTACGCAGAAAATTCCACTGCAATGCAAGGGTGCTGTCGTCGAAATTATCTCTTGCCGGCGGTTGCGGCCAGGTATGCTGCGGCAATTTCGGCGCCGGCATTGTGAGCTCTATCGTTCCGTTACCGTTAACCACCGGCCAGCCCTCATTATTCCAGGCGAACGACGCAAGAAAAGTTTCTCGGCCGATGTGATGGAAACGACCGCCCTGCGGCCTGATTGCCAGGCAGACCAGCCACCAGCCGTCCGGCGTCTCGACTATATCCGCATGACCGACGGCCTGAATTGGACTTTTGGGTTTGTAACGATGAGTCAGGATAGGATTATTAGGGTCGGATTCGAATGGCCCCCACGGAGAATCACTGCGAGCGATAGTAACCATATGTTCGTAGCTGGTTCCACCTTCCGAAATCATCAGGTAATATTTGCCGTTGATTTTATACATGTGCGGCCCTTCGGCCCATATATCACCGGTGCCGCCCCATATGTTTTTCAGAGGGCCTTCGAGTTTGCCTGTTTCGAGATTGAGCGTTCTCTGAGCGATATATCCGTCGCCCTGTCCTTCGTGCCGGGTGTAATAGACCGTCCCGTCATCATCGAAGAACAACGAAGGGTCCATTCCTTCATTATCGAGCCAGACCGGCTCGGACCAGGGGCCCGCCGGGTCTTTGGCGGTGACATAAAAATTTCCGCCGCAGTCCACGCAGGTGGTTACAATATAAAAAGTACCATCGTGGTAACGAATCGTCGGGGCGTAAATGCCGCCTGAAGAGCGGGTCTTATCGAGAGGCAACTGGCTTTTTCGAGTCAGGCAGTATCCGATTTGCCGCCAATGCACCATGTCTTTGCTGTGAAAAATCGGAACGCCGGGAAAATATTCGAAGGAACTGTTAACCAGATAGTAGTCGTCGCCGACGCGACAAATACTGGGGTCCGGATAAAATCCGGGAATAATCGGGTTACTAAACGTCTGTGTGTTCTGTATCGAACAACCCATAAACAAAACGGCAGACGCCGATAACAACAGCGAACTTTTTATTACAAACCAATTCATATACCGTACCGTCCTTCAATTAAGCACAGAGATAAATACCCTTGTGATTTTCAACAAAGTTCAATCTATCTTTAATGATAATTATTTGTCACATTTAACGACTTTGACTACCGCGTCAAAAGCCGGTTTGGGCTTACAATCCCTGTCAAACAACAGAGGATAATCCGTACACCCTCTTACAGGCCAGTTATTTCGCCACGAGTTGCCGTCCTGAACACCCCAGAAGGTAATCCGGCTGATTCTGTCGGCGTGCCTGTGAAAAATCGAGAACAACTCCGCGTAACGCTTCGCCTGCTTCTGCTGAATCTCGTCGGGCAGGCCGTCAGGATAAAGGTTGTAACCTTCCCTCATTTCCCGCATTGCGGCAATATCAGCTCCAGTGTTTGCAAAAAGATTCGGCAAAACCGAAATGTCCAGCTCGGTCACCATTACCTTAACGCCCGTCTGGGAATAAACCAGAATCGCAGCTTCGAGCTCCTCATCAAATGGATAGTCAAATCCCCAGTGTCCCTGCATTCCGACGCTGTCAATACGAATGCCTTTGGTCTTGAGGCCTCTTATGAGGCGGATAACGCCTGCGTATTTGCTCGGCTTCCACATATCGAAGTCGTTGTAATACAGCTCGGCGTCAGGGTCAGCTTCGTGAGCATACTCGAAAGCTTTTTCGATGTAGTCGTCGCCGATGATTTCGGACCATTTGGTCTTGCGTATATTACCGTCGGCATCGAGTGCTTCATTTACAACGTCCCAGCCGTTGACCTTGCCTTTATAGCGACCGACTACGGTGAAGATATGCTCCTTCATCCGGGCCAGAAGAGTCTTGCGGTCGGTATCGTTGCCGTCGGCATTCTGGAAGATTGACATCGGCGTCTGGTGCTGCCAGACGAGCGTATGGCCGACAATGAACATCTTGTTCTTTTGGCCGAACTCGACAAATTTATCAGCCTTGTCAAAATTATATCCGTTTGCATCGGAATAAAGTTTTTCCCATTTGAGAAGGTTCTCCGGCGTAATGGTGTTAAACTGCCCGGTGATAATCGCCGTTTCACACGGCACCATTTCACAGGTTTGGTCATAATTGACCGCGCAGCCGATGAGAAAATCCTTCGCATAGACATCTTTTAGCGCAGGCTGAGTATCACAACCGGCGGCAAAAACAGACACCGAGAATATTACTAAAGCGGCTATTACGTTAATGGTTAATTTCTTTATCTTCACGCCTGTGCTCCTTCTGTAGCTGTCGAACCAAGGTCATAATGCTTGCGGCGTTCGATAAGCTCTTCCGTCATTACAATTTCTGTTTTCTTGTCAATTTTATACAAGAAAAGTACGGCCACTCCGATGAAGAACGGGATAGCAGGGAAAATACTCATCATCAAACGAATCCCTTTCAGGGTGAACTCGGTTTGTTCCTGGTTCGCTACATATCCATAGTAGGATAGTAACCATCCTGATAACGCCCCGCCTAAGCTAAGCCCCATTTTCAATCCGAAAGTCGTTGCGGAAAAAGTCATTCCTGTCGCGCGACGACCGGTCTTCCATTCACCATAGTCTGCAACATCAGCCATCATCGCCCAAAGCATCGGAATTGTGGGTGCATAAGAAAGCGAAAGCAATACATTAAAGGCGAAAATCAGAAAAATGGCATTAGGTGGCAAAAAGGCGTACACAGATGCAAAAACAGCCGTAAGAAACAGGCACACCATAAAAGTATTGCGTTTGCCGAAGCGTATAGCAAGCGGTTTGGAGAAAAGTATTCCGATAAGCGTAACACCCATCCCGAGCATATTGAACCTGCCGAAAAGGTCTTCCCGTCCTACGTAATATTTGAAATAATAAAGCGTTACCGAGCCGCGAAGCGCGAGGTAAACAAATATAAAAACAGTCAAAAAGAATATCGCAAGCCACTGCTTGTTGTGCATAAGGTCAGAAATGTCCCGTTTAAGGGACGTTTTTTGTTTCGGATCGGGTTTGACTCGCTCCTTGGTTGTAAAGAAAGTGATAACAAAGAATATCATGGCCAAACTACAGAAAAGTACCATAGTAAGCTGATAACCTTTAGCATTATCTCCTTTGCCGAAGTATTTGACTAAATCCAGCGAGAAACTCTGCACTACAAACGTCGCAAGCATTGCGAAGATAAAACGATATTGCGACAGCCCCGTTCGTTCTATTGAGTCGCCGGTCAGAACTCCCGTCATTGCACAGTACGGAACGTTATTTATGGTGTATATAATCATCATCAGGTTATAGGTTATAAAGGCGTATATGATTTTGCCTGTGGGGCTGAGATTAGGTGCTGTAAACATAAGGATTCCGATTACTCCAAAAGGAACCGCTGTAATCAATACCCAGGGGCGAAACTTCCCCCAGCGTGTGTTTGTGCGGTCGGCAATAGCCCCCATCATCGGGTCGTTGAATGCGTCGAATATCCTTGTTGCCAGAAATATCGTTCCGGCAACCGCCGCGGAGATTCCAAGGATGTCCGTGTAGAAGAACATCAGGAACATCATCACCGTCTGGAAGATGAAATTTGCGGCGCTGTCACCAAGACTGTAGCCGACTTTCTCTACTATCGAGAGTTTTTGTGTTTGGTGTTGCATAAATCGCTCCTTCAATATCTTAGTTGGATTCAGAGACCGATTTCTTACTGAATTTCTGGAAATAACCGATGCAGGTATCACGCCAGATACCGGCATCTTTCTTTTGCGTCTGCAGCTTTTCCGACACGTGCGCAAATAGCTGCGGTTCGATATATTTTTCAACACTTTGCCAGTCGTTTATCATCTTATCCACATATTTTACGCCCGAATTGTAATTATAACATAGTTCTTCCCATAATGTCCTGCCTGAATCCATTTTGCGGTCCCAGGGAACGTGATGAAACCAGAGAAGATATTTTTCAGGGCAGGTATTTACATCATTAAAGACCTCGCACACCGCCGGGAAATATTGAGATACCGCGTTGCTGCCCGTGCAGGAACGGTCGAAGCCCAGGCCATCGGCGTCCGCACGATGATAATAAACCGAGTTCCAGTCGGCCCTTGGCGCCTTGTCATACTGCGGGCCGGGGCCGTAATGAAAACCCTCCTGCATAATATGATGCAGGCCGAGCGGCGTCATATAATTCACACACCCCTGCCAGGAACCGAGCATCATCGACTTTATGGTGTTTACGGCGTCGGCGTCGTTGGTTAACGTTGCTCTGACCCACTCGTCGGCGATTTGCTCAGCGCCAAGGCTGTGGTCCCAGCTCAATCGGCCGAAGGCATACCAGTTGGCCTGCGCGAAAAGGTGTCCGCACCAGTTCCGGTCGTCACCAATATTGGTAACGCCGGCGATTCCCGTCATCTTATAGCCCTGTAATGAACCGTCGATAATTTTTGCAAGTGTAGAGCCTGGCCCATCCGCGTGAGTATCAAATTCAAGATACTCCTTCCACATCGGGCCCAGATAAACCAGGTGTTTGGAGTGACCGAGATACTCCTGCGTGATTTGCAGCTCGAGCATCAGCGGAGTTTTTGGCATCGCTCCGAATATCGGCGCGACCGGCTCGCGAGGCTGAAAATCAATTGGGCCGTTCTTCGATTGAACAAAAACATTCTGATGAAATTTCCCGTCGAGAGGAACGAATTCTTTATAGGCACGTTTTGCACGGTCGGGGTCGGTTTGCGGAACATACACAAATGCACGCCACATCACAATTCCGCCATACGGCTGAAGCGCTTCAGCGAGCATATTCGCGCCGTCCGCATGGGTCCTGTCGTAGTCCTGCGGGCCGGGCATACCTTCGGAATTCGCCTTGACCAGGAACCCGCCAAAATCAGGAATCAGTTCATATATTTCAGCAGCCTTGTCCTTCCACCACTGTCTGACCTGCAGGTCCAGCGGGTCGGAAGTCTTGAGGTCTCCGATACCGCCCCTACGGCTGCTTTCCAGTTTGAACTTGGCTGATATCGGGGAAGAAAAATTGACCGACAAATACACCCTAATACCGTAAGGCCTGAATACATCCGCCAGAGCAGCTACTTTCTTGAGATACTCCGGTTTAAGTATATCCGGATTGGCGTTGACGTTATTAAGCACTGTTCCGTTAATACCGACCGAGGCATTTGCGCGGGCGTAATCGCGATAACGCGAGTCAACCTTGTCCGGCAGTTCGTCCCACTTCCATAAAGACCTGCCGGCATAGCCTCGCTCGACGGAACCGTTGAGATTGTCCCAGTGATTGACAAGGCGGTGCTGAATACGCGGCTTTGAGATTATATTCAAATCGTCAAGCGGCTGTCGTGTCTGGATAAGCCACAAAAAGTTAAATGTGCCATATAGAAGACCGATATCTTCGTTGGCGGCGACGACAATTGCCTGTTTGCCGTCTATCTGCACCGACTTTATGACAAAGCCCTCCCTGCCGAGGGTATCCAGAGGCAGCGAATCGCCCAATTCCTTAATGATGTCGCAGTCGCCGGGCGTACCTACAACAAGACAGTTGCTTTTATCGATTGACTCGATAAAGGGTATGTCTTTATCGAGCAGGCCGCATAATCCGGCTTTTAATTCGTCGCGTATAATCCCGCACGTTTGCGACTGTCCATTGACGATTACAGCTGAAATCACCGACTGGTATTCATCCAGCTTTTCTGCGTCATCAACCCTGCTGTATTTGAGCCAAAGCTGGTAACCGTCATATTGTGGCGCCCCTGCCAAAGCCGAGGCAAACGTTGTGCTCCTGTGAGAATGCAGGATTAAACACAAAGTAATCAGCACAATTTTCCACAAGGATTTACACTTCATAAGCCAAGCTCACTTGTCTGCAACGGCTCGACATTGCCCCGGCTACGGCACGCTCCGCCGTGACGAGTCGCCACTGGAAAATAGTAAAATTCTACATTTACTGGCCGAAAGGCAGATAATAAAGGGCCAAAGGCTAACGTGCAACTAATTTTTTCCGGCTAAGCGAACAGCCCTGCCCCTATTCGGCATAGCCCTCGGCAACAGGTAGCGGAAGGAATTTCCGGCAAGTGTCGAAGAATTGTGGGGCTTTTTCGGTGGTCTCAGAAATTAAAGGTTCTCGC
>Ga0315554_1000191_pt1 | contig 33715 bp, 29 predicted proteins | sample SalMarSW160370MG_FD_202114 | JGI IMG/M metagenome (GOLD analysis project Ga0315554, IMG submission 202114) | Salt marsh sediment microbial communities from the Plum Island Ecosystem LTER, Massachusetts, United States - Salt Marsh Sediment SW1603-70 ...
CCGGACGTGTGGGTCGGCGGCGGTTCCTTCGGCTGTTCGGGCTGGTCCCACAGTGGCGGCGAGGATCACGCTCTGCGACGACCTCTGGGGTCTGAACACGACCGATCTCTCGTCGCCGGTGTTTTGCAGCTCGGCTCGCTACGCTCGCCTTGCCGCAAAACTCATCTACTAACCATGACTGATGTCAACATACAAGAACGCTGAGAACGCAGAGACTAAATTAATTATAAGAGTATTTTATGAAGCGGATAAGGGTTGGGCTGGCGGGGAACCCGAACAGCGGCAAGACGACCATCTTTAATATGCTCACCGGTGCGCGGCAGCACGTGGCCAACTATCCCGGCGTTACGGTCGAAATAAAAGAAGGTAAATGCACATACGGCGATTACGAGATTACCTTCGTTGACCTGCCGGGGACGTATAGCTTAGCTTCATATTCGGATGAAGAGCGTATTGCGCGCAATTTTATTATCGAGCAACGGCCTGACGTTGTGGTGCACGTGATAGATTCTGCGAACGTCGAACGAAACCTGTACCTGACGACACAGCTATTGGAGATGAATGTGCCGCTGGTTTTAGATTTTAATATGTCGGACCTGGCAAGGCAAAAGGGTCTCGTCTTCGATATCGAAAAACTTTCTGAGCTGCTGCATACTCCGATAGTGCCGACGGTCGGGCGAAAAAACCAAGGCAAAGGCCGGCTCATCGAGGCCATTGCGCAAGTGGCCGAATCAGCGAAAGGTGATACTTCGCGACTTGTCCGGTACGGTGAGGAAATCGAAGAAGAGCTGGCGAAGATTGAACCGCTTATTGACACAAATCAGCACGACCTTGCGGTCAAATACGGTGCGCGTTGGCTGGCGGTAAAACTTTTGGAGCAGGATGAAGAGGTGGCTGTGAAGGTTGCCGGAAAAGAACTCACCGAAGCCGTTAGTAATTCGGTCGCGCACCTCGAAACGATATTCAAGGACAAGCCTCAAATCGTGATGGCCGACCGCAGGTACGGTTTTATCAGCGGGGCGTGCACCGAGGCCATTAAGAGCACGGTCGAGGCCCGCCATAGTATCAGCGATAGTATTGATGCCGTTATTATACACCGGGTGTTCGGCCTGCCCATATTTTTGCTGCTGATGTACGTTGTTTTCTTTCTGACTTTCAAGTTAGGCGCGTATCCGATGGCGGGTCTGGAGTGGTTTTTCGATTCGGCGGCGGGCCGGATAGAACAGGCATGGCCTGCGGGAGAGATGCTGTGGCTGAAATCGCTTTTGATTGACGGCGTTATCGCCGGGGTCGGCGGGGTGATTGTATTTTTGCCGAATATACTGCTGCTGTTTCTTGGTATTGCATTTCTGGAAGATACGGGGTACATGGCCCGCGCGGCGTTTGTTATGGACCGCATCATGCACAAGATGGGGCTGCACGGCAAGAGTTTTATCCCGATGCTTATAGGTTTTGGCTGTTCGATTCCGGCGATTATGGCGACGCGGATTCTTGAGAACCGGCGAAACCGATTGACGACGATTATGGTCATACCGTTGATGAGCTGCGGCGCGAAGCTGACTATATATGCCCTTATCATTCCTGCATTTTTTCCGGAGTATATGCGCGGGCCGATGCTCTGGATTATATATATAATAGGAATTGCGTTGGCGGTAATCGCGGCGCGTGTGCTTCGCAATACGCTGTTCAGAGGCGAGACTATGCCTTTTGTGATGGAGCTGCCTCCCTACCGGTTGCCGACGGCTCGCGCGGTACTGATACATATGTGGCAGCGTGCGTGGATGTATCTCAAAAAAGCAGGCACTATCATTCTTGGCGTATCTATAATCCTGTGGGCGCTGGCCAGCTACCCCAGCCCCAGCGCAGAATCACTGAAAGGGCTGTCGCTCGAACAGGCCCACCAGGCCCGACTCGAGTATTCCGTCATCGGCCGCATCGGCAAGGCAATTGAACCTGCGCTGTCGCCGCTTGGCTTTGACTGGAAAATCGGAACCGCGCTTATCGGCGCAACTGCTGCCAAAGAAGTCTTTGTCTCGCAGTTAGGAATTGTCTACGCCGTCGGCGATGCCCAGGAGCACTCAGCGACACTCGGTGATAAATTGAAAAAGGCTTACACGCCTTTGACCGGTTTTTGCATCATGCTCTTTTGCCTGATTTACGCACCGTGCGTTGCGACTTTGGCAATCACGCGTGCAGAGACGCGCTCATGGCGCTGGCCGATATTTCAGTTTACGTACCTGACCGTGCTTGCGTATATTCTTACTCTGTTCGCTTATCAGCTCGGAAGACTTTTGTAACAGTAACTGACAAGTTACATACAAGGTAACGGCAATGGACTTCTTTAAAAAAGTCATAATGTGGCTGGTGCTTATAATGTTGATAGCGCTGATTGTGCTGAGTGTTTACGGAGCATTTATCGGGGCCGAGCGTGCCGGGCGGCTATTCAACAGTGTGCCGATGCAGATGTTCTGGTCTGTGATTACTATCGCATTGGTTGCGTCACTGATTCTTTTTCCGTCAATAGTTAAACGCCCGTCACTTCTGCTGATTCACTTAGGCTGTATCGGGATTCTGGCAGGGTCAATTCAGGCGAGCGAGACTGGGCATAAAATTCAGAAGCGATTGTTTGGCAGAGAAAAGATACGCTCCGGAGTGATGGTTATTAACGAAGGAGAGATGAGCAACAAAGTAATCCTTCCGGCACAGCCCCGATTTATCGGGGTAGAACTGCCGTTTCATATAGGGCTTAAGGATTCCCGAATCGAGTATTACGATTCGCCTGGTCCGGACGGACTGCAAGTGCCGCGAGATTATTTCAGTGACATCAGTGTAGTCAAAGACGGCAAGGTTGTTAAGACAAAGACAATCGAAGTAAATAAGCCGCTACACTACGGCGGTTATTATTTTTATCAGCGCTCATTCGAGGAACGTGGCGGTGAGTACGTAGTCCTTGCCGTTGCTTCGGATAACGGCTTAATCGCGGTTTTTACCGGATATGTGTTTTTAGCTGCGGGATTGTTCTGGCGATGCTGGCTGAGGCCGATGATAAAAGAAAGATAAATAATGGCAATTAAGTACTCCATACAGGGACTTCTGATTTACGCTGCTATGGCAGGGTATCTGCTTGCGCTTTTGGCGCAGCTTTTTCATCTTCGCAGAACGGCAGGCGGGATTTTCACTGCGGCCTTTGTTTTTTCGGCAGGGTCATTCATTTATCGCTGGTTCAACGTCGGTCATGTACCGCTGCAGAATCTGTTCGAGCTATTCGTTACAATGGGCGCCTGTTTATATATTCTTTCATATTTAACCGATAAGCTTCTTGGTATAAATCAACGGGCAATAGATATGCTCATAGGCGCGGCAATTCTTTTTCCGGCAGGATTTGTTTTCAGTGAAGCGCCGCAGCAACTGCCGCCTGCTTTGCAGAGCCCGTTTTTTGTTCCCCATGTTGCGGCATATGTGCTCAGCTATATCTTCATGTTCAAGGCTGCTGTGACGGCGATACAAACACTCGCCGGCGCGCAGGAAAAAAGACTTGTTAATGAACAAAACACCTATCGTTTGGTTCGTACCGGTTTTCCGCTGATGGTTCTGGGTATGGTTCTGGGCAGTATCTGGGCGCAGCTCGCCTGGGCGGACTATTTCGGATGGGACCCGAAGGAGCTGTGGTCGCTTGCAACGCTGCTGGTTTATGCCGGGTATTTTCACTGGCGGGTTATATTCAAACAAAAGTTTTCACGAATCAACAGTCTGTGGGCGCTCGGTGGTTTTGCGGCTGTGATGATAACGCTGTTGTGGGCGAACCTATCGAGGCTTTTTGCGGGATTGCATTCATACGCCATATAAGGTTTAATCTCAACGGCAGAAATCGATTTTTGACTGGTGCGCATTTTACAGAGATAATCGGCACTTGATTAAGAAGATGGTTATGAAAGAGATTTTGGGCGGATTTATTTTAGTCGTTTTTTTCTGTTTTTGCGGGTGGCACGCCGGCGCCGATTATTTGAATCCGCCGGACTGGAGCGATTCGAGAGACTTTACGCACCAGAGCTGGGATTTCAACTATCCGTCCGGGCTCGAACCGGACGGCCCGGAGCTGCCCGTACTGCCTGACGGCAAGCCTATCTGGACGAATGCTTTCGGCGAACCCTATTTGATTAACGTTCAATTCGATGATTATCCTGAAATTATTCCCGGTATTGTCGGCTGGAGGTGGTACTATTCGGCAGAAGGATTTGAGACCGAGAGGAGAGGATATTGGGGGGGTATGGGCAACGTAACGCTCACCTTCAAAATCCCCAATAAACAGCGTGAACCTTTGTGGCAAAAGCAAATCTGGCTTCAGATGAGCTATCTTGCTCGAAAAAACGGCGGCAAAACTTATGATATAGCGGTCGCCACGGACCCAAACTTCACTGATGCAAATGAGCTTCAGCCTGCTTATTTGCAGCTCGACGAGATAGATGAACCGCAAGGCAACGTCAGTAAATGGTATCGCCTGACCGCCGCGTATGTTTTTGCCAATCAGCCTCAGGCGGAATATGTCCGCTTAACGGCTTACCACCTCCCTATAAGTTCAAACCCTCCTGTAGGCGGGGCGGCAATGATTGACCAGGTGGATATAGATACGCGGGCCGTTAATCCTAATTTTATTGATGTTGTTGATTTCAAAGACTACGCATCTCTCGCCCGCGAATATAAAGGCAACTCTAATCGGCACGACCTTTGCCCGGACGGTCAGATTAATCTTAAAGACCTGAGTATCTTTCTGGAATCGTGGCTCAAACAGGGCTCCACGCAGTGAGGCCCGGAATGGAAATTACAGTCAGATGGCTATGTTTAACTACAGGTTGGGTTTACGTAAGAGGCGCCGATGGGCGTTTACCCTGATAGAACTGCTGGTGGTTCTGAGCATTATCAGTCTGCTTATGGCCATAATGATTCCGGCCCTGGGCAAGATACGTGGTAGTGCCCGCCGACTTTATTGCGCGGCTCAGCTTGAGCAAATCGGGCTTGCGGTCAGGACGTATGCCGAAAATCAGAATCACCGCATCATCACGGCCTGCGAGATAATGTACGCACACGATGTGAACGAAGTGCTCAGCGCATGGTTTGTCAGGCTGCTTCCATACATTGACAAAAAACCTAATGAAAAAGACATATTAAAAAACACCGACCCAATGTGGATTTGCCCCGAAGATAAAGACGCTTATCCGAGAGGGTTTTTGAACTGTCCTCATGAACCGATGGCGACGTACGCGCTAAACGGCTACTATCCGCAACAAAATGCCGTGGATGTTCCCAAGAACCTCAGGCTGGGTCCTGCCGGCGGTTATACATTAGAGCAAGTAACACGTCCTTCGGATTGCTTTCTTATGGGTGAGACAAGCTACGCGTCGCAATTTTATGATGCGGACGCACCTTCGGTGGCCGGTTATAACCTTCCACGTGACGGGCACCATCGCTGCACCAGCGGCTTCTATCACAGCGGTACAATGAACCTGCTTTATGCCGACGGGCACGTCGGAAATATCAAAGGGCGCCGGACCAATGAGCTTGTCTGGCCGGAGGGATTCGAGGCGGATTACAAATCAGGGCGATATATGTACTGGGCGGACCTGAAGCTGCCGTCGGCGAAAGAAGAGCCCGCCTTTTGGGGACCGGGTTACTAAAAGCTGGAAAGCCGCAGATTTAGTGCCAAGGGTAGAAGCGACGGAACGGCCATTTGTGAGAATTGGGCTTTGTGATTCTGATTATATTAGCACCGCAGAAGTACCGGCCGGGCTGTAATTGGCTTGCCACTTCGACCCGATGCCGTCCAGTACACAGGCAAGCAAAGGCATTTCTTGACATGGTCTTGCGCAAACCTTACTCTTTTGCCGATGGAAACGGAAATAATAAAACTCAATCCAGATGAGCCGGACGTAAATCAGATAAGAAAAACGGCAAAGGTGGTAACTTCCGGCGGGTTGGCGGCGTTTCCAACTGAGACCGTATATGGGTTGGCGTGTCGAGTAAGCAACAAAAGTCTGGCAAGGCTAAGCGACCTCAAGGGCCGAGACGATAACAAGTATTATACACTGCACATCGGCGATAAGAGCCTGCTCGGCCGATATGTCCCGCAACTTTCGCTGCGCGAAAATAAGTTAGTGCAAAACGCATGGCCCGGCCCGTTGACCATAATCTTCGAGCTCAGTGACGATGAGATTTCAAGGTTGCGAAAAACCTTAGATAAAGAAGTGGTGGAGAATCTCTATATACGCAACTCGATTGGAGTTCGCTGTCCGGATAATGCGATTGCCGCGGCCCTTTTGACTGAGACGCCTTGCGCGGTAGTCGCCCCAAGCGCCAATTACAGCGGCGCCGAAGCTGCGGTTACGGCTGAGCAGGTAATAAATGTTTTTGACGGCAAGATTGAAATAATACTTGATGGGGGCCCAACGAAGTACAAACAGAACAGCACCGTTGCTAAGATAGGTAAGAAAGGCGTCGAAATTCTGCGCCAAGGGGTCTATTCTCAAGAGCAAATCGTGGATTTTTGCACCGTGCAGGTGTTGATGGTCTGTACTGGTAATACGTGCCGCAGCCCTATGGCTGAGGGGGTTTTCAAGAAGGCTGTTGTCGAAAAACTTGGTTGTGCAGTTGACCTGCCGGGGCAAATGGGGTATAAAGTTAAGTCGGCAGGTACGATAGGTGTAACAGGCTGGCCTGCAAGTTCGGAGGCTGTTTCTGCTTGTCGGGCACACGGTATCGACATCAGTGCTCATGCCAGTTCTGGTTTGACCGAAGAGCTAATACGCCAAAGTGACCTGATATACGTAATGAGTTGCGAACACGCCGAGCACGTGTTGCGGCTTTGCCCTGACAGCGGCGAGAAATGTTTGCTGCTGGCGGGAGATGAAGATGTGCCTGACCCGATTGGGCAGGACGAGGATTTTTATAAAAAGTGTTTCGCCATGATAGAAGGTGCCGTGGCGAAAAGAATAAGCGAGCTTAAATTATGAAAATAGCGGTAGGCAGTGACCATCGCGGTTTCGAGTCTAAAGAGCAGATTAAAACCATAGCCGTTCAGCTCGGGCATGAGGTTGTGGATTTCGGGACGGTTAGTAATAACCCTGTGGATTATCCCGACGTGGCCTACTTAGCGGCCAGGTCGGTGGCCAACAAGGAAGCGGAAAGGGCCATACTGGTCTGCGGCACAGGAATAGGCATGAGTATTGCCGCTAATAAGGTGGCGGGTGTTCGTGCGGCACTGTGTCATGACGAACTCAGCGCGCAGATTTCGCGAGACCACAACGACGCCAATATTCTTTGCATATCTGGTGACCTGACTGGTGAAGTTCTGCTGCGCAAGATTGTAGAGGTGTGGCTAAGTACCGACTTCGGCGGCGGCAGGCATAAAAGAAGGGTCGACAAGATTTCATCAATAGAGCAGGGCAAAGACCCCAAGGACACTAAAACATCAACTCAGTGACATCCAGACGCAAGTACTTCGTTCATCCATTTTGACCGCTGACAAGAAAAGTAGAAGGTTTCCTTTTTTCATTTCCCGGGGCGAAGCAGATAAAGGCGATTAGAACCAGGCCGCAGCCGCAGATAAACATAACAATTCGATAGCGGGGTCGGCCGAGGCGCTGCAGGTATTCGGGAAGGGGTTGCTCGGCGGTTTTTTTCTCATCGTATTTTTCCAGTGCAAGCCTGGCGGCGGCAAGTTCTTCGGCGGTGGCTCGCGGGTAAACAGCGTTGGCATCTACGGGCTCGGCGCCGATGACTGCGGGAGCTACGCGGGACAGGATGTTGGGGTCTTGTTCTATATTTTTCAGCAGTGCATCGTACCGGGCATTTAGCGATTCGAGCTGTGTGACTGATTTGCGGGCGGACTGTAAAATCTGATTGTACCTGTAGTACCGCAGCAGGTCGGGATAGAGGGCGGCGGTCGCAAGCGTGACAGCGCCTATGCTAAAAAGAATCACAAAGAGTAAAAGTCTGGTAAAGTTTCCCATACGAATCGCTCAAAACAAAAACGGCAGATGCAGCGTCTCGAAAGCATTATAAACGCTGTACCTGCCGTATCGCAGTATTTTTTTTACGGTCGTTATTTGAACATAAACCCGGCGTAGCGAGCGGCCGGTCCGAGGTCCTCGTTGATTCTCAGCAACTGGTTGTACTTGCAGATTCGGTCGGTCCTGCAGAGTGAGCCGGTTTTAATCTGGCCGACGCCGGAGGCCACGGCCAAATCGGCGATGGTGCTGTCCTCGGTTTCGCCGGAACGGTGGCTGATAACGGCGGTCCAGCCTGCGCGTTTGGCCATATTGATGGCATCGAAGGTCTCGGTCAGCGTTCCTATCTGGTTGAGCTTAATCAGAATGCTGTTTGCGCTGCCCTGCTCGATGCCCTTTGCCAAGCGTTCGGTGTTGGTGACGAACAGGTCATCGCCGACGAGCTGGCACTTGTCGCCGAGCTGCTCTGTCAGCTTTGCCCAGCCGGCCCAGTCGTCTTCGGCAAGGCCGTCTTCGAGTGAAATTATCGGATACTTTTTGACCCAGCCTGCCCAGTGCTTAATCATAGCATCAGAAGAGACTTTTTTCTTCGGAGCCGACTTAAAGAATTTGTAAGATTTGGTTTTGGCGTCGAACATTTCGGACGCAGCGGGGTCGAGTGCGATTGAAATATCTTCGCCGGGTTTGTAGCCCGCCTTTTTTATGGCGGCGGTTACAACTTCGAGCGCTTCTTCGTTGGTTTTCAGGCTCGGTGCGAATCCGCCTTCGTCACCGACGGAAGTCGAATAGCCTTTGCCCGCGAGAATTTTTTTCAGTGTATGGAACGTTTCGGCGCCCATGCGAAGGGCCGTTGGGAAATCTTGGGCTCCGATAGGCATAATCATAAATTCCTGGAAGTCGACGTTGTTGTCAGCGTGCTTGCCGCCGTTGAGGATGTTCATCATCGGGACGGGCAGGATATTAGCATTGCAGCCGCCGAGGTATCGATAAAGTGGAAGTCCCGCGGAATCGGCAGCGGCCTTGGCGACGGCGAGCGAAACGCCGAGTATGGCGTTGGCGCCGAGCTTGCCCTTGTTGGCGGTGCCGTCGAGGTCAATAAGGAGCTTGTCGACGTCTTCCTGCGCGGTGGCGTCGAGGCCGAGAACTTCGGGCGCGATTTTTTCATTCACATTTTTTACCGCGGTCAGAACGCCTTTGCCCATGTATCGCTTAGCTTTTGTATCGCGAAGTTCGACGGCTTCGTGTGCGCCTGTGCTGGCGCCGGATGGTACGGCGGCGCGGCCGAACGAGCCGTCGTCGAGCAGTACGTCAACCTCGACGGTGGGATTGCCACGGGAATCGAGGATTTCTCTTGCGGTTACGTCAATAATCGTTGCAAACATGTCCGGTTTTCCTTTCGTTAAAGAATCGTTAGCCTGTATTTTATAGAGCCACAGGGAGCACAGAGTACACAGGGACCGCTCAAATTTCAATCTTCATTTTTGAAAGCGGCTGCGATTTGTTTTAATCGCACCAGGTCGAGCTTGCCTGAGCCGAGGGTGGGTATTTTGTCTATTGCGAAGTAGTTTTCGCGTCTGGGCTTATAGAGGTTCGGCAGGTCGCTTTGGGAGATTATCTGATGCAGCCGGTCCGCATTACAAACATCGACCTGATATATCACGACAAGCTCTTCGCCTTTTTTAGGGTCGGGTACGGAGGTTACTGCTACCATTGTCCCGTCGGCGTCATAAACCCTGTGGCAGAGATTTTCAATCACGACGTGGGGGACCATCTCGCCGCCGATTTTGCTGAATCGCGCGAGTCGGCCGGTAATTTTTATAAATCCGTCGTTATCAATACAGGCAATGTCACCGGTACTGTACCAGCCGTCCTCTATTACTTCGCGAGTCTTTTCTTCGTTGTTCAAATAGCCGAGCATTACGGTCGGGCCTTTTATCATCAATAGACCCTCCCGGCCTTCGGTGAGTGTTTCTGCGGTTTCGGGGTCAACGACCCTGGCGGCTATGCCGGGTATTGGGTGGCCGACCGCACCTTCCTTTGTGCCGGTCTGAGTCAGTCCGTCAACCGTCATATCATCTATACAGAACGAGGCTGCCGGAGAAAGCTCTGTCGCGCCGTAACCTTCTCGCGGCCTGATGCCGTATTGTTTTTCAAAGGAGTCGGCTATAGTCTTTTTGAGTTCTTCTCCACCTGTCATGACCAGCCTGAGACGCGCAAAATCCTGCGGTTCAACCCGTCTGATATAGTTGAGTAGAAACGACGGCGCTGCAAACAGCACGGTCGAGCTGTTCTGTCGCGCGGTCCGTCCAACCGTCTTGCCGTCAAGAGGATTAGCCACGAATGCCGCTGATACGCCGTTTATGATTGGCAGCCAAAGTGAGCAGGTAAAACCGAACGAGTGAAAGAACGGAAGCACCGCACAGAGATTGTCGTTGGGTTTGAGTTTGAATATCGAGCACATGCTGTCGATGTTAGAGATGATATTGTGATGGCTGAGCATAACGCCTTTGGGTCTGCCGCCGCTGCCGGATGAGAAGATGATTGCGGCTACGTCGTCGCAGCTATGGTATTTAATTGAAGCAAGATAACGGGCCGGGCAGAATCTGGATTTGAGCACGGCTTTGAATTTGTCGGCGGAACTAACGGCCTTGTGAATATCCTCGAGGAAAACGAGGTTTGGAACGGTCTTTAGCTCGGGGAATTTTTCGAGAAACTGCCTTGAGGAAATGACGCACCTGATATCACACTCTGTGATAGATGAATCTATAGCCTGTAGTGACAAAGTATAATTGAGATTAACCGGCACTTTGCCGAGCAAGGTGACGGCGATATTGGCAAGGGCAGCACCGATTGAAGGCGGAAGCAATATGCCAATCCTGTCACTGTTAGCTGCGACGGTCCTTAACTTATCAGCCAGGACCAGTGAGGCGGTAAGGGTCCGGCTGTAGTTGAGTTCTTTGCCTGAGGCGTCGGATATGCAGCGGCGGCGGCGATTTTTTCGCGCGGTCCTTATGAAACGGTACGCAAGTGAGCGTTTCGATGATTTGAGACTGTTAAAGTAATCGCAGGAAAGCTGCTGTACCTGCAGTTTGACCTGTTCGGCGGAGGTGCCGTCGGGCACAGCCGAGCCGAAGTGAACCGAGACGGGATTAGCGAATTTTTTGGGCAAGGTTGAAAAAGGCCTGCCGTGATAATAGCCGAGTGTGCTTCCCCACATGCCTCCGATGTAAACTGGTATTACGGGTGCGCGGGTGCCCCTGACGATTTTTTCGAAGCCGGCCTTGAAGCTTAGCATATTTCCGTTTCGGGTCATATAGCCTTCGGCAAAGACGCAGATGATGTCACCGGCTTTGAGGGCGTTGCGGGCCTGCCTGATTGAGGCAGCTATTTTTTTCGGCGGGTCTTTAGCCAATATTGGTACAGTCCGGGCGAGTTTGCAAATCGGTTTGAGATATGGAATTTCATAGAAGTCTCGGTCCATAACAAAACGAACCGGCCGTGGACAAGCCGCGGCGAGCAATGGTGCGTCGGCGTATGAGACGTGGTTGCATATTAAAAGTGCACCGCCGCGGGCGGGGACGTTTTCGACGCCGGTAAATTCCGGATGATAAGAGATTTTGACAAGTACGGAGTTCAGAAATCTTAGCAGGAATTCGGCAAGGTAGATTGTAATTATTATGGCGGCAAGCAGTGTAAATATGCCGAGCAGCATCATTATCTTCGGGATGGTCATGTTGAGAGTATTATTGCAAAGCAGTATCACGCCGGATGCGACGAGCATTGCGAGCCAGCCGAGAAAAGATGAGGCTGCGATGATTTCGCTGCGGCGGTACTTCGGGCTTTTCAATTGAATCAGCGTATGAATGGGGACGATATACAGTCCTGCTGAAAAACCCATAAGAGATATCAGCACACATGCCCAGAGTAAGGACGGGCCGATTAAACCAAGAGCCAGGCAGGAAGCGCCCAGGCCGACAGCGCCGATGGGAACCAGTCCGATTGCCGAAAACCTTCCGGCAAGCAGTGCGCCGAGGGCGATGCCGAACGCGGCGGGGATAATCAGATAAGTGCTGTTGTTTTTTGTCAGGTTTAATTGTTCCATACCGTAAGGAATTAAAGCCATGTAGATGACAGCGCATATGAGCCAGAAACAGGCAGAGCCGATTACGGACCAGAGTAGATTCTTTTTGCGATGAATGCTCCAGAGTGTTCTCCATACGTCCCGCAGGAAAATCACCGATGCCCTGTCGCTTCCGCCTGCCGGTTCGGTTTTTCTGATTCTCACTGAAGTAATCAGGCCGACGGCCGCTATGAAAACGCAGACAAGAGCTGCTGCGGCATAATTGTTCGAGACAATTTTTGAAAAACGCGAGGCAGCAACGGTGCCTATTATAATGGCGACGAAGGTCGCGGCCTCGAGCCAGCCGTTGGCTTTTGATACTTTATTATCGTCAACCAGCTCTCGAATGATGCCGTACTTGCACGGCGAGAAGAACGTGCTCTGAGCAGCCATACAAAAGAACACGCAATACAGCAATAATGGCAAGCCTATCCAAAAGGCGGCAACGGCCATCAGCATAACCGCCAGCTCCGCAGCTTTGCAGTACACTATGATGTCGCGTTTGCTGTGGCGGTCGGCCAGTCGGCCGGCAAAGGCGAGGAACAACAGAAACGGGATTACGAAAACAGCATTTGCCACAGCGCCGACATTGGCGGCGCCGGTCGAGTCGTGCACGCCAATAAGAAACAGGACAACGAGCCATTTGAAGATGTTATCGTTGAGGGCGCCGAGAAACTGCGCAGCGTTGAGCCAGGCAAATGCGTGGTCCCTTCGGGTCTGAGCCTCAGGGTCGAAGACGAGTTTTTTGGTTTCGTTTTTCATCTTCAGTCGCTTTGGTTTGTATAAAGGGGCCCCCAAACGCAATAAGGCGTTGGGGAACCCCATAGAATTATATCCTAAATCATGCCGAAATTACAGGAGCTGCGCCGGCCCCTGAGGGGCTACCGGAATTTTTGTTTCAATTTTACGGCAGGGTTGCCGGTCGGCAATTCGAGGCTCTGCGGCCAGGCGTTCGGGTCGGCTTCAAGTGAACGAGCGAAGCCATAATCAGTTCCATTGACGTTGGTAACAAGTTTTTTATCGTCCATAAAACTGAACTTGGGATAAGAACCGGTGATTGTCGCGTAATACCATTTCCAGGGGAAATTGTGGTCCTTCATAAACTGGTCTATTTCTGTCACGTCGATATTATGAGCGTGGATTAAATTTCGCCCTGTTTGGTCGTTAGTGAAATCACGGGTATAATAATGGTCGGCCCAGAAATTTACGTCCGCGGCTACGTTAACATCGGCAAGGGCGTTGGCGTCAAAAGAGTTCGGCACATAAGCATCGAAAAAGGTCAGGTGGATATCAGCTTTGGTTTTGTCGGCCAGTATTTTAGCCGCTTCGCTTATTGTCCAGCAGCCGCTCGAATGACCAATCAGGTGAACGTGTTTGAGGTTGCCGTCGAGCTTTAGAATCTGCTCTGCAAGTTCGGCACCGCCTGTGTCACGAGCGTATTTGGCTGCGTCAGCGGGATTTATCGTTCGGGCGCCCTTCGACCAGTCGAAATATCCGCAGACCCATTGATTTGGGTCGATGCGTGAGCCGATGGCCTGGGCCATATTCTGCGGCCAGCCATCACCTTTTTCTATCCAGCCGTGCGTGACCACGACAAGACAATTCTGATTAGGGTCTCGCACTGCGGCATCGACCAGTTGCAAGCCGCTGTGATGTTCACTTCTGCACAAAGCGGGTAATCCGAGCAGCACCCCTGCGATGGCAACGAGCAAAACGACAACACCCACAGAGGTTTTTTGTTTTTTCTTCATAGTAACACTTCCACCGGCCAAGTCCGAGTCAGCCGTCAATTTATGAAACGCGAGCGTTGTTGTTAAGCATCTTTCGCTTTGTGTTTCATTTCAAACGCACGGACAATAACATAAGCGACCAGCGCAATAACAAAGAACACCAGAAGCATCCACGCAACGCCCTGAAGCGTGCCGATTATTGTTCGATAGACCTCGAATACCCAGCGTTCGGCGGTCAAACGGACTATTTCACTGCCTTCATAATGGGGTTTGGTGATATATTGTTCAAGACTCCATATTCTTACCCCGCTGGAGATGCCGGTCACATATATCGCGAACTTCAGATACTTCGACCACGCCCTGCTTATCTGGTCTGATATAATTCGGTCGAGAATTTTATTAATCGGCCGGGCGAAAATCAAAACCACAATCGTCGAAACCACAAATGCAATAACGAAAGTCGCAATCAAAAGTGTAATAAACATTCTCTTTCCCTTTCAATAATTCGTTTACATTAAAATTTTGTATGGTTCGCGTTTTCAAGCTCTTCCGCCGGCATCGGCTGCCGTAACAGCCAAATCAATGTGCCTCCTGTTACTACCCCGAGGAGAACCGACGCCAGCCCCAATGGTACTATAAGGGCCATTAAAATACGTGGCATTGTGGAAAGGATTTTATCAAGTCCAATTATTCCAACCAGCCTGAGTCCAATTATGCTTAAGCCCCAACCTACCGCACTTGCCGGCACCCACCAGCCCGAATGACACACTTGGCGTCGCAGTATGCGATGCTGCAGCACACCAGCCAATACTCCACCCACGACGAAGGCTATTACCCACACCACAGTACCGGGAAGATGATCCAGGTTATCGGGATATCCCCAGACATAACACACGACTGAGTGTATGCTTGATGATATAGTGAATCCTATTACGCTTGCCGGCACCCAAAAGCCGGCTCGCCTGACAAAACGCCGCAGTGCAAGCCACTGCATCAAGCTTACCACGGCGACTATGAAGACAAATGCCGCGGCATTATCGAGCCCTAATTTGAGTATGATGGAGTCGGAACCTTCGTGGACGCCGATAATCCATCCTGCAACTGCCACGAAGACAAAGCCCAGGGGTAAGCCGATAACCCATCCTACAACCGTCAGTAATACCCACCGTAACCCAAAACGCCATCCAACCTGTCCACCGTCTGTTTTTATCGCAACCATTTTTGTTCTCCTTTACTGTTTGAGTATATATTGTTAATATGTTAACCATACTATCAAAAAAATTTACTCTGAATAAATACCAGTATTATTTCTCAATATATTTTCCTTTCAGTCGAGGTTTGCGCGAGTGCGTTCGAGCATGGCAATTAGTTTTTTCTGGTCGGTGTCTTTAAGAGCGGCCATTACTCTTCTTATCTCTTTGCCGTAAAGCGGCTCGACTTCGTCGAGCAGTTTTTTGCCTTTGGCGGTCAGCCTGACTATGTTGTAGCGACGGTCGTCGGGCGAATCGGTTCGCTCGACCAGACTGCCCTTTTCCATCCTGTCAACCAGAGATGTAATGTTGGCGCGGTTGACGAGCATCATCGCACTGAGCTGGGCCTGGCTGAGGCCTGCCTGGTCGCCGGACTGGTGCTTGACGAGCATCATCAGGTTAAACTGCACGTCCGTCAGGCCGAACGGGGCGAAGAACTGGTCGGCCTTTTTCTTCAAACAGGAAGCGGTGTAATAGACATTCAGCAGCGCCTCATGTGGCAAAAGAGCGATAGGTTTTTTCAGTCCAAGTTCCTGCGTCAGAGCCATTTTGTATCCCATTTAATTAAAGCGATAACTGTTTATATATAAATTATTCGCTATTTAACTAATTTGTCAAGGGTGATTTTGGGAAATTTAGAAAATTTTTTGGTCGCATTGCTGACTTGGCAGGTTTTTTATAATCGGAAGCGCTTCAATCAGGAGTATCAGTTGCAAAGTGACAGTGAATTGGTAAGTGCTTGTCTGGACGGCAGTAAGGCGACTTTCACCGGGCGGAAAATAAAACTTTGGCAAGAGGGCTTGAGATAACCGGCTGGTCCGATTCGGGTGCACTTGCTCCTTTTTGTGTTTTTCGGGATTTTGGCGAAAATTCCCGGAAAAACGGTAACATTTGGCCAAATTGGATGTCTATATAACTGGAGCGGCCGAAAAATAACGATACCTCCTCCGAGACAGCCGGCCCGCAGAAGGGCCGGCTGATTTTTTACCGGGTGCAGGGTATTTTTTTGAAAAAATCGAAATATTTTCGCCGGGGCGGGCGTCTAAATAGGTGGAAAAACTATTTTTTCCTAAATCCCCCTTCAACTTGGCCGGTCTCTAGTGGAGACCGGCCGTTTTTTTTAGCTGAATGGGGCGGGGCGGGGTAAATCATTGATTGAAAGAGCCGGCGTGGTTATCATATCTGGTCATGAGAGTCGGCCTGACTAAATACGGTTTGCCTCAGGTGGTGGTGCTTCCGGCTATTATCCTGGCGGCGATGATACTGTGTTTTCTTGTGGGGGTCGTGTTTTTAACTACGTGGGTATTTGTAGCTGCGGAATTATTTTTGGCTGTTCTGCTGGTTTTTGTACTGGCGTTCTTTCGTGACCCGTACCGGGCAGTTCCGCAGAACGACGATATCCTGCTGGCGCCGGCGGACGGGCGAATCACAGATATCGAACGGGTGGACGAGAGTGAGTATATCGGCGGACCGGTACTGCGGATAGGGATATTCTTGAGCATATTTAATACACATATCAATCGCGCGCCGTGTGAGGTGAAGGTGTCGCAAATAAACTATAAAAAGGGGAAATTCAAAGACGCGCGAGACCCGCTGGCGGGCAAAGTAAACGAATCGAACGACCTGAAGCTCGTTCGCGCAAAAGACCCTGCCGATAAGCTAATCGTTCGGCAGATAAGCGGGGCTGTGGCAAGGCGAATAGTGTGCAAGGCAGAGACGGGAGACATGCTGGCGGGCGGCGAAAAGTTCGGTATGATTAAGTTCGGCTCGAGGACGGAGCTGTACGTACCGCTGCGCAGCGATATCGAGTGCGTGGTGCGGGTCGGGGATAAAGTAAAGGCTGGGCTGACGATTCTGGCGAGGTACAGAATATGCCGAAACTGAGGACACCGGCGGCCAGACGTTCCTTGCTGCGGAACGTCCGCAAGCAACGGCTGAATTACATAACAATTCTGCCTTCGCTTATAACGATGCTCAACGGGCTGTGTGGTTTTACTGCGATTGTGCTGGCGGGCCTGAATTCCAAATACGTCCTCGGCGGTCAGTTTACAACCTTTGCCGCGGCGGGATACATGGTGCTGATTGCGATGATTGCCGATATGCTGGACGGGCGTGTTGCAAGGATGAGCCAGAATACATCGAGCTTCGGAGGGCAGCTGGACAGTCTGTGTGATATGCTCAGTTTCGGTGCGGCACCGGCCTTTCTGGTACTCAAGATACTCGAACATAATCTCCTTGGCGCAGGCCTTAGTCAGGAATCCGCGGCGCTTTTGCAGAAGTTTTTCTGGCTGGCGGCTGCTGCTTATGTAAGCTGCACGGCGATTCGCCTGGCGAGGTTCAACGTGGAGAACGAAGAAGACGAGTCCGCTCACACAAGCTTCATAGGTCTGCCCAGTCCTGCGGCGGCGGGAATGCTGGTGAGCCTGGTCATATTTCATCAGGAAACTATACCCGGCATACTGGAAAAAAGCAGCAGTGTCTACGCCGTCCTGCAAAATACTATTGTATTTATTCTTCCATTCGTATTGCTGGGAACAGGGATTCTCATGGTCAGCAGGATTCGCTATACGCACGTCCTGAACCGGTACTTCAAGGGCAAAAAGCCCTTCGCATATCTTTTAACGAGTCTGCTGGTGCTTGGGCTGGTTATATGTGTCAGGCAGCCGACGCTGGTTGTCGGTTCCTGCGCATTCGTTGCCAGTGGGTTTGTAAGGTGGCTATATATGCGGATAATGCCAGGCAAGGTGTCGCTGGAAAAGGCGGCCGAAGAAAAGGACGATTCCCGATACTCGGTTCCCGACGCTCGATAACAGCGTAATGGTCCCGCCCATCCCGCGGACCGCCGCCGTTTTGCGAATCAATTCACTGATTTGATGTCCTGCTGTTTTGCGCTGGACTGATTTACCTGGTAATACCGCTCGACGACATTACAGAGACGCCTGAGAGTCTCGCGGCCTTCGACGCTGGCTTCAAGCCCGACAATCTGCATACCAAGACATACTCCGTCTGCGTTAGCGGTCGGCAGAGTGCTTCTTATCTGGGCATTGAACATGACCGGCTGTTCGTAAGGCAACGGTGTAAAACGCATCGTGACAAACTGGCCTTTTTTGAAATCAGGATTAAGTGAATTGTCCACAACGACCTGAAGGCCCCCGGCGCTGATGTCAATAAGTTTGCCCTGCCAGTATTTTTCCGGCGGTTTTCTCCCGTCTTGCTGATGGCTGCGATGCCAAAGTGTAACATTTACCTTCAGCGAGGCCGGTACGTTGACGCGGAAGTAGCTTCGCCTTTCCACGATTTCCACCCGGTCCGGCACTATGAGAACTATCCGGGCAGGTTCTTTACCGGACTGCTCGAAACCTTCCACCGTTGTGTCGAAGACAATTTTACCGTAGCGATACTTGATGGAGATTCCTACAGGCTGATTTAACTGGATGTTGACCGGATGCGGCCTGTCGTTTTGCATCACCTCGACGCTGAGGCGACTGGCCCCCATGTGCTTGAGCAGTATTTTTGCGACGTGCCATTTGCCTTTTGAAAGGTAGGACATAATGGCAGGTATCTCCTCCTCAATAACAGATTGTAAAAGTTTCCTCGGCTCGGCCCCGCGTGGGATAGTCAAGTCATTCATACCCGTTCCCTTCTACATTTGCCCGGCTCGCCGTTTTGCGATACTGTGCAAAACGTGGGCGGGCGTCTTTTTCCGTCTCGATTAGGGCGGTTACCCCTTCCGATACGGCCCCCGTGTCCAATTAAAGCGTAAGAATCATCCGGCCTGCCGCAAAACGCGGGGAAATAATTTTTTGGCGGCATGGCCATCTTGGCCATGTTCTCACGGGCTGGAAGCCCGTGCCACAATGAACGGATTATTCACAAGGTTGCAAAAGTACCGCCGAACAATTATGATTCGCTGTTAATGAGCTACAACGAGCATTTAAAAAAACACGGGGCCGATAAAATCTTCCTGCTGGCGCTGTTTGCGCTTTCGCTGCTTATAGCATATTTGATAGTCAGGGCGAAAAAGGTCGTTGTTCTCGGCGAGCCGGTAGAGATTTCCGAGGTGGGCCTTTCAGTCCGGCTGCCTAACGGCAACGGCTGGCAATGCGACAATCAATGGGAGCTCTACGAGGATACATTTTTGCTGAGCAGTGTTTTCAGTCCGAGCCCGGGGGTCAACCTCGCCGATGTCTTATGCACGTATCGGCTGGCATCCTTTAGACAGTCTCCGCGTGTGTGGCTGGAGCAATACGCGGCACAGTTCGACGCGTCAAACCCGGAATACGGAACGCAACAAATCGAAGACAAAAACCTGGAGTGGGTCTATATTAAACAAGCCCGGCATTTGTCCGGTGCACTGGCGGCGACTATGCAACTGGGACACGGAAGGTGGCTCGATATAGAAATAACACTGGCCGAGTCCGAAGATGACCTGGCACTGGGTATTTTTGAGAAGATTGCAAAGCATATCGTCATCAAAGACAACGAGCTGCTCGAAAAAGGCATTGAAATGGTTCGCCAAATAAAAGTCGAAGGGCTGGACAAAGTATTATCCGAACGGGACGAGCCTGATTATTACATGGTGAAGGATTCGGGCCGGCACGACGTCGGTTTCGTGGTTGATATACTTCTTGAGCCGGTAAATATGAATGAAGCTGAGATTCAGGCTGCGGGGTTCGGATATATCAGAAGCCCCAACAAATGGGAAAAGGCCACGCTTTTCAAGAGCAATCCCGGTCTGGATGAGTACGTCTGGGAAAGCCAGACAGACCAGGACAGAGTTGTCCAGATAACAAGAGGCCCACTGACCATTCGAGGCCAGGGGCAGAACGTCAGGACATCAACCAGGATTTCGGTTTCAAACGGGACAGAAATTTCGATTCACCGGCTGGGACCTGGTTCGGACGAACTCAACCAGGTTGAGTCGACGGAGCTCGAGGCCAGGATAAGTGAAGCAGCCATGCCTGCTGCGGTTATCGAGGCTTTGTACGTTCAAATGGTCAACAGCAATGTGGACAAGATAATGGTCGATGTTATTTTAAGTAACGGCCAGGTTGAACCGGCGGTAATTACATTAACCAGGGCGCCGAAGGATGAGCCGCAGGTCAGCCATATCGTAAAAATAAAATATCTCGGTACCAATCAAGAGGAAGAAACTCATTTTGACAGTAAGATGCAAACCGTTAAAAAAATACTGAGACAAAACGGCATACTGGTCCTGGAACCAACTACGCTCGAGGACCTGGCGCGGCGATTTCCGGAGCGAGCGGATTACATCCTGCAAAGAAGCCGTGCAATCAAACAGGGCAGACTCTAACAAGATTAAATTTGGCGGGCGCAGAATATGTCAGGCTCAAACAGCTTATATGATTGCATAATCGTCGGCGCAGGTCCTGCGGGGCTGGCGGCGGCGCTTTATACGGCGAGGGACCGGCTGAGCACATTAGTACTGGAAAAGTTTATGCCCGGCGGTCAGATCAACAATACCGACCGTATCGAAAACTACCCCGGCTTCGAGAAGATAGACGGGCCGGGTCTGATTATGAATATGCAGAAACAGGTCGAGGGCTTCGGGGCTGAAATAAAAACCGGCAGCGAGGTGACGGGTTTGGCTAAGCTCGACGACGGCAACATCGAAGTCCGTTGTGACGATGACAAATACACGGCCAAAGTCGTGATACTGGCGCCGGGCAGTGATTACAGGAAGCTGGGAATACCCGGCGAGGACGAATTCAGGAGTGCCGGGACCGGGGTGAGCTATTGCGGCACGTGTGATGCGCCGTTTTTCAGGGGCAAACAGGCCGTGTCCGTCGGCGGCGGTAACACTGCAATAGAAGAAACCCTCCACCTGTGCAAATTCGCCGAGAAGGTAACACTCATTCACAGACGGGACGAGTTTCGCGCAACAAAAGTGTTGGCTGAAGAACTTTTGGCAAAGGCAAAGGAGCCGAACTCGAACCTGGTCGTAAAATACAGTACCGTTGCTACCGCAATTGAAGGGCAGGGCAAGGTCCAGTCGGTCAAGTTAAAGGACGTCAAGACGGGCAAGACGGAAGATTATCCGTGTGACGGCGTATTTATTTTTATCGGGATGGTGCCGAACACGGGTTTTCTTAAAAGCTTCGTTGACCTGACGGATGCCGGCTTTATCAAGTGCGATTGTGCGTACCTTCGCACAAAGGTGCCGGGGGTGTTCGCAGCGGGCGATTGTCGGGTTGGAGCGGCGATGCAGCTTGCGACCGCGTCAGGTGACGGGGTAATCGCAGCAATGATGCTCAAACAATACCTGCGAGACCCGGACTGGTGGAATCAGCAGGTCAGCGATGCACTTCAGCCGGGCGGCTGGTAACAAAGGTATTGATAGCGCGGGCAAATAGCTTATTCTAACGGTGCGCGTGGCGTTTTTTTGGGAGAATTTGCGTGAGGACAAGGAAACTCGGCAACAGCGAGCTTGAACTGACAACGGTGGGTCTTGGCGCCTGGGCAATCGGCGGGCCTTGGGAATTCGGCTGGGGACCGCAGGATGACGACGATTCGATTCGTACTATCCGCTCTGCGCTCGACGAGGGCATTAACTGGATAGATACCGCACCGGTGTACGGCCGAGGGCACAGCGAGGAGGTTGTCGGCAAGGCTCTGAAAGATGTTGCCCAAAAGCCTATCATCGCGACCAAGTGCAGTCTGGTGTGGGATGAAAAAAACGACAAGATAAGCTGCCTGCGAGAAGAAAGTATCATTAACGAATGTCACCAAAGCCTCAAACGCCTGCGTATTGATGTTATCGACCTGTACCAGATGCACTGGCCTGAGCCGGATGAGCAGCTCGAAGAGGGAATCGGGGCGATGGCCGAATTGCAGCAGCAAGGCCTGGTGCGATACATCGGCGTATCAAACTTCACCGTAGAGCAGATTCAGCGGGCACAAAAAGTCGCTGACATAGTGTCACTGCAGCCGCCTTACAATATGCTCCGCCGTGATACAGAAAAAGAGCTGCTGCCCTATTGCGGCAAAAACAGTGTAGGTGTCGTCGTGTACAGCCCGATGCAGAAGGGACTACTGACAGGCAAGTTCACCGCTGAACAGGTAGCCGGCCTGCCCGAAGGAGACCACCGGAAGATAGACCCCGAATTCAGAGGGAAAGCATTCAGCGCCACACTCGAGCTGGTTGAGAATCTCAAACCCATTGCCGAGCGGAATGGAACTACGCTTGCCCAGCTTGCGATTAGCTGGGTATTAAGGAGGAAGGAAATAACCGCGGCGATAGTCGGGGCCAGAAGGCCGCCGCAAACCAAAGAAACCGCACCGGCGGCTGATATCGATTTGGATGAGGAGACAATCGAGGAAATCGAAGAGCTGCTCGAAAAACGGCAGCAGAAAATAAACAGTTAGCTCGAAGAGAGAAATAAATGGCGAACAAAAAGGATGTTTACGTCAGTCCGCTGGTTGAGAGAAACGCATCTGTTGAAATGGCCGAGCTGTTCGGGGCTCAGAAGAAATTCAGCACGTGGCGCAAGCTGTGGCTGGAGTTAGCGAAGGCACAAAAGAAACTCGGTCTGGACATCAAACAGGGCCAGATAAACCAAATGGCCCGGCATATCGAGGATATCGACTTTGCCAAAGCGGCCCGTTACGAGAAGAAGCTCCGCCATGATGTAATGGCCCACGTCCATACATTTGCTGATGCCGCGCCAAAGGCGGCGCCGATTATTCATCTTGGCGCAACGAGCTGCTTCGTAGGTGATAACGCGGACCTGATAATAATGCGTGAGGCGATGCGGATAATAGTCGAAAAACTGGCCGCGGTAATACACCAGTTAGGCAGGTTTGCCGAGCAGTATCGTTCTTTGCCTACTTTGGGTTTCACGCACTATCAGCCTGCGCAGTTAACGACCGCAGGTAAACGCGCGACACTGTGGTGCTACGAGTTCGTGATGGATTTGCAGGAGGTCGAGTATCGTCTGGAGAATCTGCCGTTGCGGGCAGTCAAAGGCACAACGGGTACGCAGGCCTCGTTTCTCGAACTTTTCGACGGTAACAACTCGAAAGTAAAAAAACTCGATAAAGAATTAGCCGCCGCGTTCGGCTTCAATAAAACCTGCGCCGTCACCGGGCAGACGTATCAGCGAAAAGTCGATACGCAGGTAATCAACTCACTGGCCTCGATAGCTCAATCGGCGCACAAGTTCTGCAATGATATTCGGCTGCTGGCAAATCTCAAAGAAATCGAAGAGCCTTTCGAAAAATCACAGGTGGGTTCGTCCGCGATGGCCTATAAAAGAAACCCAATGCGATGCGAGCGAATGACATCGCTGAGCCGTCTGGTACTGAGCCTGGCGACAAGTCCCCCAATGACGGCAAGCGAGCAATGGTTAGAAAGAACGCTGGACGATTCTGCCAACCGGCGGGTAGTAATACCGGAAGCATTTCTCGCGGTCGATGGAATACTTGAAATCCTGATTAACGTGCTCGACGGGCTGGTGGTCTATCCGAAGACAATCGCCGCCCACGTCGAGGCGGAGCTGCCGTTTATGGCTACCGAAAATATACTTATGGCTGCGGTCAAGGCCGGCGGAAACCGGCAGGAGCTGCACGAAAAGATTCGCCTGCACAGCCACGCGGCGGCGGCACAGGTGAAAAATTTCGGCAGGCCGAACGATTTAATCAGCAGGCTAAAGTCGGATATGGCGTTTAGAAAGGTAAATTTCGAACGGCTGCTGCGTCCTGAAAATTACATCGGCCGGGCGCCGAAACAGGTGGATGAATTTCTGGCTTCGGTGGTGACGCCTATTCGCAAAAAATATCACTCGGCAATCAATAGAAAATCAGAACTTAACGTCTGAGGAGATTCGGGACCGTGAGAAGAGAAGAGCTGATAAAGCGCATCAAAGAAACCGCATACCTCGAAGGCGATTTTACGCTCCGCAGCGGCAAGAAAAGCAAATACTACCTTGATAAATATCTTTTCGAGACCTGCCCGGATATACTCAAGGCTATCGGCGTTGAATTCGCACGGTATGTCACTGGTGATGTCACGCTGATTGCCGGGGCGGAGCTGGGGGGCGTTGCACTTGCGGCGGTGACGGCTATGGAAACGGGCAAGAACTGGATTATCATCCGCAACAGCAAGAAAGGCTACGGCACCGGCAAGATGATTGAAGGTGTTCTTGAAGCTGACGATGTAGTTCTGCTGGTCGAGGATATTGCAACAACAGGCGGACAGGTGCTCGAAGCCGCTAAACTAATTACCGAGGCCGGGGCCAGGGTAAGTAAGATAGTCTGCGTAATCGACCGCAAGCAGGGCGCCTGTGAAAATATAACCGGCGCGGGTTATAAATTCGAGAGCATACTCACCAAAAACGACCTCGCAATTATGGACTAATCCAGTCACGACACGATGCATATCAAGAAGGGACAATTATCGATTCTGGCTGTGAACCTGGCGGCGCTGGCTGTTTTCGCCGTGCTGTTTTTCGTCAGAAGCAACTATGAGTTTGTCATCTATATCGGCGTTATAGTGTTCTTTTTGATTCTCATCGCAGCTACCAGCCACAGGGTCTATTATCCGAACGCACTGCTCTGGGCGCTTACCGCCTGGGCAATTATGCACATGGCGGGCGGAGCGGTTTATATCAATAAGGTCCGCCTGTACGAGATAATCCTTGTGCCGCTATCGCAAAGCATTCCTGTATTCCGCTATGACCAATTGGTGCACATAGTGGGTTTCGCTACGGCTACAGTGACAATGTTCTACGTGTTAAAGCCGCTGCTGCGGGCCGACATGGAGCGGTTCGCGGCGCTGTCAATAATCATCGTGGCTGCAGGCCTTGGAATCGGGGCGCTCAACGAGATAGTGGAGTTTATTACCGGTATGATTGTGCCGGAATCGGGTGTGGGCGGATATCTCAATACATCGCTGGATTTGGTGTCTGATTTGATTGGGGCTGTGCTGGCCATGGGGATAATTCGCGTATCGGAGAGGAAATTCTTCCGTAAAAGGGCTGCCGCTGGCAGTAAAAACGTTAAGGCCTGATGAACATCACACAATCTCTTCTGTTTTGCCCGCTTGACAGACGTCGGTAAGTTGTACTATCATTTGAACTTGCGAAACCTTGTGTAATTATCCTGCAAGAGGAACGAATACCATTTCCGACAGGAAGAATATCGCCGTATTGGGTTCGACCGGCTCGATTGGACGAAACGCCCTGCGTGTCATCGATGCCATGGGCGCGCCCTATAGCGTCACCGCTCTGAGCGCACATCGAAACTACAAGCTGCTGGCTGAACAGGTGCGAAAATATCAGCCGAAGCTTGTCTGCATATCCGATGATGATTCATATGATTCTCTGGCAGAGCTGCTTGACGGTTTCGAAGGCGAGATACTTCGCGGGCCCCAAGGTCTGACTCAGATTGCCGAAGCGGAAGATGTCGATATCGTTCTGACCTCGGTCGTCGGAGCGGCTGGTCTGCCGGCATTAGCGGCGGCGGCAAAAAAGGGGAAACGCCTTGCTATCGCCAATAAAGAGCCGCTTGTAATGGCCGGACAGATGCTGACCCAACTGGCCAAGGAAAACAACTGCGAGATTTTGCCGATTGACAGCGAGCACTCTGCGATTTTTCAAGCGATGCAGGCCGGTTCGGTCGATGAAGTAAACAGGATAATCCTTACCGCTTCGGGCGGGCCGTTCCGCGACTGGCCGGCTAAGCAGATACGCGATGCAACCGTCGAGCAGGCCTTGGCGCATCCTGTCTGGAACATGGGCCCGAAAATCACGATTGACTCGGCGACCATGATGAACAAGGCTCTCGAAGTGATTGAGGCCCACTGGCTGTTCGCATTGCCGGCGGAAAAGATAGATATACTTGTTCACCCGGAATCGATTGTCCATTCGATGGTCGAATATATCGACGGCTCTGTAATCGCCCAGTTGGGTACGCCGGATATGTGCCTGCCGATTCAGTATGCACTGACGTACCCGAAGCGAATCAAAGGTATAACCGAACATTTGAAGCTCGACGAACTGGCCAGGCTGACGTTTGAAAAGCCGGATACCGAAAAGTTCCGCTCCATTCGGCTGGGCTATGAAGTGGCACGGACGGGCGGGACGGCAGGTGCGGTTTTTAACGCAGCCAACGAGGAGGCGGTCGGACTTTTCCTCGAAGGAAAAATCTGTTTTGGTGCAATAGTGGAATTGATTGAACGCTGCCTCGATAAACATAAAGTCAAAACCGATGTATCGCTTGATGAATTGCTGGCCGCAGACGCCTGGGCAAGAAAAGAGGTTAGCCAATGCCTGAATCAAAACGTGTATTGAACCGTCACTCCCTGATATGGGTGCTGGTTATCATACTGTTTGCTTATATAGTGGCAAGCAACCTCAGGGTCTTCAGCAACATGCTGATTGTGGTGATTGGGTTCGGCATGATGATTTTCGTGCATGAACTCGGTCACTTCACCGCCGCCAAGCTCTCGGGGATAAAGGTCGAAGCCTTTTCAATCGGGATGGGGCCGATACTCATTGGGGTATCCCGCTCCGAAAAGGGCTACAGGGTCAGGATACTACCGGAGCTTATTAAAAATACCGACGGTGAACCGGGGCAGGGTGGTATTTGTTTTACCTTCGGTAAAAAAACCAAACCAGGCGAGACCGAATATCGCATCAGCCTGATTCCCTTCGGGGGATTCGTCAAGATGCTCGGCCAGGATGACATTGCCCAGGTTGAGAAATCCGATGACCCGCGAAGCTTTGCGAACAAGTCGGTCGGGGCCCGCTTTGCAGTAATAGCATCCGGCGTTTTCTTCAATGCCGTAAGCGCGATTCTGCTCTTCATGATTACCTTCATGGTCGGAATCGAATTTCCGCCGGCGATTGTCGGCGGAGTAGTCGACGGCTCTCCGGCGGCCAAGGCCGGTCTGACAGCCGGTGATGAAATCATCGAGATAGACGGCAGGAGCAAGGACCTGGATTTCCGCGACATCATGTTTGCCGCCCTGCTTTCGGACTGGGCCGAAGAAGTGCCGTTCAAAGTAAAACATAAGGACGGTTCAGTGGAACAGATTTATCTTGCCGCCACAAAAATCGGCGGCGACCCTATGAAGAAGTTCGGAATTGAATGGCCCGTTTCGCTCGAAATCGCAAAGGTAACCGACCCGGAAGCACTGGCCAAAGCCACCGGCTTGCGGCCGGGCGACCGAATAATATCGGTAAACGGAAAAGATGTAGAGTATTTCTGGGACCTGGAAAAAATCATAAACGATTCTTACGCTCCTGCGGTGTCGATGCTTGCCGAACGGCGCCAGGACCAGACCGTTGAACTTATCGAGACCGAAATTCCCCTTGCCTGGCCGGTCGATACCGGCTCAGGTCTTTCCAATGTATGTTCAATGGTGCCTCGCCTGCGGGTGTATGCGATGTCCCAGCCGAAACAAGACCTTGCCGAAAGGGCGCTGTTCAAGCTCAGGACCGTGCTGGCAAAGGCTGGAATAGGACAAGTGCCTGCCGAGTATGAGCTTAAACTCGAGCCGAATGACATAATAATCTCCGCCGGCGATGTTAACGAACCGACCTTTTACGAGCTTGGGGACATTACGACGGCGCACGAGGGAAAAGAGCTTGCCATGACGGTGCTTCGCAGGAACGATTCGGGCGAGGAAGAACCTGTCGATATTGTCGTTCAGCCGATTAGGCGGGATAATCGCGTGGTTATCGGTTTTGCCCCCATGCTGGACGTGGAGCATCCGGTCGTGGCCAAAACAATAGCAGTCGATAGTAATCTCGGAGGATTCACCATGCCGCCGGGTGCTACGATTACCACCGTCAATGAAATGCAGGTTACAAATTTCCTGGATGTGGCAAAACAGATAGCACAAAGCCCGGACAATAAGGTCGTAATCAAATACATCTCTGCGGGCGGGAAAAAAGGCTCGGCGGTACTGGATGCAGCAAACAAACAGCAGCTTATCAGAATGGAACCTATGCTTGCCGTGCCAGTTCCGTTCGGCTCGATGAATATAATGCACAAGGCGGACGGCCCCATTGAGGCGATTTCGATGGGTTTCAACAAAACAGTCCAGATGATAATGATGACTTACGCCAGCTTTAAAGTAATTCTGACGGGGCAAGTCGGGGGACAAGGCGTGATGGGGCCGGTTGGAATCCTTCACCTGAGCTACCAGGTCGCATCGAGAGAGCCGCTGATATACTACGTGTACCTGATGGGCTTTATGAGCGTTGCCATCGCGGTGTTTAATTTCCTGCCGCTGCTGCCTCTGGACGGCGGCTGGGCGCTGTTTCTGGTGATTGAGAAGATTAAAGGCTCGCCGGTAAATCCGAAAATTTTGACAGTAATAGCAGGTTTCGGCTGGATTTTGATTGGCGCACTGGTAATTTTTCTTACATTTAATGATATAGCACGGATGATTTTCGGATAGTTTTTCTAAGGGATTAGAAAACAAGATGCTGCTGGAGCGTTACCGGAGCGAAACCCGCACCAAGGCAGGTAAGAAGGTTTACGAGCTAATCGAGCGCGAGTACGACCGGCTTTGCGGTTGTGAAGGTTATCACGCCGGGGCAATCGAAAGCCTCAAGCTCGCCGACGCAGAGATTTACTGCCTTCTACAGGCTGAATATCAGCGCCTGAACAATACTCTCGCGTTAACCGCCGCGCAAAATATATGCAGCAGGAGCGTTCTGGCCGTCCTTGGTTCTGTTCTGCAGAATAAGACCGCCGAAGGTTCTATCGGCACCAGGTGGCATGGCGGCTGCGGGGTCATCGACAAATTAGAGACGTTGGCGGTAGAACGGGCCAGGCAGGTTTTCGGCGCACAATACGCGAATGTTCAGCCGCATTCCGGCAGTACCGCCAATCAAATCGTCTTCAAGGCCCTGCTCAAGCCCGGCGATACAATTTTGAGTCTCGATTCCGGCCACGGGGGACATCCCTCACACGGGGGCAGCGATTCACTGGCCAGTAATATCTATAAAATCGACTCTTACGGTGTCGAGCAGACGAGCTTTGTGTTCGATTATGAAAAAATCCTCGCAAAAGCAAAAGAGATTCGGCCAAGGCTTATTATGTGCGGGGCAAGCGCTTATCCGCGAATAATCGATTTCGAAAAGTTCCGCATCATCGCCGACGAGGTCGGGGCATACCTTCTGGCCGATATTTCTCACATTGCAGGGGCGGTGATGGCCGGTGTTCATCCTTCACCGATAAATACCGCTCACGCTACCACCAGCAGCACGTACAAGGCGGGAGGGCCTCGCGGCGGACTGATATTGTCGGGCAGAGATTTTCAAACGCCGATTGAAACTCCTTCGGGTACGGTACCACTATTCCAGGCGCTGAACACAGCTACTTTTCCGGGTCTGCAGGGGACACCGTATTTCAATAACATCGCCGGCAAGGCCGTGTTCTTCAAAGAAGCGTTTTCAGAGGCCTATCGTCAGCGGCAATTGAAGGTTGTCGAAAACGCCAAAGCATTGGCGCACAATCTAATCAATAGTGGATTCGACGTATTAAGCGGAGGAACAGATAATCACATGATTCTGGTCGATATATGCCGCTCAAAGCCGGGTTTGAATGGTATTATTGCCCAAAAGGTACTTGAGGATTACGGTATTGTGGTCGACTCGTGTCGCCTGCCGTATCAGCAACCCGATATGCCCGCTGCAGGCGTGCGCCTTGGTACGCCGGTTGTCACTATGCGAGGCATGGGGCCGGTCCAGATGCAGACCATTGTGTATTTAATAGAGAAGGCGCTGGGACCAGACGGCTCGAAATTAAACGAAACATTCGTCGACCAAACCAAACAGCAGGTAATCAGCTTCTGTAGTGAATTTCCACTGAGTTAAGAATTTTCGCTCCCTGGCCGCGGTAAAGCAAACAATATCCGAACTCCATACAAGCCTTTTGATTACACCCGTTTGCGACTGAACGTCCAAGTGATTTGATAGACGGCGCCGATAACGGCCATGAAAATGATGGTTGAAAAGAGCACCATGGACATCAAAAGGGCAGCCGATGTATCCACCCCATAGAGCCTTAAAATTCCAACAAGGGTAACTTCCCTTACGCCAAGATTGGCTATAGAAATGGGCAATCTGCCCAGGACAAATACAACCGAGCTGAGCCATACAAGTACAGCTATCGGCACTTCTATGCCTGCTGCTTTGGCGGCGAACATGTAGATGAAAACACCTATCGCGGTAGTAAAAATTGTTATTGAAGCCATCTGCAGATGAAAAAACCACGAGGTGGTTTGGAATACCTCAATCTGGTTCAGTACTTTCTGGCCTGCAGCGCGGACCTTTTGCGGCAAAGGTTTCAAAAGAACTGCCAGAGCATTGTTGACCTTTGGCCCCGTATGTCTATTAAGTAGCAGCAGACACAAAAGCAGTATCACCGCGGCAATGATAGCACAGACTGACGGCACCGCGGGCTGGTCCCAGGGGTTCGATACTGTCAAAGCTGCTAATCCAATAAGTATCTTAACGACAATTATCGAAACCTGATTATACAGCATTGAGCTGAGGACATTGCTCGCCTTGCCTGCGTGGCCCTTGAGAATGTACCACTTGATTCCCGCGCTGGCAATGTCCGGCAGAATGAGGCTGTAGAGTGTGGCCACCGCAGTTGCCCGGAAGACCTGTAGCACGGCGATGTCGCAGTCGAGCTTCTTGAGAATAAGATGCATTCTCCACGCGAGCACCCACAGAGAAAAAACAGTAAGCAGAAAAACCACAGCGAGAAATTCAATCCGCATCTGCTTTATGGCCGAATTGAACTGCCCCAGGTCTATGTTCTTAAAAACCAGAAACAGCAACAAGACGGTGATAAGCAGCCTCAGCGTAAACTTCAAGGCCTTACGCCAACTGCCGGTTGTATTTGTCGTTTCCTGTTCAGGCAAGGCTGAGCTGCCTTTCAATTTATCATGGTCCTGGCTTCTTTTGCAGTTATGCCTTATATTTCCCTGTCACTGTGCAACTTCACTAACTGTATAAAGATATTTACCACTGGCTGTAGGCGGTACCTCATCAACGAAGTCAAACTCGACCCTGCAATCCTCGCCCATAACCTTATGTATTTTCGTCACTATGACATCGATATCAGCCTGATTCGGCTCCTGGTCGCCGGCTACCAACACTTGAATCAGCTCGTAATCTTTCTGGATGACTTTGAACTCGCGGACCCAGGGCTTGAAAAAGAAAAGGGCAACAAAGAACTGGGAGTGGATGACGCTGCCATCTCTTTTGACGAAGTGGGCGAATATGCGTCCTGATATCTCTTTCAATAATGGAAAGCCTCTGCCGCAGGGGCACCTGTCTTCTATAAGGCAACCGGTATCGCCGATTTCATAGCGAATAAGCGGCATTGAATAATTATCCAGGTTGGTGATAATTAATCTTCCAATGTCCCCGGGCTTGGCCGGCCGGTTCTTGGCATCGAGAATTTCTAGTTTCTGTAAGGGAGTAAAAATATGAAGGCCCTTCTGGAACTGGCACTCTGAAGCAACTGCCCCCACTTCTCTGCCGCCATATTGGTCAAAGACTTTGCATCTGAACGTTTTCTCCATGTAGCTGCGCATCTCAGGCAGCAATTTGGCGGTGGTGCAGATGATAGAAGCCGGGACATGAACGCTAAGGTTCTCTTCGGCTACAAATCTGCTGAGTCGATACATTGAATCCGTGTAAGCCCAGACCTGTCTCGGCCTGATGCGATTCCACGCCTCAATATGATGCCGCATATCTTCCCTTGACATTCTGTAGGTATTGAGCAGATGGGTGTTGAACAGCCACCGTCGCATGATAGTCGCCGGTTCATCCTTGCCCTGAAGGATATCGCGTTCAGAGCCCCAGAGTTTTATTTCAGGCTGGCCGATGTCTTTACCGGTCCATAGGTTATACAAAAACCTGCCTGCGTACATCCAGGCCTCGTATTGCGCGTCTTGTAAAAACTCAACGGGTTCACCTGTGGAGCCCCCGGATGTATTTTTATAGGCACGGCGCTTCTTGTGGTCCTTTGAGTAGAAGTTTTCACCTTCACGGCGGATTATGCTTTTTGTCAGGACAGGGATGTTCCCAAAGTTTTCGAGAATGACGTGATTATTTTTTATAACGCCTGCTTCGGGCAGGATTCTGCCGTAGTAAGGAACATTTTCGTGTGCGTGCAGCAGCAGTTTTTCAAGTTTTTCGTCCTGAATCTGCCGAAGTTTTTCCGGGGATTCGTACTCGACCGACCTGAGATACCTAAGGCACTTAAAGGCCGGTCGACTTGTCAGGTTCAGAGCAAGATTTATGAGTGGTTTACGCCAGTTCATTATATTCTCAGTAAATAACGGGTTTTGCCAAATCATGCAACGAATGGATGCCCGCAACCTCTCTAAGTTTACCATCTCGTTTCATCGTCAAGCCTTTCTCCCTATATATAACAATTTTTCTGAAAGAAATCTTGTTCTTGGGCACAGGCCGGTATATTTATTGAGGGCTCTTGACATTTGGTTGAAAGCCCAGAAAGGAAGATTGATAATCTTTGCAAGGCAAGAGTGCTTATTGAAAAAAACAGTTTTCTTTGCCGGCATGATGAATTGCAGCCCGCCCGCGTAATCGCAGAATAACGTATTGAGCCCGGTTCCTTCATGCAGGCTTCTCAGCAGGTCCCTGTCAATTCGTTTATGGCCATAAAACACTTTTGGCCTGACCGTCCTGCTGATGAAGCCGTTCAATCCATATGTGTTCGGAACTATAGTTACGACATATTGTCTGGCTAACGCGCTCACTCTATTTGCCGTGCCCTCAAGGTCGTCAAAATGTTCTATAAAACCGGCAGAGAAAACAACATCATAGCTTGCAGCAGCAATCTCAGCTTTGAAAAAATCCTCGTTTAATATCTCGGCGTCGATTCCCTGAAGCTCCATATTGTTCCTGGTTGTCACGGCAGCTTGTTCAACATACTCTATCCCCGAGACCTTATAATCAAACTCTTTATGAAAATATGCTATCCACCCGCCTATCGCACAGCCAATTTCTATAAATGAAATCTTATCAGATTTAGGCAGAATAATGTCGAGTGTTTTGCGTACATCATATTCAGGGTGTGCGGTTACAGGCAGTCGTTTTCCTTCCCAAACCTGACTCCAGTATTCTTTTGATGTCAGACTGTTACTCATAATTGTAGGGAACTCTAATAGTCTTCTAACGGCTGGCCCGTCACTTCAGCCCAGCCGTTAATTCCTTAAACAGCTTCTTGTACTCTTCAACGATTATCGTGATGTCGTGATTTTTTTTAGCATAGTCGAAAGCATTATCACCATATTCCCCGGCCTCATCAGGATTCGACAACAATTCCAGGCCATCCACAAACTTTTGCCAGTCGTCTCCTGCACAGATTCCGCATTTGTACTTGTCGAGAAAACCGTCAGGATTGACGTTTAAGGACAATATAGGTGTGCTTGCGAGACAGGCTTCAATGAAAGCATTAGGAAAACCTTCGATGTCGCTTGTGTTCACAAACACCTTGGCGCGGGCAAAATAGGAGCCGACCTCATTAAAAGGTACGCGCTGAAGAAGCTCCAGATTAGTCACGCCTTCAGCAACGCTAACAAGCTTATCATAATCTTCG
>Ga0315554_1000192_pt1 | contig 33659 bp, 33 predicted proteins | sample SalMarSW160370MG_FD_202114 | JGI IMG/M metagenome (GOLD analysis project Ga0315554, IMG submission 202114) | Salt marsh sediment microbial communities from the Plum Island Ecosystem LTER, Massachusetts, United States - Salt Marsh Sediment SW1603-70 ...
CTCTTATCCGAAGGTGAAAATAAGAAAATGCAGTGTGCAAAGTTAAATATTAATGATAACGATTATTTTGACATGCTACTTAAAACTTCAAGCCATAATACGGTAGGGGGAATAACGGTGAGAGAAATATGAATGTTGAAATTTGTCCGGGCTGCTTAAGCTTAGAATATAGTACTTATTGTAATAAATGTTTGAAGATGTTTTTTGATGGAAAGAAAATCAATCACATACTTAATTTTTCAAGATCGGAGTTTGATGATTTTAAAACCGAACAAAGTGAAAGAATTTCTTTGCCCGGTAAACAAATTAAACATTTGCTTAAAATCGAAAATAAGGAATTAATCCCAGGCGAAGCAGGTGAATTTATTTTAAAGCCTATCCCTTCCAATCAAATTGAAAATCCTGATCAGGTTCCTTTTAATGAACATCTTACAATGCAGATTGCTGGTCAGGCTTATAATATGGATACTGCAATAAATGGAATAATATTTTTTAATGACGGTGAACCAGCTTATTTTACAAAAAGATTTGATATACATACAGACAGCAATAGATTATTGCAGGAAGATTTTGCTCAAATTGCCGGTAGGACCGAGGAAATAAATGGTGAAAGTTATAAATATGATTTCAGTTATGAAGAAATAGCAGAGCTAATGAAGAAATATATTAATGCATATCCTATTGAAATAGAAAAATTTTTTAAGATTATTATATTCAATTTTTTAATTTCAAATAATGATTTTCATTTAAAGAATATTTCAGTTTATAGGAACGAAGAATACGGGGATTATTTATTGGCTCCGTTTTATGATCTGTCAAATACCCTGCTGCATTTCCCGGATAAGAATAGTCCGGCGCTTAATTTATTTAAAAATAATTCAGAAAATGCCGGTAAAGCTGAAAAAGAATATACTCAACAGGATTTTATAAAATTTGCAAAAAAGATAGGAATAAAAGAGAAAAGATTTAATGTTATATTTACTAGTATGCTTTCAAAATCTGCACAGGTTAAAGATTTAATTTCAAAATCTTTTTTAAATGATAGACTGAAATCGGGTTACCTAGATAATTATCTAGAAAAATATGAAAGATTAAGAGAGAACATTTTATGAAAAACAAATTATTTTTATTGTTTCTGTTTTTCTTATTTTATTTATACCAGAATAAAGTACACGCTCAACATCAAAAGGATTCCATTATGATTTTGAATAACGGTTCGTATTTAATTAATTCTGGTGATGCTAGTTTGGTTGTTGATCCTTCGGAAGGCGGAAGAATTACATCGTTTAAATTGGCTAATTATGAATTCCTTACAGGGAAGGATATTAGTATGAATTACGGATCAACATTCTGGCCGGGTCCGCAATCGATCTGGAATTGGCCTCCTCCTCCTGTGTTGGATAGCGAACCATATTCTGCAATTGATAACGGCAATTCAATTAAATTAATAAGCAATAAAGATCCCATTACAGGTTTTCAATTTATTAAAGAATTTTCTGCAGGTAAAAACAGCAGTATAAATTTAAAATATTCAATAATTAATAAGTCTGATCAGACAAAGAAAGTTGCCCCCTGGGAAATAAGCAGGGCCGGTAAAGGCGGATTACTTTTTTTCCCCCTGGGCAAAGGACAAGTAGCCGGTAAAAATTTTGAACCGGCTCATGTTAATATAATTGATGGGATTGCCTGGTATAAAGATGAAATGAGCAGACCTGAAAACAACCAGCTAAGTATTGCAGACGGTTTGGAAGGATGGCTTGCTTATGCAATAAATAATAGATTATTTATTAAAAAATTTAAAGATACCAAACCGGAATTGATTGCCCCTGGTGAAGGAGAAATATTGTTCTATATTTCATCAAAAGCAGATTATATTGAAATAGAAGTCGAAGGGGAGTACAAAGCTTTAAAACCCGATGAGGAATCACACTGGGATATGGATTGGATAGGGAAAGATATCCCATCCAATATTAAAGTCGACAAAGAGAATAATAAGCTAGTTAATTTTGTAATGAAAATTGTACAAAATCAATAAAATAAAAAGATTTTATATAAATTATTACTTTCTAATAATGTTGCGATTTTTATCTTACCTTGATAAATAAGTGCAACATTTTTAAGTTTAGAACCGTCTAACCTGATTACTTTCTTTGGATTATTAATTGCTAACAATTATTAAGAGGTTCAACATTGGAGATTACTGCATTAAACGAAAAAATTAAACTGGAAAGCGCTTTTATTGATCGCCTTCAAAATGAAATAGGTAAAATCATTGTAGGGCAAAAAGCAATGGTTGAAAGATTGCTGGTTGGTCTTTTAGCTAACGGGCATATTCTTCTTGAAGGAGTACCCGGGCTTGCAAAAACTCTTGCCATAAAAACACTTGCTTCTACTATGACTGCTAAATATCAAAGGATTCAATTTACACCGGATCTTCTTCCTGCAGATTTGATTGGAACTATGATTTATAATCAAAAAGACGGAAACTTTTTTATTCGTAAAGGTCCGATCTTTTCCAACTTTATTTTAGCTGATGAAATTAACCGTGCTCCTGCAAAAGTCCAAAGTGCTCTTTTGGAAGCAATGCAGGAAAGACAGATTACTATTGGAGAGACTACTTTTCATCTTGAAGAACCTTTCCTTGTACTTGCAACTCAAAATCCGATTGAACAGGAAGGAACTTATCCGCTGCCTGAAGCTCAGGTAGATAGGTTTATGTTAAAAGTTAAAATAACCTACCCCTCCAGAGATGAAGAACTAAAAATAATGCGGCAAAATGTTAACTTCGATCAAATTGAAATACAGAAGGTCATAACGTCGGCTGATATATTAAATGCAAGAAATCTGATCCATGAAGTATATGTTGATGAAAAAATTGAAAAATATATTCTCGATATAGTTTTTGCTACAAGAAATCCAAAAGAATATAATGTCCCTAAGCTCTCAGATTTAATAAGTTACGGTGCATCACCAAGAGCATCAATAAATTTAGCTTTAGGTGCAAAAGCTATGGCTTTTATAAAGAGAAGAGGATATGTAATTCCTGAAGATGTAAGAGCAATTTGTCTTGATGTTTTGAGGCACAGAATCGCTGTTACTTATGAAGCCGAGGCAGAGGAAATTACAACAGAATATGTTATACAGGAGATTTTAAATAAAATTGAAGTACCTTAGTAAGAAACATGCAATCATGCTATTAATTATTGTTCATTTTGTTTCTTATAATTCAGATAAATTTTTTCTTAATAGATTTTTGATTTAGAAATGCTTACAAGAGAATTATTAAAACAAGTACAGTTGATTGAGATCAAAACTAAAGGGCTTGTGAACCAGGTTTTCTCCGGTGAATATCATTCTGTTTTTAAAGGAAGAGGGATGGAATTTTCCGAAGTAAGGGAATATCAATTCGGGGATGACATAAGAAATATAGACTGGAATGTTACTGCCAGGTTTGGGCATCCTTTTATTAAAATATTTGAGGAAGAAAGAGAACTAACGGTTATGCTTCTTGTTGATTTGAGCGGTTCTCTAATATTCGGAACAATAGAAAAAACCAAACAGCAAGTCGCCGCAGAATTAAGTGCTATTCTTGCTTTTTCAGCTATGAAAAACAATGATAAAGTCGGCTTGCTTTTGTTTACAGATAAAATAGAAAAGTTTGTTCCACCCCGGAAAGGTAGAAAACATGTTTTAAGAATTATAAGGGAAGTTTTATCTTTTGAACCGGTTGGGAAAACTACCAATATTAAGGGTGCTTTAGAGTATATGAATAATGCGATAAAAAAGAAGAGCATTGTTTTTCTTCTCTCCGATTTTATGGATTCTGGCTATGAAAAAATATTACGTGTCGTGGGTAAGAAACATGACCTAATTGGAGTGGTATTAAATGACCAGCGGGAAAGGGAAATTCCGCCTATGGGTTTAATAAAATTTACCGATGCGGAAACCGGAAGGGAACGTTGGATAGATACTAGTAGTAAAAACTTTCAAAAAGAACTGGCATCTTTTAGATGGAACAATATGCAAAAGTTAAAATCTCTTTTTATCTCAAGCAGAATAGATAATATTGAAGTACATACCGGTGATAATTATGTAAAACCTCTTGTGCAGTTTTTCAGACTTAGGGAAAGCAGATGGTAAAAAGATTTTTATTCCTTATTTTCATTGTAATTTATTTCCCTTATTCTTTTGCACAAAACATCTCTGCAAAAGCTTTTACCGATTCATTAAATTACCAGGTTGGAGATTATATAAATCTAATTATCCGGGTAGAGCATAATAAGAATGTCAGTATAAGCAACCCGGTTTTATCTGATAGTACATCAAAAATTGAGATAATAAAACAAGAATCTCCCGAAGTTCAAACAAGCGGGGCTAATTTAGTAACTACTTTTAAATATATAATTTCCAAGTATGATTCAGGTAGTGTAACTATTCCGCCAATTCCTATTCTTTATAGAATAAAAGGTAATCAGGAATTGCAGACTGCATATACTAATGAAGTAAATTTTACAGTTCATACATTAAGAATTCAGCCCGGTGGTCAAATTAAAGATGTAAAAGCACCAATAAAAATCCCGCTTGATTGGAAAGAAATTTTAATGTGGTTTTTGATAGTCTTAATAATTTTAGGTCTTGCATTTTATCTTTATTCACGTTATAAAAAGAAGAAAATGCTGGAAGTAAAAAAAGAACGAAAAGTAATTCAAAAACCTCCCCATGTTGTTGCATTATATGAACTTAGAGCTTTGGAACAACAACAGCTGTGGCAGAAAGGAATGATAAAAGATTATCACTCGAAAATAACGGAAATAGTCAGAAGATATTTCCAAGATCAATTTTATTTACCTGCTCTAGAATTAACTACTTCTGAAGTAATGCAGTACCTGAAACAAGTTAGAAGAGCGGAAGTAATAATGAATATAACTTATGATTTTTTAAGTAACGCGGATCTTGTAAAGTTTGCAAAATTTCAGCCGATGGCTTCGGTTAATGAAGAGATGATGAAACAGGCAGTTGAAATTGTTGAAAAAACCAAACCGGCTCCTGAAAAGGAAATTACAGCAGAGGTTAGCAATGCTTAAAGGTATAACTTTTGCGTATCCCTGGGTACTGTATTTTTTAATAATAGTACCTTTAATGCTTGTTTGGTACTGGTTTAAGGGAAGACAAAAACAACCGTCAATTACATATTCATCTTTAAGCATTTTTAGAAATATTGCATTTAGCTGGCGGGAAAGATTTAGGCATATTCCGATTATTCTTCGTGTACTTGCCGTTGCATTGTTAATTATTGCACTGGCAAGACCTCAAAATTTTTCTTCCGGGGAAAATATTTATACTGAAGGAATCGATCTAGCTATGGTCCTGGATATTTCAGGAAGTATGCTCGCTGAAGATCTAAAGCCGAACCGGATAGAAGCGGCTAAAAATGTAATTGATAATTTTATTAAAGGAAGAACTTCCGATAGAATTGGTCTTGTAATTTTTGCAAGAGATAGTTTTACTCAATGTCCGTTGACCGTAGATTATTCTGTTTTATTAAATCTGCTTCGCCAGGTAAAGAGCGGGATGATTGAAGATGGTACTGCAATCGGTAATGCCATTGCAAACGGAGTTAACAGGCTTAAAGACAGTAAATCAAAAAGCAAGATAATTATTCTTCTTACTGATGGTGTGAATAACGCCGGTGAAGTTGACCCGGTTTTTGCAGCACAAATCGCCAAAACATTTGGTATAAGAATTTATACTATCGGAGTTGGTACAAAAGGAGAAGCACCTTATCCTGTTCAGACTCCTTTCGGTATACGTTATCAAATGATACCTGTAGAGATTGATGAATCGGTTTTAAAACAAATATCTAGTATTACCGGCGGTGAATATTTCAGAGCAACCGATAATAAGACCTTGCAGGCTATTTATGATAAAATCGATAAGTTGGAAAAATCAAGAGTTGAAATAACTTCTTACAGGAATGCAAAAGAATTGTTTTATGGATGGCTTGAAGCCGGGTTGTTTCTTCTGGTCTTAGAAGTTGGTTTATCAAAATCAATTTTTAGAAGATTGCCTTGAAACAAGATCAAAGGTAAAAGTAGGAAGTTTATTTATTATTGAATTTAATTGTTAATTGTTCATTAGAAATTCTTAATTAAAAATATGTTTCGATTTGCTCATCCTGAATATTTGTATGCTCTTTATGCGGTTCCAATATTTATCTTGTTGTTCTGGTATTTAACAAGGAACAGGAAAAAGATACTGGGAAAGTTTGCACAAAAAGATCTGCAGAAATTACTTCTGCCTAATTACAGCCGTATAAAGAACTCATTAAAATTCGGGATTATAATTTTCGTTTTTATTCTACTTGTAGTTGCTGCATCAAATCCGCAGGTTGGTACAAGAATGGAAGAAGTAAAACAAACAGGAATTGATGTTTATATTTGTCTTGATGTTTCTTTAAGCATGAAAGCAGAAGATATAAAACCAAACAGGCTGGATAGAGCTAAATTTCAAATTGCAAATCTTATTCAAAAATTAAGAGGAGATAGAATAGGATTAATAATTTTTGCCGGTCAGGCTTATGTACAATTTCCTCTTACATCAGATTATTCGGCAGCCAATTTGTTTTTGAATGCGGTTGATGTTAATTCAGTTCCGCAGCAGGGAACTGCTATTGCATCTGCAATTAATCTTGCGGTAAAATCGTTTGATTATAAAACCAGTACTCAAAAAGCTATTGTAATTATAACAGATGGTGAAGATCATGAAGGAGATGTAATGCAAGCTGTCAAGGATGCTGTTGCAAAAGACATAAAAATTTATACTATTGGTTTGGGTTCACTTGACGGTGTTCCAATTCCGATGTATAATAATAGCGGGCAGCAGATTGGATTTAAAAAAGATAGGGATGGAAATGTTGTTCTAACTAAATTGGATGCATCAATTCTACAACAAATTGCATCGGCAGGCAACGGGCAATATTTCCAGGGAACAAATTATGAAGACCAGCTTAATGAGATCTATAAGGATTTATCACAGCTGGAAAAAACTGAGTTTGGTGTAAAAAAAGTTACTGATTACGAAGATCGATTTTATTATTTTTTAATTCCGGCTTTAATATTGCTTGTACTGGAATTTTTTATTAATGAAGCTAAATCACCATTGTTCAGCAAGTTGAATAGGAAGTTAGGTTTAGAAAAACAATAAGTTTTAAGATGAAAAATTTAACGAAAGTATTTGTTTTTGCGATTTTATTATTTGCGGGCGGCTATTTAAATGCACAAAGTGTGCGCAGCTTAAATAATAATGGAGTGGATCTTTATAAAGAAGGCAAGTATGCAGATTCGGAAGTGAATTTTAAAAAAGGAACTTTTAAAGAACCGAAAAATTTTCAAACCACTTTTAACCTGGGAGATGCATATTATAAGCAGGAAAGATATGATGATGCAATTAAATCGTATAGATCTGCTTTAGAGGAAAGTGAAAATCCTGACCAAAAAGCTAAAGTCTATCATAACATTGGAAATTCATTATTAAAAGATAAAAAAATTAAGGAAAGTATTGAGGCATATAAAAATTCTTTAAAGCTTAATCCAAATGATGAAGATACTAAATACAATCTTTCTTACGCTTTATCTTTATTAAAGAACCAGCAGAATCAGCAGCAGAACAAGAATAATAAAAACAATAAGAATAATAAAGACCAAAATAAAAACCAGGATCAAAATAAGAATCAGGATAAAAAGAAAAACGAAAATCAAAACAAGAACGATCAGAATAAACCTGAACAAAACCAAACAGCTAAACAGGATAATCTGAAGCAGGAAAAAAATAAAATATCAAAAGAAGAAGCTGATAGAATTTTAGATGCACTAAAAAATAATGAAATAGATTTGCAGAAAAAGCTCCGGAAAAAATCCGGTGCGGCTGTTAAAACTGATAAGGATTGGTAAAAGTTAAAATCCTTTTGAATTTTGATTTTTGACCTTTGACTTTAAAAGATAAATTTTACTAATGATAATAAATAAAATAAAAATATTTCTCCTGTTATTTCTTCTATACGGCAGTATTATTCTTCCCCAATCATTTACAGCCTCTATTGATAATAACAAAGTTGGTATAAACGATAGGTTCCAGGTTTCATTTACATTTACGGGAACCGATATTAATGGAGTGAAAAATTACTCATCGCCTCCTTTCCAACACTTCCTTGTTCTTTCCGGTCCGAACCAATCTACAAATATGGAGATAATTAATAGTACGGTTTCTGCCTCAAGGACTTTTTCATATTATCTTCAGGCAAAAGCTACAGGAAAATTCAATATCGAAAGTGCCTCAATTGAATATGACGGGAAAACTTATAAGACCAACCCAATTTCAATTGAAGTAGTTGCAGGTTCAACCAGACCAAATAATAACGGAAGTTCTTCACAGCAGCCTGTTATTACACAAAAGGATATTGGTGATAATTTATTTGTCAAAGCAACTGCAGATAAACAGAGAGTATATCTCGGAGAACCTGTAACTGTAACATATAAATTATATACAAGGTTGAACATTGCTTCTCAAATGTCAGTAAATAAATTACCGCAGTATAACGGATTTTGGGCTGAGGAACTCACCACTCCGAATAATATCACGTTCAGTACGGAAGTTGCAAACGGTAAACAGTACAGGGTTGGTATATTAAAGAAGGTATGTTTATTCCCGTCTCAAACGGGTGAACTGTCTGTAACTCCTTTCGAACTTAATGTTCCGGTGCAAATTCAGAACAGGAAAAGAAGCGGCAATATTTTCGATGATTTTTTTAATGATCCTTTTTTTGATATGGGGAGGACCGTTAATTATGATGCAAAGTCAAATACTCTAAAAGTAAAAGTTATTCCTCTGCCCGATAAAAATGTGCCCGACTCTTTTAATGGTGCAGTTGGAAGTTTTACATTAAATTCCAGTATTGATAAAACAACTGTTAAAGCGAATGATCCTATTTCAATAAAATTAAATATTAGCGGAACCGGTAATATAAAACTAATCGATGCGCCGGAAATAAAGCTACCTACAGGCTTTGATAAATATGAACCTAAAGTTTCCGAGCAGGTGAATAGAACCGGGAATATTTCCGGTACAAAAAAGATTGAATACCTTGTCATTCCGAGAATATCCGGCAAAAGGGAAATTCCCCCGATTAAATTTTCATATTTTGATCTGAATAAAAATTCTTATGTTACATTGGAAACAAAACCGTTCGATTTAAATGTCGAAAGAATGAGTGAAAGTTCAAACTTTGCAAGTAATTCAAAAGAAGACGTTAAGTTATTAGGGGATGACATAAGATATATCAAAACATCAACCAATGTAGAGAAACAGGGTGGAATTTTAGTTTATAAAGTTGGGTTCTGGGTAGCAGCCGGATTTCCTTTACTGCTTTTAGCGGGATTAGTAACTTTTAAGAAAAGAAATGATAAACTATTAAGCAATGCCCAGCTGTTAAAATATCAGAAAGCGCAAAAGATTGCCAGAAACCGACTTAAAGTTGCCAAAAATCTTTTACAGGAAAAAAACCAGACCGCTTTTTATTCGGAAATTTCACTTGCTTTATATGGATACCTCGAAGATAAGTTAGATATTCCAAAATCCGAATTTTCTCTGGAAGAAGCTGTATCCAGGTTAAAACAAAGTAATGTAAATGATTCTGTAATCGATGACTTAAAACAAACCGCAGAGAAGTGTGAGTATATAAGATTTGCTCCTCAAAAAGACGGGCTAGCAGCAATGAATGAAATATATAATCAATCTGCAAATATTATAATTGAGATTGAAAAATCAATTTCAACAATGCGTAAATCTTTGGTTTAAAATGTATAAGAAGATAAATTTAATATTTTTCATAATTATTTTTTTAATAGCAGGAAGTTATAAAAATGCTTTTGCATTAGATACAAAAAGTATAATGCAAAAGGCAAACGATTTATATCAAAAGAATAATTTTTCCGAAGCAGCTGAGATTTATCAAAAGCTGGTTGATGACGGTTATGAAAGTACTGCTTTATACTATAATCTCGGGAACTCATACTACAGGTTGAATAAAATTGGATATGCAATTTTAAATTATGAAAGAGCACTTCGACTTTCACCCGGCGATGATGATATTCAGCATAACCTTGCATTGGCAAATACAAAAACGATAGATAAGATAGATTCATTACCGAAATTTTTTATTTTCCAATGGTGGGAAAGTCTTCTCGCAATGTTTAATCTTACAGGGTGGACATATGCAGCATACATATTTTATCTACTAATATTAATTTCTTTCGGCATCTATTTCCTTGTAAAGAGACCCCAGCTTCAAAGATATGCTTTCTTTTCAGGGATATTATCTTTTGTTGTTCTTTTAGTTACTGCAACACTCTTAATAGTGAAACTGAACAGGGAAGTTAATATTAAGAACGGCGTAATTATTGAACCAACCGTAATTGCAAAGGTTTCTCCTGATAATGACAGCAATGATGCTTTTGTTATTCATGAAGGTTTGAAAGTAAGGCTTGAAGATAATGTAGGGAACTGGTACAAGATACGCTTACAGGACGGCAAGATTGGCTGGACTAATAAACAAGATTTAAAAGTAATATAATTTTTTAAGCAAATAAAAAAATATCCTTTTGTTAAATAATTTTTCCATCCTTCATTTCAAAAACTTTATCCGCTAATTTTACCAAACTGCTGTTGTGAGTAACTATTACAAAAGTCTTATTAAATTTGTCTCTTAAATCAACAATGATTTTATGAATCGCTTCACTATTCGCCGAATCGAGATTGCCTGTTGGTTCATCTGCAAAAATAATTGAAGGATCATTTGCCAAAGCCCTGGCAACTGCCACTCTTTGTTGCTCACCACCGGAAAGTTCTGCCGGCTTATGATTTATCCTTTCACTCAAACCGACAGTATTTATTAATTCTTCAGCTTTTTTTAATGACTTATTAAGAGAAATTCCCCGTATCATTTGTGGGATTGCTACATTTTCAACAGCTGAAAATTCCGGTAAAAGATGATGGAACTGGAAAACAAATCCGATATTTTTATTCCGGAATTTGGCAAGTTTTTCATCTGAAAAATCAAAGATATTTTGTCCGTCAAAAAACACTTTCCCGTTATCCGGTCTATCCAAACCGCCTAACAGATGCAGCAAAGTGCTTTTACCGGCACCTGATGCTCCGATAATTACCGATATTTTATCCGTTTCGATTTCTAATGAAATAGATTTTAAGACTTCGAGCTTAGTTTTTCTTGTAGTCTGATAAGTCTTAATTAAATTTTCTGTAGAAAGAATAATTTTATTCATAGTAAAAGTTTAAAAGTCTCAGCCTAGGGCTGAAAAGTTAAAAATTCAAAAATTTCTCCAATCCGAATTCCGAAATCCTTAGCCATAGGCTGGTGAGCCTCTGGCTCAGAAATACTTTCATTCCCATTTTATCGCTTCTAACAGATTAACTTTTGCTGCTCTTTTTGCCGGGATTAATGATGCCAAATAAGTAAGTATCATCGAAGCTCCCGTAATGAAAAAGAAATCGGATATTCTAATTTGAAGAGGCAAAGAATCAATTTTATATTGTGTCGGATCCAAAGGATAAATATTAAAATGTAATTGCAACCAGCAAATAAAATAACCGAGAATAACTCCTGCAAGAGTCCCTACTATTCCAATTAATAGACCTTCATACATAAATATTTTTAAAATTGAATTTTCTCCCACTCCCATTGAACGTAAGATTCCAATATCTCTTTGCTTTTCAATAACCGACATTGATAAAGAGCCAAGTATATTAAAAGTTGCTACCGCAATAATTAGCGATAAAATTATATATGCAGTCCATCTTTCAATCTGCATTACAGAGTAGAGATCTTTATGAAAATCATACCATGTATTTATACTGTACGTGTTTTTATTAAGTTTGGCTTCCAGTTCTTCTTTAACTTTTTCAGATTGATTGAGATCATTCAGCGTAACATCAAAACCTTCGATATTTTTGTTATAGCCTAAAAGCTTTTGTGCCGTTGATAAATTTGTAAAAATATATGAAGCATCATATTCATTATTATTGGAAATATAAATCCCTCTTATAACAAATTTTTGAGTTTGGGGTGAAGATAATTGTGTGATATATTTTTCAATCCCGGCTGGAGAAATTAAAGTTAAAGTATCTCCAACTATTGACTGCATATGATCGGCAAGAGGCAAACCCAATACTATTCCCGGTATTCCATCCTTAACGGATAAATCAAATTTGCCGAGAACTATACTGCCTTTAATGTTATATATGCTTTTATCATTCTTTTCTTCTATTCCTTTTAAATTTACAATCTGTGTTAAATGGGATTGATAGGCAAGCACTTTACCGTTAACGAATTTCGAATAATATTTTACTTCTGTAATATTATTCAACTCATTTTCAACATTCTTTTCTATTTTGGGGGAATCTTCGGAAATGATTTCAATTCTTATATGCGGATCAAAATTGATTAGATATGATGTTACCAAACTTCCAAATCCGTTAAAAACGGAAAGTACAACAATAAGGGAAGCAACTCCTATAGTAATTCCGAGTATCGAAATAATAGAGATTATTGTAATAAAATTAATTTTATGTTTTGAAACTAAATATCTCTTTGCTATAAATGTTTCGTATTTCATTAATTAAACCTTAAAGCTGAAACAGGATTAATTTTTGATGCAATGAAGCTCGGAATAACAGATGCAAGTATACATAAAGCCAAAGTGAGACCTGAGACTTCTAAAAATGTTTTTATTGATAATGATATTGGAACAGTCGACATAAAATAAACTGATGAAGGAAGAGAAATAATATTGAAGCTCAATTGAATATCCATTAAAACATAAGCTAATACATTACCAATCATAATCCCTATAATTGCTAAAAAAATTCCCTGATAAAGAAATATTGATGTAATCTGTTTTCCGGTTGCACCCAAAGATTTTAATGTTCCAACTGCATTTGTTTTTTCAAGGACAATCATTAGTAAAGTCCCAATAATATTAAAAACCGCAACAAGTATTATGAATCCTAAAATTATAGGGATAGGTTTTTTTTGTAAATCGATCCATGTAAAAATATTCCTGTGAGTTTGATAAATAGTTTTCACTGAATGCGGGTACTTCAATTGTCTTGTAAGTAAATCTGCAACACTGTCAATCTTGGAAATATTTTTCAATTTTATATCATACCCTGTAATATTATCTCCTATATTAAAGAGCTTTTGAGCTGATGATAGAGAGACATAGGCATACAAGTCATCATATTCAGCCATACCGCTTTCAAAAATTCCCCGGACATAATATTGTTCAATGTTCGGAGGATTTTCCGGTGAAGGGATCTCATCTTTTGATAATGCAAATATTGTTACTCTATCTCCGATTTTTACATGCAGCTTATCTGCTAGTTTCTTTCCTATAATAATAGAAGATTCATCTAGTAAAAATTTCCCTTCTATTATATCTTTTTTTACATTCAGTACTTCATTATCCTGTCTAATTCCTTTAATGCTTACACCTTCTTTTATTTTTCCGCTGCTTATAATTGCAAGTTTAGAAGCAAACGGATTTATTTCCGCTCCAACGGGAGAGAGCTCTTTCCTTAAAATCGGCAGGATAGTATGATAATCCGGAAGTGTTGTAGCATAAGAAGTGATTTTTATTTGAGAATCAAAATCTATGATTTTATTAACTAAAGTCTTCTCAAATCCGGAGAGAATACTTAAAGCAATAATTAAAGTTGCAACCCCTAATGCTATTCCAACAATAGAAATTGTTGAAATAAATGTAATAAATTTAGAATCTTTTTTAGAAAGTGTATATTTTTTCGAAATAAATAAAGAAAATGACATTTAATAACAAATAATAATTTTAATTCAACAATTTAAGGAAGTGAAATCTTATTTAAAAGTTTAATTAAAAATGATATTATATAGTGCTCAGGCTAATATTTTGAATTATTTGATTTGAAAAATTAAAACCTACAAATTTTTGCCTTAGGTGAATTTGATTATGTTTGCCGGTTGCTATATTTTTGTAAGTCTAAGTAAAAATATTCGGGGCGTAGCGTAGCCCGGTTTATCGCGCCTGCTTTGGGAGCAGGAGGTCGCAGGTTCAAATCCTGCCGCCCCGACTTTGGAATTATATGATGAACAATTGAGTTCAATTTATTGTTCATTTTTACTTTTTGACCTAAAGGCTCATAAAAAATCATAAATGTTTTATGCGCCCATAGCTCAATTGGATAGAGCAACAGCCTTCTAAGCTGTAGGTTGGTGGTTCGAATCCACCTGGGCGTACAAAGTTAGTTACAAATGAAAAATTGTTAATTAAAAACCTATTACAATTTATAATTTTTACTTGTAAATGGTGAGTGTAGCTCAGTTGGTTAGAGCACCAGGTTGTGGCCCTGGGGGTCAAGGGTTCAAATCCCTTCACTCACCCAAAAAGTTTATAATGAAAACTAATTAATTAAAATTTAATTGTTAATTAATAATTAAAAATGGCTCCATCGTCTAATGGTTAGGACCTCGCCCTTTCACGGCGGTAATAGGGGTTCGAATCCCCTTGGAGTCACAATTATTTCGGAATGCGGATTTCGAAATTTTTTAGCGAAAACAATATGGTTTAGAAAATCATTTTTTAATTTAAAAAAATCCGAAATTCGAAATTCCAAATCTTTCTCTATTCATTAACTACACTAAACGGGATACTAATAACAGCAAAATTATTTCCTGTTTTTGAATTAATCAGATCTGCTTTGAAATCTATTTTATTGCCTTTCACATTGTCTATTTTCTGGAAATATATAAATCCCGAAATTTCTCCGCCTTTCTGTAATACTCCTTCAGGTAGTGCGATATCAATCATTTTAGGTGTTGGTAAGCCATATTCAATTTGATCCCAGTAATTATAATAATTATCATAATAAAGGGGATCGAAATAAAAATTCCCGTCACAAACAGGGATTTCAGGATAAATTGAACTGTAATATGGCGCTATTAGAAAATCATTGTATGTAAAACCGGGTGCTAAAATTGGGTAATAATGCCGTGCTAAAACAGGATTGGTTACTTCGCCAGTTATGCTGAATGGCGGTAAAGCTGAAAATCTTTTTCCATCCGGTGATACCAAAGAAAATTGTTCATAACTTATTTTTAAAGACTTACCGCTGTTATTTGTAACCGTCACATATATTGGCGTTACATATTGTTTAACTTGAGGATCACCTTTCCAATAATCAATTTTAGTTATAATATTAATCCCATCAATACTCTTTGAGGATACTTTATTATTATATCCGTTAACAGTTCTTAATTCTTTACTTGATGCACAACCAGAAATCATTATTCCCAAAATCAAAGCTGCAATACCAATTAAATTTTTCATTTTTTCATCTCAATTTTTTGAACAAAACAATTGCAAATGTTTTGCAATTGTTAATTATACTTATAAGGGATAGAAAAGTTTGGAAAAAAGTGTGACAAGGTTCAAAAATTTTAATTTTTAAATTATTTTATTATTATTTTAATATGATTTATAAATTAAAGTTAAGTCAAGTTAAACGGACACTCAGTAAAATCGTTAAAACGGTTAAACTTGAGTAATCTATGAATGAAAAATAATAAGAATAATCAACCTGATATAAATTTAAATCTTAATGTAAGGGGAATTCCACAATCAGCTACACTTGCCATAAATGAAAAAAGCGAACAGTTAAAAAAGGAAGGAAAAAAAGTATACAAACTAGGTTTAGGCCAATCTCCTTTTCCTGTTCCACAGCCAGTTGTTGATGCTTTAAAATCAAATGCTTTTCAAAAAGATTATTTAGCAGTTAAAGGACTATTGCAATTAAGAGAAGCCATAGCTGAATATTATCTCCGTGTCCAGGGATTAAGCTTTGATGCCGATGATGTATTAATTGGTCCGGGCTCAAAAGAATTAATGTTTTTGTTACAATTTGTATATTATGGAGATTTGGTTATCCCGACTCCAAGCTGGGTATCTTATGCCCCCCAAGCACAAATAATAGGAAGACACGTTAGATGGATTCCAACCAGCAGATTAAATAAGTGGAAACTAACTCCCGAACAGCTTATTGCCCACTGCAAGGATGATCCGATTAAACCAAGGATTGTTATATTAAATTATCCTTCAAATCCCAGCAGTGTTACTTATTCTGTTGAGGAATTGAAAAAAATTGCCGCAGTTGCAAAAAAATATAAGATTATTCTTTTATCTGATGAAATATACGGAGAATTACATCATGAAGGGAAGCATGTTTCAATAGCAAGGTTTTATCCGGAAGGAACAATAATCTCCAGCGGGTTAAGTAAATGGTGCGGGGCAGGGGGATGGAGGCTGGGAACTTTTGTTTTTCCGCCCAACCTCAGGTGGCTTTTAAATTCTATGGCTGCTGTTGCAAGCGAAACTTTTACAGCTACAAGCGCTCCTATCCAGTATGCTGCAATAAGCGCTTTTAAAGGGGGAGTAAAAATCCAAAATTACTTAACAAATTCTAGAAGCATACTTAAGAAGTTAGGTAGTTATATTACCGATAAATTAATTAAATCCGGTGTTTATGTTGTCTACCCGGAAGGGGGATTTTATGTCTTCCCTGATTTTAGTGCATTTAAAGATAAATTTAATTCAATGGGAATAAACACCGGCAAGGAACTCTGTGAAAAATTATTAGAAGAAACAGGTGTTGCAATTTTACCAGGTATTGTTTTCGGGAGGCCTGAAAATGAATTAACTGCAAGGATAGCCTTTGTAGATTTTGATGGTACAAAAGTTATTAATGCTGCTGAAAAATTAAAAAAGGGAAAAACAATCGATGAAGAGTTTCTTAAAACTTATTGCGGAAATACTCTAAAGGCAATTGATCTTCTTTGTGATTGGTTGAAAAAGTAACAATCGCAGAGAGCAAAGCGTAAAAAATAAAAAATTATATTAAATCTATAACTTCGCTACGCTCTTTGTGCTATGCGCTTTACTCTTACTCATCACTAAATTTTCTGAAAGCAAAGATCAATTGTTTAAAATAGTGTTTTGGAAAATTGAGATAAGATAATCCATATGCAATAGGTTTTTCATTTTTAGGGAAATATGCAGTTCCAAAAATCCAATCCCAAATTGCCAGTTTTGTACTGAAGTTTTTATTGTATGCTTTTTCATCTTTATCTGCATGATGCCATCTATGCATTTCCGGACCATTTATAAAGTATTGTAATCTTCCAGTATTAATATCAATATTTGAATGGATATACATTCCCCAAACTGCATCAATTAAGCCTTTTATAACAGCAACTTCGGGAGCGGCACCTAATAAAACAATCGGGGCAAACTCAATTGTCTGGTTAATTAAGATTTCAAGAGCATGCGAACGTGAACCGGCAAGCCAGTCTATATTTTTATTCGAATGATGCGCTTCATGAATTCTCCAAAAGATTTTTGAGTTATGCTGGTATCTGTGGAACCAGTAAATATAGAAATCATGTACTACCAAAAAGAATAAAATCTGTAACCATATAGGCCAGCCTGAAACCAGTTGAAGTCTTGACAGATGTGTTTGACCGTCAATAAATTGAATAATGTAAGAGATTACAAAACCAAGAGCATAACTTTGAACTAAGGTGTACAGGATAAAATCATCAACAAAACCCTCACGCAAAAACTTCTGGTTTTTTTTATAAGGGAAAAAACGCTCCAGCAGAATAATTATTAGTGCAGAAATAACTATGGCAAATATGCTGTATAATCTAACTTGTTCTAGTGTCATACTCATAACGATTAAATAGCTTTATGGATTGTTAAATTAGATTGTACTTTTCTAAGTTTTCTTATTGACGGCAGTTCACTCTCATAAACTTTTTTAACACCGTCACCAAGTGACTGTTCAATGTCTCGTATGTTAGATACTAGTTTTATCAACCCGACTATTTCAACAGAGGCGGCTTGATCGGTACCCCACATTGCACGATCTAGAGTAATATGTCTCTCTACAAAATTTGCCCCTAATGCAACCGCTGCTCCGGTTGGTGCAAGCCCTGTTTCATGTCCCGAATATCCAATCGGTATACTGGGATATTTTTCTTTTAGTGTCTGAATCATCTTTAAATTCAATTCTTCGGTTTTACAAGGATATGATGATGTTGAGTGAGCTAATAATAAATTTTCTGTTCCGAAAATATCAACTGCATTTTCAATCTCCTCTATTGTAGACATGCCGGTAGACATAATTACAGGCTTTTGAAGAGTTTTATGTTTTAGCAAAAGATTTTCATCTGTTAAACATGCAGAAGCTATTTTATAAACAGCCGGGTTAAACTCTTCAATAAAATCAACTGCATTTTCATCCCAGCAGGAAGCAAACCAAGTAATTTTTTTCCTTCTGCAAAAATCAACTATTTGAGAAAATTGTTTTTTATCAAACTCAATTTTATGTCGGTATTTTATATAAGTCATTCTTCCCCATGGTGTATCTCTTTCAATATCCCATTGATCTTTAGGAACACACAATTCAGGAGTTCGTTTCTGGAATTTAACAGCGTCGCATCCTGCTGAATGAGCAGCTTCAATCATTCTTTTGGCAATATCTACAGAACCATTGTGATTTATCCCTATTTCAGCAATAATAAATACAGGTTCATCATCCCCAATATATTTGTTTCCAATTTTCACACTTCTTTTAGAATGCATATAAATCCTATTAGTTTATAAAATTATTTTAAATTGAATGCGATTAGTAATTCAGCAAATTCTCTAAATGCACCATTGCCGCCTTTATGTTCACATACGAAATCAACAATTTCAACAACATCTTCCATAGCATCCGACGGAGCAGCACTTAAACCTACAACTTTTATCAATTTTATGTCGTTAACATCGTCACCTATAAATGCAATGTTTTCTGCTTTTAACTGGTTTTTCTTTAAAATATCATTTAAAAGAAGTTCTTTATTCTTTGCACCTAAATAGATTTCATTAATTTTTAATTTCTCGGCCCTTTTTTTCACTGAACCGGAAAGTTCACCTGTTATTATTACGGTTTTAATATTTACTAAGTTATTTAGACGTTCAACTCCCATTCCGTCACGTATAGAAAACCTTTTTAATTCTTCACCTTTCTCCGAATAATAAACTCCGGTATCGGTTAAGACTCCGTCATTATCAGTAAGGACAAGCTTTATTTTTTTTGCTTTTTCTTCCAGCTTTTTATTTTTTTCTTTTATTTTGTTGGAAACTACCATGCAGTCCATCCACCATCAACAATTAAATTAGCACCGGTCATATATTCCGATGCATCACTTGCCAGGAAAATTATAGCGCCTTTATAATCTGTTGGTTTTGCCATTCTTCCTAATATTGTTTTTGCTGAATAATTTTCAATAAAATATTCATCTTGATTATTTTCCACACCACCCGGTGATAAAGCATTAACTCTAACGCCTTTTTTTCCCCAATATGCCGCCAAGAATTTTGTAAATGAAATTACCGCTCCCTTTGTTACAGGGTATGCTGCAGATTTATAAAAACTTTGGGAACCATCTCTCTGTTTGTAAATAGATTGGTCCGGTGCAACAATCCCGTAAGTTGATGCAATATTAATAATACTCCCTTTGCCGGCTTTTGCCATTTCGGAACCTAAAATTTGAGAGCACAGAAATGTACCTGTTATATTTACATCAATTGATTTTTTCCACATATCAAGGGGGTAGTTTTCAAACATAGATAGTTCTGCAGCCATTGATGGATTTTCGAACATATCATTTATTGCAGCGTTGTTTACCAGGATATCAATCTTTCCAAATTCACTTAAGATTTTTTCTTTTAGATTTATTACAGAGCCTGGTTTCGTTATATCTGTCTGAATTCCAAAGCTTTTAGTATTTAATTCTCCGGCAAGCTGTTCACATTTATTTTTATCAATGTCGCATACTATAATGTTAGCACCGACTTCGGAAAGAGCATGGCAATGGTGTTTACCGATTAAGCCAGCTGCCCCTGTTACAACAGCTACTTTATTTTTTAATGAGAATAAATTTTCTATGCTCATAAAAATTATTTTTCGACTGTTAGCCCACTTTTCTTTTTAGGTTTTATATTAAAATCACTTGTTTTTCGAAATACCGGTTCAACAGGTTTTCCTTTTAAATAACCCCGTACATTTTTCTCATCGACTGCTTTTTTCAAAATAGGAAGGACTTCTTTATATGCGTTTAATGTATATTCTATATCTTCATTTGAATGGGAGAAACTCATATTATGAAAACCGCTCCATAATATTCCTCTTTTAATTAATTCCTGCTGAACTAAAGATTTTAATTCGAGAGGATTACCGGCAGACTCGTTAAAAGAAATAATAGTCCTGCAATCATATCCCGAACATATTGTATAATTTATTTTAAGATCAGCGGCAATTTTGTTATAACCTACTTTTAATTTATTCCCTTGCTTTTGAAGATAAGCAGGAACATTTTTTTCTTTTATTTCATTTATAGTAGCTTTAACGGCAGCAAGTGAAAGTGCCTCGCCTCCGAAAGTTGTATAAAAGAAGACATCTTTATCAAATAAATCCATAACATCTTTTCTTCCGGTTAAAATTGCGATGGGCATTCCGTTAGCAACAGCTTTTGAAAAACATGCTAAATCTGCTTTTACATTGAAATATCCCTGTGCCCCGCCTAAAGAAATTCTAAATCCGGTCCACATTTCATCAAATATTAATAATGTTCCGTTTTCTTCACAAACTTCTTTTAATTCCAGAAGAAAATTTTCTTTAGGTGCTTCAAAAACAAATGGCTCAAGAATTACACAAGCAGTATCTTTATCCAACGAATCTTTAACGGATTGAATATCATTATAATTAAAAGTTGATGTTAATTCTTGTACTGCTTGTGGTATTCCAATATTTCTTGCTGTAACAGATACATACCAATCATGCCAACCATGATAACCGCAGCATAAAACCTTTTCTCTTTTGGTAAAAGCTCTTGCAACGCGTACAGCAGCAGAAGTAACATCCGCACCGGTTTTACTGTACCTAACGGATTCTGCATTTGGTATTATTTCGTGAATCATTTCGGCAATTTCGACTTCAAGAGGATGCATTAAAGAAAAAGTAATCCCGTCTTTCAATTGTTCTTTTATTGCATTATCAACTTTTTCATAAGCATAACCAAGCGAAAGAGGACCAATTCCCATGCTGTAATCTATATATTCATTTCCATCAACATCCCAAACATGCGAACCTTTTCCTCTTTGCAAATATTTAGGCGCAATTCCATTAATATGTTGAGTTGGACCCTTAGCTAAAGTTTGGGTTAATGATGGAATTAGGTTCAAAGCCCTATCATAAAGTTCATTAGATTTTTTTATAACAGGATAGTCATCGTTAAATTTTATTGTGTTAGGCATAGCAGTTATTATTTTGTTTTTAGATTTCTTAATCTTAATCCTACCCTGTTTAATTGAAAGTAATTTTTGATTAAGATTATGATTTCCGCCTGAGGCGGATCAGCCTTTGGCTGAAAGAGTAAGATTAAGATAAAATATTAATATTTATTGCTTAATAAAAATATTCCGTAGCAATATGCTTTTCTTGTTCATGTTTGATTATTTTCTCTGCAATAGCTTCTCCGGTAAAACCTTCGTATTCCAAAACATCCTGAAGCAATGCAGGTTTAAACCATTTATTATTTAAAGCAATTGGAAATACACGTGAATTTATTCTTTTTAATACAAGTAATTCACTTAAAATTGAAAAAAATCCGCCTGTAATGAAATGATCTTCAAGTGTAACAATTAAATTAGATTTTGTGCAGATATTTTCTATCGTTTCATGATCAATTGGTTTCAGACTTCTTAAATTAATAATACCAACAGATTTATCTTTTGATCTCAAAATTTCGGCTGCAGCTAATGCTTCCTTAAATAAAGTTCCATAAGTAAGAATCGTGATGTCTTCTCCTTCCGCAATTGCTTCGGCTTTTCCAATTTTGAAATCTTTATTATGCTCAACATCAGCTTTTAAATTAGTATAACGAACATATGAAGGATTAGGACTATTTATTATTTCAGGCAGCATAATTACCAAATCATCTTCATCGGAAGGAGCGAAAACTTGCATGGGTGGAATCCCGCGCATTAAAGAAATATCTTCAATTGCCTGGTGTGTCGGACCGTTTGCTTCGGATAAAAATCCTGCCACTGCTCCGATTAATTTAACAGGAAGATTTCCAATGCCTGCATCAGTCCTTATAAATTCAAATGCCCTCATAGTAAGAAAAGTTGATAATGCATGAACAACAGGTATTCTTCCTCTTAATGCTAAACCAGCAGCCATCCCGATCATTGTCTGCTCGGAAATTCCAACATCGACAAACTGATTTTGAAGCTTTGAGGGCAGATTTCTGATCGCTGCCCGGTTCTCTGCGGTTATTATTATTACGTTCTTATTTTTTTCGGCAATACTTATTAAAATTTCTTCGTAGTTCATTATTATCTTACAATTAATGTTTCTGATTCTAAATTTGTTTTTTCTTTAGTGTGCAATTCGTTTATTAACTGTTCTATTTCTTTATGAGTGAAATTACAAAACCATCTATCTGCTCGAGCTTCAATGCTAGGGAGTCCTCTTCCTCTGACAGTGTCAGCAATAACAACTGAAGGTTTACCGTTTTGAATAATAGATGAAAAAGTTTTATCCATATCATCAAAATCATGTCCGTTGCATGAATATACATTCCAACCGAAAGCTTTAAATTTTTCATCCAGAGGTTCAATAGGGATTAATTCTTCGGTTTGAATATTGGCCTGAAAATGGTTCCGATCAATAACAGCAATTAAATTATCTAATTTATGAGCAGCAATAACAAGAGACGCTTCCCAGATCGAACCTTCATTGCATTCACCATCTCCAAGAACAACAACAACTTTATTATCCTGATTTTTCAATTTACAATCTAATGCAACACCTCCGGAAACAGATAATAAATGTCCTAAGGAACCCGAATGAAATTCTATGCCGGGGACTTTAACATTCGGGTGCCAGTAGATAAAATCGTTAGTCTTAAGATGATTTTTTAATCTTTCTTTTTCGAGAATTCCAAGTTCGGCGAATGTTCCATATAATGCAGGAACATCGTGTCCTTTTGAAAGGAAGAAATAATCCCGGTTATTATCTTTTAGATTGCTTTTGTTTACATTTAAGAAATTAGAATAAAGATATACCAATAAATCAGCACATGAAAGTGACGCACCTATAAAACACCCGCCGTCCGTTGCCATCTTTATAATATGTTCTCTTACATTTAGAGCAATATTTTCTAACTCTTGTTTCGATTTTTTATTTTTCATCCTGTAAAATTCTTGTATTTTTTTCAGAAATAGTTTTCAATTCATCTAAATGATGCCTATACCAGTTTACCCCGGTATATTTATCATTCATTTTTGAAATTTCCGGTTTTTCTTTTAACAACTCTAATATATCCTGCAATGAAAAGAGGGGATTTTTGTCATATAGTTCATCATAAATATTTTTGATAAATTCATAATCTTCTTCATAGTCAATGGTCCATCGGTGAGACATGGAATAGTCGAATCCAGTTTCCCAGGTAATATTTCCAATTTTAAATTTATCGGGATTTTCCCAGAAATAAGGAGTAGTATGTTCGCGTTCCAATTCTTTTTTAGCTTCCTCCCAGGCTTTTTCAAGACTTTCCAATGAAAATATTTCAACATCATTTCCATCGGGGTATGTAGCAGGATGCAGGTTACTTACATAATCAAAAGAAAAAGAATTATCTAGATAAAACTTAATTACTCTATCAATAATAGCCGGATCAATTAAAGGACAATCAGATGGTATTTTTACCAATGCATCTGCTTTAAATACTTTCCCGACATTCAAATGTCTGTCAAGCAAATCGGTTGGATGACCTCTAAAGCATAAAATCCTATTTTTTTTACATAGTTCTAAGATTGGATCATCAATGTCTTTATGCGTTGTTGCTATAACAACCTTTCCATGAAATTTTGAAGCTTTAACTCTGTCAACCAATCTTATTAAGAGCGGTTTACCGGCAAGAGGTTGCATAATTTTGCCAGGAAACCTGCTGGAACCCATTCTTGCTTGAACTACAGTAATAACTTTCAACATAGGTCTTTATTTAGAATTGGTTATTCAGCTTTTTGATAATTTCTATAGGCTTTATATTTTCTAAATAGTTTGGTGCTTAATTTAAGTTCTTTACTAAGCCTAAATATGTTTGTTGCATGTTCTTCAGCTAGAAGTTTTCTCCCTACTTCCGAAATATTATAAGCTGATGTGCCGTTATTTTGTGTTGGTATTAATTTTTTTAAATTTTCAACATCAAATTTAGAATAAACTTTTTTACCTAATGCCAGACCGACATACACAACACTCGAATATTTTGTAATAAGAATATCACAATTGGCAATCATATGTTCTGTATTGCCCTGTGTATAAATTAATGAGCCCGGAGCATATCTATTTATTTCTTCAATTGCCCGTTCAAATTTTTCGTTAGGATGCAGTTTGAATATTAATGGTTTCTCCCCGGCAATTTTCTTAACATACTGAATATATTTTTTCCTGTTTTCAAATTTAAATGTTTCCCTAGCATCAGAAGTTGCAACTAAAACATAATTTTTATAAGGGAAATCATTATTCAAGTATTCTTTACAGTTATCAAAGTTGGGTATTCCAGTGACTTCAATTTTATTTGGAACAACTCCTTTGGTTATAAAGAAATCTTTATAACCTTCCGAAGCCACACAGAATTTATTATATGCGTCGGAAAGCCCGGTAGTGGAAGTACTTGCCAAATACCTAGGCAATTTTAATTTCTTTACTAAGTGGTATATTAAATTTTCAGGGTCTGTCATCCCTTCCTGAACAAGAATTACTTTTGTATCAAGTATATTTTTAGGAATGATTAAATCGCTGCAAGTGTATACAAGTTCATATTCTCTCTGTTTCCCTTCAAAATCGATCTTGAGGTTATTTAATTCGAGATATTCAATTGTTCTTTTTCTAAATTGCCCTCCTAAAATAGTAAAATCCAAAAGGCTGGTATTGGAGAGAAATTTTGTAAATCCATCGCTATAATATGGAGTAAAATAACAATCGTAATCTTTGAGATGCATAGAAATTTTATGCATCATTTTAGTCTGGTTAATTGAACCGCAAATAAATAAGATTTTTTCTTTAGCCATGAGCTAAATTTGATTTTTATAATTTAGATTCCCAATATACAACTTTTAAAAAAATTGCATATTAAATTGATGTTAAGTTTTAAATATATATGTATTTATAGCAACGAATCACTGTAACTTATTATTTTTGAAGTACTAAAACAACTATATAACCATTTTAATAGACAATTGTGTAAAAAATTGTGATACAAGTAAAGGAAACCATTATAGACGGTACTTTTTAATAATAAAAAACATTGAAAATCGGGTATCTCTTATTTGTTTAAAATAAATGTAATACTTAAATTCGATTTATTTTTAAAAAAATAGGGTAGAAATGAAAATCATTAAACCTAAAAGACTTGGAAAAGGAGATTTAATCGGAATAATTTCTCCTGCTTCATCTTCAGATGATATTTTAAAGGTTGAAAGCGGTGTAAGATATTTAGAAAAAAATGGTTATAAAGTTGAAGTAGGAAAAAATGTTGGGAGATATCATGGATATTTAGCAGGTGATGACAGCCTGAGATTGAATGATCTTCATTATATGTTTAAGAAAAAAGAAGTCAAAGCAATAATTTGTATAAGAGGAGGCTATGGCTCACCTAGGTTATTAGATAAAATTGATTACAAGCTGATTAGAAATAATCCTAAAATATTTGTTGGTTACAGTGATATTACTGCATTGAATATGGCTTTTTTTGAAAAAGCAGGATTAATTACCTTTAATGGTCCTATGGTTTCCGTTGATTTTGGTGATGAAATAAGTTTATTTACTGAAGAAAATTTTTGGAGAATTTTAACTTCAAATAAAAAACTTGGAAGAATTACTCTGCCGAGCAATGATAAATTATTTCAGTTAACAAAAGGAAATGTAACCGGTAGAATTATTGGCGGTAATCTTGCTCTTTTAGCTTCGCTTGGGGGGACCGATTATTTTCCCAATATGAATGATAAAATTTTATTCTTGGAAGATATTGGAGAATTACCATTCAGGATTGATAGAATGCTTAACCAGCTGAGGCTTTCGAATGTATTCAATCAAATAAAAGGAATAATTTTAGGAGCATTTATAGATTGTCATGAAACTGATCCATTAAAGAAAACCTTAACTTTGGGAGAAGTTGTTGATGATTATCTAAGCAAGTTAAAAATTCCTGTCGTTTATAACTTTCCTAATGGACATGTAAAAGATATTATTACTGTTCCCAACGGTATAAAAATTAAACTTAATGCATCGAGAAGTTTTATTGAATATATTGAAGGTGCGGTTTCATAAAATCATTCATGCCCAGCCGGGTGATTTTTCTTAATCTTTTATCCCGATGCCTTTAAAGAAAGTATAACAAAATGTTCCTCCTCCTTTAGCAGTTTTATATAAATCATTTATACCTTTATTTATTTCTTCACGACTGATTAATTTTTTTGAAACTGCAGTATCTGAAATTCCCTCTATCATTGCTGTAAATGTATTTTTTGTAAAGCCTTCTACCAAACCAGGTTTCGAATCGTCAACATAAACCATACGGGGTGAAATAGTAACTTGATTAAAACCGCTTTCGCACAATAAAGGATACAATCTTCTTCCGATGTTTGCATCGCCGCCGCTCTGCTTTTGAAGTTCCACCTGGCACTGGATTGCTTTCTGAGCTTCTTTGCTGTCCGGATAAAAATATGCGGAGCCGTGATCCCCTTCAATTACCATAATTGTTCCGCCGGGCTTTAATACACGTTTTAATTTAAGCAATGCACGTAAAGGATTTGATATATGCTCCAGTACAAAACAAACAAAAACATGATCAAAATAATTATCGTTAAAAGATAAATTAAAAACATCGGCTTGTTTGAATTTCACATTCTTTATTCCTAAAGAATCGATTACTTTTTCTGCCTGATTTATAGAATCCCGTGAAATATCAATAGAGATAAATTGTGATTTGCTATTCTTAGGAGCAATAATTTTAGTTTGAGCTCCAACCCCGCATCCGGCTTCTAAAATTAAAGAGTTATTTTCCCAAACCGAATCATGGTGCAGAAGGTTGTCTAAAGTATTTGCCTGATCATTTAAACGAACCGCTTCTTTTTGCGTATATCCGTGAACGTATTCTTGCATGTTAATTGAACTCATCCTTAATATTTAAGTTCAGTTTAATTATTAATCGCATAATCTAAAATTCTATCGACATGTATTGATGTAGTATTTAATAATTTTAAATTAATGAAATCTTCATTTTTTAATATAAAAGGTAATTCAGTTCCGCCTAAAACAAGGCCTTCGATCATATCATGTCCTATCATTTTATTTGCAATCTCTATAAATGCTTCTTTTGTCTCTTCAGGAAAAATCCCTTTTACTAGTTCATCAAAATATTTTTTGTTTATGAAATTTTGTGATTCAAGCGGTGGAGTTATTAATTCCATTTTTTCTTTATAAAATCCGGATTGGTAAAATTCACTTTGCATTGTGGATTTTGTTCCAAATAAACCTAGTTTCTTTAATCCCAGAGATTTTGCATAATCTACAGTTGAATCAACTATACTTATCATTGGAATACTTGATTTTTTGCTTAATTGATCAAAAACAATATGGGGCGTATTAGATGCTAAGACTGCGAAATCTGCTCCTCCATTTACTAATTTTTGTATTTCGCTGCTTAAATAATCAATTAATTCATCAAATTTATTTTTGGCTATAAAATCAATCATTTTTGTCATATCAATACTATTAATCATAATTGACGGGTAATGATTGGATTTAGTTCTATTTTGAAATCCTGTTATAATTTTCTGGTAATAATCCATCGTTGAGGGAGGAGCAATTCCACCTATTATACCGATAATTTTATTCTGCATAATTTTTACCGAAATAGACTTTGGGAATAAAAGACTTTCAAATTTTAATAATAGTTTAAATAATTTTACCTAACATGCCCCGGTGCATTAGGAAATGAAAGACTTTCATAATATTTAAGAGTCTCATCCGGTTTTTCATAACCAGTAGGTATTGGTAATTTGGAAAAAGTCTGGAAATATAATATACATGAATTCCTCCACCAGACAGCTTCCTTTTCCTGGATTTTAAGATACATTTGTTCATCATGAAATTCCTGTTCATCTATTTTTCCATGTAAAGAATTCCATAACTTCTGCATTTCGCGAACTCCCTCAACTCCTTTGTAATAATAATAGCAAAGTTCGTCCCAAAGTGTCCTTCCGGATGGCATCTTGTAATTCCAGCTCACATGATGAAACCAAAGTAGATATTTCTCAGGACATTCGGTAAGTGAATTAAACTCTTCATTAAGCGGGGGATTATATTGATCGACATAATCACTTCCTGTTCTGGTGCGATCAAATCCGACGCCGACACTGTCTGCCCTGTGATAATAAGTGGAATTCCAATCGGGATGTGGTGAATAATCAATCCAGGGACCAGGTCCATAATGATTATCATATCCGAATATCATGTTTAGACCGATTGGGTCCATATAGTTTACAACATTTTCCCTTGAAACCATCATTATTTTTTCTATAGGTTTAATTACATTAATATCATTAGAAAAAGCCATTCTTATCCATTCTTCTGCAATTTGCCCGGAAGTGAGTTCATGATTCCATGCCAACCGGCCGAATGCATACCAGCTAGATTGTCCGAACATATTCCCGGTCCAGTCACGGTCAGCTCCAATATTTGATACTCCGGCAATCCCAGAGATTGAATAATTGTAAAGCGAACTGTCTACAACTTTTGCGACTGTTGAACCTTTTCCTTTAGCATAAGTATCGGATTCCAGGCACTCTTTAAATAAGGGAGCTAAATAAACCGTGCTTGTACCCTGTCCCAGATACTCCATTGTGATCTGGAATTCTACCATGAGGGGAGTTTTAAACATACCTCCAAATAAAGGACTGAAAGGTTCACGGGGCTGGAAATCAAGCGGACCATTTTTAATTTGAAGCAAAACATTGTCTGCAAATTTTTCATCTAACGGTTTAAATTGGGCGTAAGCTTCTTTAGCACGATCCTCTGCATTGTAAGTATAAACAAAAGCTCTCCACATAACTATTCCGTTGTAAGGCTTTAAAGCATTAGCCAACAAATTAGCTCCGTCTGCTTGTGTTCTACCGTAATCTTGTGGTCCGGGTTCGCCTTCTGAGTTTGCTTTAACGAGGAATCCGCCGAAATTAGGAATAAGTGAATAGATTTCTTTTACTTTATCTTCCCACCATTGCTGTACTTCCTTATTGAAGGGATCGCCGGTTTTCAATCCGCCGATTTTTACCGGCGAATTAAAGTTAGCACTTAAATATATTTTTATTCCATAAGGACGAAATACATCAGCAAGTGCAGCAGCTTTAACAAGATAACGATGTGTTAAAATAAGCGGATCTGCATTTACATTATTTAATACGGCACCGTTAATTCCAATGGAAGCATTTGCACGGGTATAATCATGGTAGCGTTGTTTAATAAAGATTGGAAGCGTATGCCAATTCCAAATAGAAAAACCTGCATATCCTCTTTCCACTGTTCCATTAAGATTGTCCCAATGATCGAGAATCCTTAATTTGATTTTGGGAAATGAAACAATATCTAACTTTGAAATATCCTGATTTGTCTGCAGCAACCTTAAAAAATGAAAGACTCCGTATAATACTCCGATATCTTCATTTGCAGTAATAATAATTACATCTTTACCTTCTAACTTTGCATTTACAATAACATATCCTTCCGTACCGGCTTTTTCAAGTTTAGTCTTCAAATCAATTTTTGAAAGCACTGGAGAATCTTTGTATTTGCCGATTATTAATGTACCATCATTATTCAAATTTGTTGATTCCGGAATAGTCTCACCTAATAATCCGGTAAGCCCCTTTTGCAATTCATGTTTTGCCGCTTTAATTGTTGGAGATTCTCTGTTAATGTTTAGGGTTTTTATTGAATTCGTGTATCCTTTCAAAACCTGTGGGTTGGAAATTAAATTATATTTTAACCATAGTTTATATCCATCATCGGCTTTTGTATAGTTACTAAATGAAACGAATAAAACAAACAAAACAAAAATTATAGATTTCTTCTTCATTTTAATCCTTATTGATTTTTAACAAACTTAGTTTTTCTAATGTTAATAAGCGGCCACTAAAAACACAATTATAACTTTTCAAAAGAAATAAATTCTTCAAGTTCTTTCTTTTCTGGAGTGTCCGGCCATTCAACAGGAATACCCAAAGGTGTTATACATACTCTTGTATAATTATCAGGTATTTGTAAAACATCTTTTGTTACTTTTTCAGATATTGCATCTGTGATAAAAACAGTGCCGTAACCCAAAGCTCTTGCAGCCAGTAATAAATATCCTGCAGCTAAAGGACCATCCCAATGGTTGTAACCAGGGAATGTTGAATTATTATCGGTTAGAATTACAATGTAAACCGGTGCAGATAGATAATTGTCGAATATCCCCGTAACCTTTTCTTTATATTCTTCAATAGATTCGGTTTTATTAGTACTATTTTCATATCTAGCTAGGGATTCATTTATACATGCCTGTTTCATTTGTTGGATTTTATTTTTATCACGTATTACTAAAAACTTCCACGGCTGCTGATTCCCTGCAGTAGGCGCCATCCTGGCAGCATCTATTATTTTAATTATATTTTCTTCAGGTATAGGATCGGGTTTAAATTTTCTAACGGATCTTCTCTTTTGAAAAACATCCCATATATTTGTAATCCTGTCAGCTGATTTATCTATTGAGTTTGGGGGGCTTGTAGTATTAGTGGTGGAATTTTCCTGGGCAAATAATAAAGATGCAGTAAGAAAGAATATGCAGAAAACAATAGTTTTCATGTTTATCTCCGTTATTTAACTGGATAAAAATGGGTTTATTCATCAATCATTAACGAGATGCTGCTTTAATCTGATAAACAAAAGTAAAAATATTATTAATGATAATCATCTTTAGATTGGTTCAAGGATTTTTTCAATATGATGCTTTAAATGCCGGAGGTAATCTTCAATCACAAATTTCAATGTAACGGGATTTTCTTTACCGATATTGCAGGGATTATCTAAAACATTGCCGGGAAGGGCATCAATTAATTTGCTTATGTGAAGATTGTATTGGTAAAAATGCTCTACCAGGTCTGACCAGTTCATTTCATTATAGTGCTGAATTTCAACCCAGCGATCCTGGTTGTAAACAGGGAAATTTCCGGCGATATTTTGTGCCCCTCGAACGAAACGCTGATGGTTGTTGGAAGCTGAATCGATCAAGTGTCCGAGTATTTCCTTTTTTGACCATTTATTTGGATTTTCCTTTTTTCCTGCAGTCTCAGGAGAGATTTTTAATATCTCCGGTTTGGCAGCAGTAATAGCTTCTCTTATTTTTTCTGATGTTGAATTTTCATTTGACATGAAATTTTCCTTTTAATTGAGATTAATTATTGAATTGAAACTATACAAAATGATAAAATTTAATGGGTTTATCCAAAAAATATGGAATCAGTTTTAAAATTATAGAATAGATCCTCTAAAGATACTTATCATTATTTTGAAGAATAGTATTCGAGTACATTCATGGCAAACCTTGCAGATGCAGTTCCCCGTCCGCCACTCATTTCAATTCCCACTTCGATTGATTCAATTATTTCATCTCCGGCAGCTCCATCATTAAGAGCTTGCTTAATATGCCATTCCATACATGACTCACAATTAATTACAACGGAAATTCCTATGGCAATTAATTCTTTTTGCTTTTTATTTAATTTACCGTCCTGGTATGTCTTCTGTTCCATATCCACAAAGGATTGATAGACTTTGGATCTCTTTAAAAAATAGGAATGTGCTTTTTTTCTGGTTGATACAATTTGTTCAATTTTTTCTTTATCTAAATTTTCCATTTCTTATAACACTTGGTTATTAATAATTAATTATCCGCAGTACCCGGCTGCTCGGTTAAAAATATATTTTGGCTGCCAGCTTACTTCTTTGCCTAGTACCATCCTGGGTGCCGTTGAATATGGCTGGCATCCTTTAGTCTTTAAAAAATCTAGAGCAGTTTTATTTTCCGATGGAATTATTGTTCTTGTTTTACCTAAGCTTAATTTAAATTTTAGCAGCTCCAAACCTGCTTCGGGAATTTTGGCAAAGATTAATCCGCTTCCCAGGTCAGGCAGGTATACTCCTTCAATATTATTTGATTTCTCTTTCTTATAAATCCAGCCTGTCGGTAAAAACCTTTTTATGAATTCAAATCTTTTTTCTCCTGTTATTTCTTCATCAAACTTTTTCAACAAAAGAGAGTCATCTTCTTTAATCTTTTTAATGTTAATATCCCTTTCATAAATCCGGAAATTTGATTCAACTTTAAAAAAATGATATTCTGAACTGACTTCGAAACCAATTTTTTTATAAATGTTTTTCCCCATTTCACTTGCAATTAATAATTGACATGTACATCCTTTACTGTTGAAGTAATTTACCAAATGTTTTGTTATTTCATGTCCTATCCCTCTTCTTCTATATTCGGGGGGTACCAAAATGTTTCCCAGCCAGCCGACAGATTCATTTAAAATTCCGTTTCCAAATCCGACTATTTTATTATTCTGTTCTGCAACAATTGGATAGAAATAAGAATAACCGAAATGAAATGAGATAAGATCGGGGAGATCCATGTTCCAATCTTCCGGCGGAAAATTTTTTAATAGATTTATTTCCGATTTTAATAGCTGTCTGATCTTAATCATTCTATTTGATTTTTTTTGATTATAAAAATGTGAAAAAAGAGCCCTTTAATCTGATTTTAAATCGATAGCCGGTTTGTAAATTAAATAGAAAAATTCATAAAAGACAAAGAAAAGCTTCTATTATCTCATAAAATGATTTATAAAAAAACTTGAAATTTCCTTGCCTATTAATAATAAAAAAAGTTTATTTGTAATGGACATGAGGAGTTTTGGGGAATGCGATTAAAAGTTTTGATCAACACTATTCTAAATTCTGAAAAATTTCAGACTAACTTCTCTTCATATTATTACAATCAAAATATTATAATAAGAATAATAAGATAAATTATGTCCAGATATATAAATTTACCTTTGGCATATGCTTTTCAAATAATTTGGTGTCTCACTTGGACTTTCATGGTATATTTATTTGGTTATAGAGGTATGGCATTTGGAGTTGTAGGGGCATTAAGACCAATAGTTTTAAAAATGGAGCGTATTTCAAAAAATGAATTGCCCCTGGAAACAGAATTACTTAATACTTTTATATTCTGTAATTACATTTTCCGGTCTGATCATCCTGTTTTATTTAATTGATATATCTTTGCTGCCTATGAATTTTGTTCCACTGAATAGACCAAATATATTTTTATCATTTCTTCCTAT
>Ga0315554_1000195_pt1 | contig 33511 bp, 32 predicted proteins | sample SalMarSW160370MG_FD_202114 | JGI IMG/M metagenome (GOLD analysis project Ga0315554, IMG submission 202114) | Salt marsh sediment microbial communities from the Plum Island Ecosystem LTER, Massachusetts, United States - Salt Marsh Sediment SW1603-70 ...
ATTACACCGCCGAGCACGGGGACAAGATATATGAGGAACCAGGCCTGAACTACCAGCGGCGGATATTCCAGATTTCTTATGAGATACTTGTCATATAATGCACTGGCCGCTCCAAGTATCGCGGCGAATACCGTAAACAGGATCCACCTGTTGCTGCAGTAACCACCGCTGCGGTTTATACTGCGCAAAAACAAGTTGCCGCTTGTTTGAGTACCTTATATAATATAATTAAGGACATGAATGTTGTATTAAATTGTAAATCGCACATTTCCTGCCGAACAGGATTGGGACAAATGTCCAATTCATACTGAACCATTACAATACGACTATGTACAATAGGGTTCCACAACCTGTGCTGGTGACAGGGGCCAGTGGCTTCATCGGGCGGCACCTAGTGCGACGGCTGATCGAGCTTGGCAATCGGGTGTCATGTCTGGTGCGAGCCACCTCCTGCATTGATGAACTGAGGTCGGCCGGAGCTCAGTTGGTCACTGGGGATGTGACCGATTGGGCCAGCATGGGACGTGCACTGGCAGTGTCGCAGGCTGGTATTGTGTTCCACCTGGCCGGGTTGACGAAGGCACTGCGGAAAGACGATTTTCTGCATGTGAACGCAGGTGGTGTCGAATCCGCCGCTGCCGCCTGCGCTGACCGCACTGACAAGCCGGTGTTAGTAGTGGTGTCCTCGCTGGCCGCAGCAGGGCCTTGCGCCGTTGGCCAACCTCGTATAGAAAGCGATGCGCCGACACCTGTTTCAGCTTACGGTTGCAGCAAGCTGGCCGGAGAACAGGCCGCAGCCAGGTATGCCGGAGTGGTGCCAATCAGTATTGTACGTCCGCCGATAGTCTTTGGCCCCGGTGACGGGGGCACGCTTGAAATGTTCCGGCCAATCGCACGCTGGGGTATCCATGTTACACCCGGTCAGGGCGAGCGATGCTTCTCGCTGATCCACGTAGCCGACTTGGTCGAGGGTCTGCTTCTTGCAGCCGAGAAAGGCGAGCGTCTGCACCACAAGGGATCGCCTGGGCAAGGCATCTACTTCATGGCAGCGGATGACTATCCGACATATGCCGAACTCGGACAGGCAATGGCCACAGCATTGGGAAAGAAGCATGCAACCGTGATACACCTGCCCGAGCCACTGGTGAAACTGGTCGGGCTCTGCGGTGACGCGATAGGGCGGATTCGGCGGCGTCCCTGTTGGGTGAACAGCGACAAGATCGCCGAAGCCTTGGCCGGGTCGTGGACATGCTCATCGGCTAAAGCTCGCACGCACCTGGGCTGGTCGCCCGCGGCCACCCTGGCTGATCGCCTGCACGAAACAGCCAATGACATGATAGGATGCGGCCATGACCGACCTGTGTACACCCGTACTGATTGAATGTCCCACCACGATGGACGCTGCGTCGATCGCGCGTCTGGAGGCGATGGCTTATCGTTTCGGCCGGTCCTATGACTCGTATCTTGTGATGGATTTGGATCGCAAGTATTTCTGGTCGTCGGGCGGTCGCGCAGTACTGGGCTTTGTGTTGCAAGGGTTGCAGGCGGTGGTCATCGGCGGACTGATTGGACCCGACGAGGCCAGAGAAACATTGCTGACCGAATTTATGAATCACTGCCGCCGGTACGGATGGACGGCCTGCTTCGGACTTGTGCCCGAACACGACCTGCCCTTGTTCGACCGGTATGCGTTCCAGTCCACCAAAATCGGCGAGGACGCCCTCATCGACTTACGTCACTGCACATGGGAGGGAAAGGCCTACGAGTGGGTACGACGACAGACCAATTACTGTCAGCGGCAAGGCTTGGTGTGCCAGGAGATCGGCAGCCCGGCAATAACGACCGGCCAGTGGCACCATCGCATCTCGGAGCTTGCGGATATCTCCAAACAGTTCCTTGACCGCACACCGCACGGCCATACGATGCGTTACTTCGTCAGCCGATTTGATCCCGATCGTCTGTACCGACGGCGGGTGTTCGCCGCGATAGCCGACGGCGGAACCGGCCGCGTGGATGGGTTTATCGTGTGCACGCCTTATCGCGACGGAGCGGCATGGGCAATCGAGATGTACCGTTCACGACAGGATGCTGTGCGTGGCACGGTGCCGTTTCTGATGCACCGGGCCATGCAAATCTTCACGGACGAAGGCGTCGAGGAGGTGTCGCTCTGTCTGATGCCCGCAGCCCACTGTGACCAGCGACGTCCGGGCGACAGTTGGCTGATCCACACATATATCCATATCACGCATCGCTACCTAAACTTCATCCTTGATACGCCGGGCATCTACCACTTCAAGACTCGCTTTCGGCCTCGGTGCGAAAACCGTTACTACAGCGTCTGGCCGAAGGCGTCGCTGCGCCCTCTTCACGCCATACTCAGCATCTGGGGCACGCTCCGGTTTAGTCCGTGGCGGGCAATGTGTCGCGGCATCCGCCGTTTACGCATCTACCGCCAGCGCGCGACCCTGATTCGGTCGTAACGCATCCCGGCCGGCGTCACAGGGCTTTGTCGTAAATCCGGTAGGTCTTGGTCCTCTTCATACCGGCGCGTTCCAATGTGCCGCGTGAACGGCTGTTGCTCTCGAGCACCCACGATAATTCCCAACGCTGGATGCCCAACTTCGCCGTCGACTCAGTCAGGTTGTCGATCAACACCACGCTCAGTCCTGCATCTTGGTGGCCTGGCACTATCGTCATCGCCATAGCGCGAACCGTGGTGATTTTCCGTCGTCCGGTCATCAGTCGCACGAAGCCGAATGGGAACAGCCTACCGTTGAGCTTGCCGAAAATCTGGTTGTAGTCAAGCAGAGCGAACACAGCGCCTATTGGCCGGCCGTCGACCTCGGCAAACGCGGTGAGCCGTGGCACGATGAGGTGCCGAAGTTCGCAGGCGATATGGCGTGCCTCTCGCGGCTGCAGGGGTGTGAAACCCCATGTGCCGTCCAACGAACGGTTGTAGATGTCAAGATATGTCTCTATTTCCTGCTGAAGCCTCGCCGGATCGATCGACCGGATCAAAAGACCGGGCCGGTTAAGCAACGCCAGCACCGCCGGCTTGTAGCGACCGACCAGTACCTGCAGCAGGTTCATGTCCATTTCGTAGGCATACAGGTCCTGTGCCTTGGCGAACCCGCAGGCTTCCAGCAGTGCCGCGTAGTAGGGCCTATTGTAAGTCATCAGGAAACAAGGGGGGCAATCGAAACTATCGATGAGCAGACCGCACGTGTAATTAAGAGACGGATTCACCGGCCCGCGCACCGCCGTCATCCCTCGCCGGCGCAGCCAATCCTGACCGGCCTCGAATAATTCCCCGGCAACGGCTGCATCGTCTATGCACTCGAAGAATCCGAAGAACCCGCGATGTTCGTTGTACTTGTGGTTGTGTATATGGTTGACCAACACAGCCAGCCGTCCCACAGCCCGGCCGTCGCGCTCAGCCAGCAGCGTCACTATCTCGGCATTGTCGAAGAAGGGGTGATGCCTCCAGCCCAGCAGTTGACGCTCCTGCGCAAGGATAGGCGGCACCCAGTTATGGTCGCCGGCGTAGATTGACCAGGGCAGGCGCTGAAAACGCCGGCGCTCTCGCCACGATGTCACCGGCCTGACTACAACCCGTTCACTCATCAATCGTTACCCGTATCTTTTGGTGGTTGCGCTTGTCCTGTATTTTTATTTTACATCGTTATCAATTGTTTTGGGTCTGTTATTGCAACCATTTCATAGCGGTCTTTTCATCTCTTTCTATCGACACCTCTACTGCCGAACGTCAGGGATAAAACGCTGGGGTCACGAGCACAGCGAGTGTACCACAGTCACCATTCATCCTTTTGTTATTGGAAGGGTTGGAACCTCGCAGTGCGTACAGCTTTACTTGCAGGGGCCTTTCTTACCGCCCTTGCGCCGACCAACACCCTTGCCCGTTGCTCGGCCTTTGCCTTTACCACTGCCTCGACCATCGTGAGGCCCTTTCGCCCCAGTTGGGGGGCCTTTGCTATCTCGCCTCGGCATCCGAATCACATCCTTTCCCAAAAGTGCATAACTACTGTATATATGGTTTCCAGATAAACCCGCATTCGGGTTTTGCTTCCAGATAAAACTCTGTTTCTTTGCCTGAAAACATCACTTTTTCGCCTAACTGCCCCATTCGACTGCGCTCAGTATAAATCCGCTCATGGCAAGCTTAAAATAAACGACTTATGCTACTCTGCGAAGTAGCGACTTCGCTATGACGCAAGTTTCGTGAGTTGCGGGATACTTATTGTAATGCTAATTAGCATTTTCTGTTTCACTGCTCAATCTCCCATAAGGCCCGTTGTTTTAGTCAAGTGCTTTGAGTTCATCTGCAATGGCACTAACCGTAGTGTGGATTTGTGCCTTGGTATGATTGGTCGTGATGAAGAATCGCAGGCGGGCGGAGTGTTCAGGGACGACGGGGTACAGAATTGGTTGTACGTTAATGCCGCGCTGGAACAAAGCGTTTGCCAGACGCAGGCTCTTGGCCGAGCTGCCTACGATTACCGGAATCACGGGTGTACCGGCGGCCAGACCTGTGTCCAGACCTCTCTCTTTAGCCAGTTTCAAGAACAGCGCTGACAACTCGTGCAACAGTTCCACACGCTGCGGCTGACGCTGCAGGACCATTAGCGATGCCAGAGCCGCCGCTGCGTTGGGTGGGGAAATGCCAACGCTATAGACAAATCCCGGGGCTGTGTACTTGAGGTATTCGACCAGTTCGACCGAGCCGGCGATGTATCCGCCGCAACTGGCCAACGACTTAGAAAGTGTGCCCATCCACAGATCGACGTCAGAGCGGGCTACGCCCCAGTGCTCACCGATGCCCCGGCCGGTTGGCCCCATGGTTCCCAGCGAATGCGCCTCATCGACCAGTATCAGCGTCTTGTGCTTCTTCTTAAGTTCAACGAAACGTGGAAGGTCGGGGAAGTCACCGTCCATGCTGTACACGCCCTCGATGGCGATCAGTACGCGGCGGTATCGATGGCGACTTTCGGACAACATCGCATCCATCGCCATCCAGTCATTATGGGCAAAGGCTCGGCGGGTCGCGCCGGAAAGCTCGGCGCCCTGGATAATCGAGTTGTGCGCCAGATTGTCGTGGAGTATCAGGTCGTCCGGTCCCAGCAGGTGACCGATTGTGGTGACATTGGTAGCATGGCCGGAGACAAACACGATAGCAGCAGGGACATTCAGAAACGCGGCCAGGGTCTGCTCCAGATCACGATGTACCTGCTTCTCGCCTGATATCAACCGACTGGCTAAGGCACCGGTGCCGTAGCGGTCTATCGCAGACTTGGCGGCAGCGGCGACCTCCGGGTCGTGGGACATGCCGACATAGTCATAGACGCAGAAATTAATGAGCTGACGCCCGTCGATGTATGCTGCGCTTCCGGCTCCGCCCTGGTCAACATGGAAATAGGGGTTGTCGCCGGTCATTGCCAGCAGCATTCGCTCATGACACTTCAACTGAGTGTATTCGGGAAACTGGGCGAAGTCATAGTGTTCAGGCAGAATCCGGCCAGGTGAAACGTCTGACTTGGGACCATCGATCAGGTGCTTCTGTACTGCCTGAGCCAGTTCCCCCAATGTCTGCACCTGGCAGTACGCCACATCGGGCATATGACCGCCGAAAGTTTTTTCCAGCGCAGTCACGAGTTCCAGACGCTGCAGCGAATCGAGGCTCAGAGCGATGATGGGTGTATTGGGCGTCAGGTCGGGCAGAGCTGCACCTGCCAAGGCGTGGGCATGCTGGCAGACGGCAGTAAAAGCGAATGATTGCGAAAAATGCGGTGCAGGATGTGTAATAGAAGAATCAGTGCCTTTGATGCAGGGGCTGATGGTGTCGCTGGGGTCAGGATTCTCGACCATCCGGCCGCTGTATTCGGCAAGGGTTCTAAGTTGGCCACTGAGAAATGCCTCACGACAGGCGCGACGCTGTACCTTGCCGCTGGAGGTTTTGGGAATCGTGCCGCTTCGTACCAGCACGACTGTGTCCAGTGCCAGGTCATGCTCATCGAGTACCGCCATACGAACTGCATCCAGCACCAGCTTCAAATCCATCTTCCCGTTGTGCTTGACCTCCTGTACCAGAATGAGTCGCTGACTGCCGTGGTCATCCACGGCAAAAGCGGCCCCGTAGCCGGCTTCCAGCAGCGGGTGACTCATGCGAGCCGTGGCCTCGATATCCTGTGGATAGCGATTCAGGCCGCGGACGATGATCAAGTCTTCACGCCGGCCGGTGATATAAAGCTGGCCATCGCCCATGAAACCCAGGTCGCCCGTGCGTAAGAACGGGCCTTCGCCCGTGTTGCTCAGGTGGGCGTTGAAGGAACGGCTGGTCAGGCGGGGGTTGTGCCAGTACCCTTGGCCGACTGACGTTCCGGCAATCCAGATTTCACCTACGCAGCCGGGGGCAACCTCAGTATGGGTTTTTGAGTTGACAATTACCACGCGCATAGTATCGACGGGCGATCCGCAGGCTACCAAGTGACGAGCCTGGCCATTACCATCGGGCAAAGGCTCAACATTATTTTCGGTCAACGCTGTGTCGTGGAAGGTCCGTACGGTCGTGCCGCTGCCGCGTCGCGGGCCACTGACCATGAGCGTCGCCTCCGCCAAACCGTAGCAGGGATAAAAACTGCTGGGTTTGAAGCCGCAGGGAGCAAATGCGGCGGCAAAGCGTTCGAGCGTTGCTGGCTGAATGGGTTCAGCGCCGATGAAGGCCAGCGCCCAAGAGGACAGGTCAAGGGTGGCTCGTTGCTCGTCGGTGATATTGCGAATACAAAGGTCGTAGGCGAAGTTGGGCCCGCCGGAGATGGTTGCCCGATATTTGCTGATGGCGGCCAGCCAAGTGATGGGTTTCTGGAGGAAGTCGACTGGCGAGATGAGGACGTTTGTGACACCGGCCAACACAGGGACCAGGACGCCGCCCACCAACCCCATATCATGGTATGTGGGCAGCCAGAACACGGCACTGTCCTCGCGATGCATCCCGAAAGCATGGTGGATGGTGAGGATGTTATCAATGAGGTTCGCGTGGCTAAGCATTACCCCCTTTGGCTGGCTGGTCGAGCCTGAGGTGTACTGAAGCATGGCAAGCGTGTCGGATGCGATGACAGGTTCGCTCCATTGCTCGGCCAAGGCATCTGGAATCTCGTCTGTGGCTAACCATCGTACGGCCACTTGACTACTTTTGTGCCTCATTATGGATTGGATCTGAGCTGCGGCGAAAGAAGTGCTCAGGGCGATACCGGCCTCGGCGTCGGTAGCGATAGCATAGAAGCGATTTAGTACACGGTGGCGATGCGGTGGGTAGGTTGGCACCGCCACGCAATTGGCATACAGGCAGCCGAAGAAGGCCGTAATGAAGTCGAGGCCGGGTGGATAGACCAACAGCACTCGCTGGCCGGTAAAACCCATGTTCTGTAAGTGGGCCGCGATGGCGCGGGCCCGCTGTTCCAACTGGGCGTAAGTCAGGACGGCTTGTTTGGACTGGCCATCGAGCAAATGAATAAAAGCAGTCTGATCCGGACTTTCCTCGGCGCGGCGGCTCAACATACGAACCAGATTGGTGGAAACCTGATCCGGACTAATATGTGCTTCTGTGTAAAGTGACATATGTACTTCTATGACCATAATCGTGGTTAGTACTGACGCCTTCGCATAGTAGAGCCCCATGTAGGTATCTCACTACGCCGGCTTACACGTCAAAGGTAACAAATAATATACATCAATTGACCCAACAGTAAACAAGAATTTACCCGCCTTTGCATAAAGCCATGTCAGGTTTTTGCTCTTTGAAATGCGGTAAAGCCAATTTCAAACAGTCAGTTCGCAGCTTGAAATCATCGAAACCCGGCTTCATACACCTTCAGCGGAATCGCCATGGTAAAATGAGGATGAACGGCCGTCAGTCCTCTTCAAGAAACCGGCGGCAGACATTCGCGATGTTGGGGCCGTCGGTGCCCTTTCAGTCGGCCATGCCGTTTCTGGTGCGTAGATGTCGCATACGTCCGACACATGATTCGTGGTTTGTCGGATGATAGACGACCACCTCGACGAGCACCCCCGGAATCCCCGCGACGACCTGGCGAATAGCTTCGAGGCGCCCGTTGCCCTCGAAGGCAATGTAGCTGGATGGGTCCTCGGCCACCACGTTGATAGGTGAAACCGACGGCATGCACGCATCTTGGAGTACTCGGTCGACTCGCCCGGTTTCGATGATGTCGCGACGATGTGCCGTTAAGGATTTGGTGCGATATTTGAGTAGATCGACGGCTGTGCTTCTCATGATGGGATGCAGCGACTTGATGGTATCGAGGGGGACCAGCCGACACTCGGTTTGCTCCGTATGCCAATAGAGCGACGTAACCGTGAAGTACATCCATAGATCGTTGGCGTCGAGAAACTGCAATTCGTATCGCTTTCCGCGCAGATAGCGCAAGAAGCCACTCAGTCCGCGATACGGATTCTCTCGTGTCGGCCCCTGGTGGGTAATTGATGCTTCCCACTTAATGCCGGCCTCTTTCATGGACGCATTAATAATAGGTAAGATAGATTCTCCTTTTCCGGAGGGGGGATTAATAATGATGCGAATATTTTTTATTTTCTTTTCCATAGCGATTATCTTTTCTACCCTGTTTATTGTACCACTATATAGTAGAGTATCCAGCGTTAATTGACTCCGCTTCCGCAGGTGTGGAATCGCCAGGGTAAAACAAGGATGGACGGCCGTCAGTCCTCTTCAAGAAACCGGCGGCAGACATTCGCGATGTTGAGGGCCGCTGAGCCGTTCTGAACCGGCATCAGCCGACGTAATTCGTCCATGTCGAAGTCCGAGTGGGTTTCCTTGCCGAGCGCTATACCGACGAAGGCAGTCGATGAAAAACGAGTAATCAGGACATCGCAGTTCGCTATCATTTCTTCGGCGCTGCCGGTGGTGAACACTAAGGCTCCAGGTGCATGCCGGCGGATTTCCCGGGTAGCACGCCCTACATTTTCGTTCGGGTGAAGCTTGAAGATGAGTTGCCTGCCGCCGGCGATTTCGACAGCTTTCCGGAGAAAAGCCTCACGGTCCTCGCCCTGGAATATCTCCCGCAGCGGCGATGTGCAGACCAGCACGTAGTGCCTGTAGGGAAAGTCGTTGCTGCAATATTGCCGGCAGTTGTCGAAATTGGGTATTCCCGTAACGATGATCTTCTCGGGGCGTGCGCCTTTGCGGATGAAGAAATCGCGATATCCCTCGCTTGCGACGCAGAAAGCACGGTATGCATCGCTGAGGCCGGTAGCTGATGTACCCGCCAGCCATCGAGGAAGGAATCGGAAACGCTTGACAAGGCGAAACAAGATAGATTCTGCGTCTGTAATCCCCTCCTGCACCAGCACGACCCTATTGTCTCGAATGTTCTTCTGCAGGTACACGTCCGAACAGGTAACGACAAGGTCGTAAGGCCCGTTCTTGCCCTGGTAGTCGATGGGAAGGTTATGATTCTGCAGATACAGCCGGCATCTTTGGGCCAGCTTGTCGCCTATGATAGTGAACTCCATCAACCCGAGTCTTCGAAGAATCTCGTGAAGGCCGTCGCAGTAGTAAGGCGAGAAGGAGTGTTCGTACTCGCCAAGGTGTTTGGATATTTGGTGCATCTGAGTTGTCTGATTCATCGAACCACAAATGAAAAATATTCTTTTTCTCATTCGAACCTTCCGCCGTCGCTTAGGAACCGAATTGCTTACGAGCGACAGCGGTATTTTTGGCAGTCGTATATGCACTGACCAAAGTCGTCAAAGCCGCCGGCGCAATCAAAGGGAATGGGTAAAGCGCCGCGTCGCCGGTAAGTCCTGAGACTATTGCCTGCGCTAACGCAATTACTTCTGGTTCCCTGCCTGCAGGCAGGTGCAACGCCACATTGTAAGGCGACATTGTCGCGTTGTAACTTTGCAATGCCATGATGTAAGCTTACAACGGCACAATGTAAGCCTGCAACATCACGATGTAAGCCGACAATATCATGATGTAAAACTTATTTCTTGCGTTTCTTTCTGTCTGGCCGCTGGGCTAATGTAGAGGCGGCGGTACTCTTGGCCTTTTTTGAGGTACTTTTGCTTCGCAGTTGTTGGGAAGCGATTTTGCCCATTCGTTTTGAGGTTTGTTCGCTCTTTGCCATCGTTGTTCCTTTCATATTTTACTTTTTTACAAAACCACCATCACCGTATTACTCGGCGAACCATCGCCGGATTTATTTATTGCTATAACGCGATATCCGAGTTCCGCATTTTTCGGCTGTTCAACCAAAGTTGATTCTGTCTCGATTGCTGTTGCGACATACTGCCGCAGCGATTTTATTATACGAGTTTTACCGATCGGTTCAATCACAAGTTTGGGGTTGTGAGAGTAATTCTGTTTCAAATCTGCCCACCAGACTTACAGAAGCGGGTGTTCGTTCTTTGGCTATGCCGCCAGGCATTTCAATGCCACGATAAGATAAAACTTTTCCTCGAATTACAATAATTTTTTAATGGCCGACCTTAAATGCGTCACTTTAATCCGTAATCGTTGCACCTGAAAATGGGGTCGATGAGGACAGCGAGCGTCTCTGCAAGCAAGGCTTTAATGGCACGAAGGAAGCACTTTGATATCCCTACCCATCTTCCCATTTGGTGGTCATTATACCCAGGACGAAGGCCACGGCGGCGAAAACCCCTATGATTACAGAACAACGCAACGCCATCATATTGTCCACAAATATCATGGATGCTCGGAGACCCTCGTTCACATAGTACAGAGGTAGTATCCTGGAGAACTTCTGCAGGAACCCCGGCATCATCTCGACGGGAAAGAAGGTCCCCGAGAGGAACATCATTGGGTATATTATGGCGTTTGCCGCGGCGGCGGCGCTCTCCGCTTCTTTCGCGACGCGTGTGAGTATCATCCCTATCCCGACGAACGCGAAGACGTCAAGCACAACAAACACAGGGAGCCAAAAATTCAACTTAAGGCTAACGTCGAACACGGCGTAGCTCACTAATAGCATCAAAATCGTGGATATGATCGAAAGCAGGAACTGGTACAGAACGTTCGACAGTATCCAGTCGGTACGGGTGATGGGGGTGGTGGATAGCTTTTTGGTGACGCCTTTCTGTCTAAGCTCCGCATTAACGTTTACCGCACCGAACAGGCTCGACGTCATCGCCGCCATCGCGATGATGCCGGGGACGAAGAAATCGATGAACCGATATTTGCTGCTGAGTATCGATGTCTCGACCGGCGTGATGAACGACGGCTTCCCGGACATCTTCTGATTTATCTCGGCGAAAACCGAGTTCAGGATTTGCATCTTCGTGTCCACCGAAGTAGAGCTGGGGTCATATATGTATGTGATGGTAGCGGACGCGTTGGGGTCATTGCGTTTCATCCTCTGTATGAGGGAACTTTCATAATCTTTGGGAATAACCAATATCAAGTTTAGCTTGTTTTTCTTGGCGTACTGCGTGGCGTTGATAGCCGGGTCAACATTGGTTATTTTGAACTTCTCGCTGAGCTCGAGGGTCTTGACGAGCTCTGCCGACGAATTAGTCTGATCGAGGTCCTGCACATAAAAGTCGAAACGAACATTGTCCTGGTTCATGAAAATCGTGCCGAACACGAGTATCAGGATTATAGGGAAGGCAATCCTGAAGAACACTGCCGTTTTCTCGCGGTAGAAGCTCTTGATGCTCACGATGAGATTCGCGCCGATGACACGTAAGCTCATTAGGCCACCTCCTTGGCAAGGTCTTCGCGGAGTGCTGCACCGGTGAGCTTCAGGAAAACCTCTTCCAGGTTGGGTTTACGAACGTCCAGGTTGAGAAATGATGCCCCGGCGTCCTTAATGGCGTTCAGTATCTTCCGGATGTCGTCCGGGTGCTCCACCCGTACCTTGATGTTATTGTGGTTAGCATTGACCGGCTCGAAGCCCATCTTCTGGACGATTTCAAAGACTTTTTCATCGACGGACTGTAGCGTGAGGGAAAGATAATTTGCGTTGTTTTCAATGAGTTCCCCGGGAGAGCCCATCGCGACTATACTTCCCTTGGAAATTATCGCGACAGTATCTGCAAGAAGCTCCGCCTCCTCCATGTAGTGTGTGGTGAGAAATACCGTCTTTCCCTTCTTCTTCAGGCCCAGCAGGACATCCCACACATCACGCCTTGCGCGGGGATCGAGCCCTGTCGACGGCTCGTCGAGGAACACGACCTCGGGGTCGTTAACGATCGCAATTGCAATTCCGAGGCGTTGCTTCAATCCGCCGGAGAGGTTCTTGAACTGCTCTTTGCTTTTGTCCTTGAGGTTCGCGAGTTCTATCAGCCCGTCGATATCGGTGTCCCTGCAGTTGAAAAGCCTCGAGTAGTACCGGATGGTCTCCCTGACCGTTATCCTGTCGAACGAGCTGAACCCCTGTGGGAGAACGCCGATGCGGCGGACGATTTTGCGTTTCTTTTTCGTGACGTCCATCCCGAGAAGGCTCACCTTTCCCGACGTTGGTCTGCGTATTGTCTCGATTATCTCAACGGTAGTGGTCTTGCCGGCGCCGTTCGGACCCAGGAAAGCGAACACTTCGCCTCTCCTGACGGTGAACGATATGTCGTTGACTGCCAGCAGATTCCCGTAACGTTTCGTCAGTTTCTCAACATCGATTGCGTGTTCAGCTTCTTTTGTCATGGATCGGCATTTAATCTCTATTTTGCATTAGTATTAAAATGGTCTGTCCAAATGCAACCCGCCGCGAACGCCACCGGCATCATATACCCGGGGCTGCAATGCAGACGGTAATGATTATAATCTATTCGCTATCGTTCAACAACATATCTTAGCTCATCAATATGTAAAAACAGGCGTGGTGCAAAAATTCGTATTTACAATTCTATCATAACGAATTATACAGCCGAAGATATCGATAAAATGCCGACCGACCATTGCTCTGCAGATTTACAAATGGCAACGAGATATGTGCAGGATGTTTCTGCACAAACGGACAGAGTTATTGAAAATAGCAGAAAGTATGTGATTTAAAAGAAACTTAATGTGGTTTACTAGATAAAGTAGTTACGATTACAAATAGCAACTGGTTCAAATCCGCAAAGCGTGTATTCAGGGTAGTAGCTATTACACAAGGTCAGTTCCGGCGGCTTTTACTTACCGAAAAGTGGGTTTACCTCGCCCCGAAGCGACAACGTAATGCTTCCTCAACTATGGGATGGTAACATAAAATTTGATTCCATCAATTATGGGATTCATACTCCCGGACATCTCGTTCTGCCTGGACCCAGTCCTGAGCCGCGTGGCATTCGCAACGGCCTTGAGGGTTACAGTCAGTTGCACTTTCAACTCAAACCCACCATGGTCTGTAGCTATGCCAATGCGCATCATTTCTCCTCTACGCTCAGAGCTTCGAAGCCGGAGATGACGTCGAACAGTTCATTGTCGATGCCACTCTGGCGCAAACGATGGAATGTCCCGTTGAGGTCTTCTAGTAATTCGTCGATGTTTTTGTCGGCGCGTTGCATCGCCGCCAGGCGGCTCGCGTTCTCACTCGCGAGGGATTCGGCGCACGCCCGGAAGAGCGAGACGAAAAGATATTCGCGGATGAACGCCCGCAAGGTCTCGGTGCCGCCACCCATAACCTCGGGCAAGTTTCCCGTTGGCCAGGGAAGTTCGGCCAGATTGCGTTGCCAGTTTTCGTCTAGCGGCAACAGTCGCTGACTGACGGGCGCATAAACCGCACCGGACATAGGGCGGTTGTAAAAGAGGTACAGTTCGGTGATTTCACCCTAGCTGTGGCGCGTCTCGCTCTCCACGAGAATCTGCCCGACGAACGGGGTGATGGCCTTGACGGAGTTCGGCACGGTGAATATTCCTATCATCGGCAGGCCCGCGTCCGCCAGGCGAGCATGAACGCGCTCACCGACGGCCCAAACCTCGGGTTTGGCCGCCAGAGTCGTCAGCGTCTTGATCGTATAATCGGCCACCACATCATTAAACTGACCCACCAGTCCCTGGTCTGAACCGAACACGACCACGCCAATCGCACCCGCAGCTGTTTGTCTTTTCCGTTCTGGAATCAAGGGCGCCGATCCGCTTTCCCGCAAGCACACGCCCAATCCCAATTCCACAGTGTGATAGTAGTCGGCCAACGCTCGCACCGATTTCTCATATTGTCCGATGCTCGAGGCGGCCACAGCTTTCATCGTGCGGACGACGGACTGGAGATCTCCGGCTCCGCCGATCTTTCTGCGCAGACTCGCCGTGGTGTCGCTCATGACTTCTCCTCGGGTAACCCATTGAGTTCGGGTTCAGGCTTGGCCTCGGGCTTCGACTTCGGATCGGCCTGGGCTTTGGGTTGTATATCTTCTTCAGATTTGGAGTCCGGCTCAGGTTTATCTGGTTTGGCTATGGGATTGGACTTCGGCTTAGGCTTGACCTCCGTTTGGACTTCCAGCTTGGATTCGTGTTCAGGCTTGGGCTGGAAGCGAGCAAGCAATTTGCGGGCGATTTCGATAATCGTTGCGCGATCCTCGTCGCTCAATTTTCCCTCGGTATACAGTCGCTTGCCCACGTCCTCCGGGATATTCGCCGCCGCTTCATGCACAGCGTGCTCGGCGTCCGTCATCTGGTCAAGCGGCACGTGGTCGAAGAGTCCTGCGGTCAAAGCCAGCAGCACAGCGATTTGCGCGGGCACAGACACCGGGGCGAATTCCGGCTGTTTGAGGCAGGTGCGAATTCGCCGTCCGTGTTCAATAATCTTGCGGGTGTCTTCATCCAGGCGGGCGCCGAACCGGGAAAAGGTTTCGAGTTCCTCAAACTGTGCATAGGAGAGCTTGAGATCACCCGCCACCGCGCGATAGGCCGCGCGTTGCGCTTTACCACCAACGCGCGAAACAGATCTTCCGACATCGACCGCAGGCAGCACGCCCAATTCGAATAGCGATGGCGAGAGGTATATCTGCCCATCTGTGATGGAAATCAAGTTGGTCGGAATATAGGCGGAAATGTCCTGCGCTTCGGTTTCGATGATGGGCATCGCGGTGAGGGAGCCGCCGCCGAGTTCCTTGCGCAAGTGCGTTGCACGTTCGAGCAGACGCGAGTGGATATAAAAAATGTCGCCGGGAAACGCTTCGCGTCCGGGTGGTCGGCGGAGCAGAAGGGAAAGCTCGCGGTAGGCACGGGCATGATGGGTGAGGTCGTCGTAAACGATCAGCACATCTCGGCCCGCTTCCATGAAATGCTCTGCGATGCTGGTCGCGGCATAAGGAGCGATGTAAGCAAGCCCAGGCGGGTCATTGCCCTCAGTCACGACGACGGTGTAATCCATAGCGTCTTTTTCCTTCAAGGTTGCTACGGCCTTTGCGACGGCGGACGCTCGCTGACCGATGGCACAATAAATACACACGACATTCTGACCGCGTTGGTTGAGGATGGTGCTGATCGCAATGGCGGTTTTTCCTGTCTGGCGGTCGCCGAGAATCAACTCGCGCTGGCCGCGCCCAACGGGAATGATCGCATCGATGACTTTGATGCCTGTCTGGAGAGGCACCGTGACGGGTGCGCGGTCCATGATGGGTGCAGCGGGGCGTTCGACGGGCAGTCGCTCACTGGAGACAACCGGTCCGTTGCCGTCGAGTGGCCGACCGAGCGGGTCGATGACGCGCCCCAGCAATCCATCGCCCACGGCGATGTCCATGACCCGGCCTGTACGCTGGACTTCATCTCCCGTGTGGAGATGCCAGTATTTGCCGAGCAAAACGACACCAATTTCATCCGCGTCCACGTTGAACGCAATGCCGAGCACATCGCCGGGAAATTTTACTAACTCATCAAAGCCCACGCCGGGAAGTCCTGACACCTTGGCGATGCCGGTGGAGACACTGGTGATCGTTCCCACCTTTCGCGGTGTCAGTTGCGGCGTAAACGTTTCTCGTACTTGATTTATTCCAGCAAACGCCCTATCGAAAACGTCATTGAGGCTCTCAGTTTCCATTTTCATTAACTCTTTGTTTTGGGCTTATTTTCTTCCGGCTTAGGCTCGACTTTGGCAACAGGTTTGTCCTTTTCTTTCAGCAGTTCATCAACGCCTTTTTCCATTGACGCGAGGTAATCCGCGATGCTCCACGCCACTTTTTGTCCATTCGTTGTCAGTTCGATTCCACTGATAAGGTCCGGCGCTGTCTCGAACCGGACATGGATTTCTGCAGAGAAGATTTCGTTGAGCGCATTTTGTATCGCTGTGCGTTGCTCCGCAGGCAGATCAAACGCGCTGCGCACAATGGCGGGGTCAGATGCTGTCTTAAGGGCATCGGCGAGGCCTTCTTTCACCTTGCCGTCCATCTCTCGCAAGCGGCGAGTGAACACCTCGCCCATGCGTTCTTCCAGACTCGTAGTGGCGAGATCTGTCAGTGCTTTTCGCGCGATAGCAAACACTTCCTGCTGGGTCCGGCGACTGATGGCTTGATTTAGGTTATGGGCGTCGGTTCTCAGGGTTTCCAGCCGTTTTAAACTCAACGCCACGGCAGCCTTCCGTGCTTCGTCGAGGAGCCGCTGCCGTTCGGCCTGCGCCTCTTCCGTCGCCTTGCTCAAAAGCGAAGCTCGCTGCTGGTCGAACTCCTCGTTCTTGTGCTGGAACTCATCGCTCTCCTTTTGGGCATCGGCTTTTTTTGCGTCTGCATCCGCCAGTTCCTTGGCGATCCGCTTCTCCCTCGCTTCGATGGCGTGGATGATGGGCTTGTAAAGAAAGCGTTTCATCAACCATACCAAGATGGCGAAATTGAGCGCCTGCGCTCCTACCGTGAACCAATCTATTAACATAAGTTTACTTTCCTGTAGCTTGGGCGATAACGTGATTCCAGAACGGGTTGGCGAAGATGAGAATCATCGAGACCACAAAACAGTAAATAGCCGTGGACTCAATCATGGCCAGACCCACGAACAATGTCCGGGTGATGGTCTTGGATGCATCAGGCTGCTGTGCCAGTGAACTCAGTGCCGTCGCGACCGCCTTCCCTTCGCCCAGTGCAGGGGCCATGGTGCCGAAACCGGTGGTAATGCCGGCGGTGACAATTGATGCCACCGCGATAATAGTCATGCTATCCATAATACCTCCTTTTGTTGTCTTAGTTTATGCTTCAATGTTTTGTCTCAAGTTCAGGCTTGGGCTTACGAACTTGCGTAGCGGCCGCAATGTAAACCGCGGCCAAAATGCTGAAGATGTAGGCCTGCACCATGCCGGTGAGAAGACCGAGCGCCGTCATAATGATTGGGAAGATGAAGGGCGTAATAGTGAGCAGGATACTAATAATCATCGCTCCGCTCATCATGTTGCCAAACAGACGAACAGCCAGGGCAAGTGTACGCGAAAGTTCGCTGATGATGTTAAACGGCAGCATGATGAACGTCGGCTTCATATAGGACTTGAGGTAGTTGCCCACTCCCTGCTCCTTGATGCCGAAGAACGGCACAGCCACAAATACGCACATCGCCAGTGCAGCCGTGGCCCACACGGAACCGGCTGCCCGGCGGCTCGTTCATCTGCCCGAAGACCATAACCATGTTCGGCAACACACCAGCTTCCTTCATGTCGCGGTAAAGCTCCTCGCCTTCCCGACACCGTTCGCCTATCCCGCAAAAAATGCTTACGCCCTCCTGGTGCCCTATCATGTTGTGAATCATTTCGGTAAGTAATACTGTCTTACCTACCCCCGCTCCGCCAAACAGGCCCGCCTTGCCGCCACGCTCGAGCGGCACCAGTACATCGATAGCCTTGATCCCAGTCTCGAATATCTCGGATTTGGTGGAACGCCGTGCTAACGCCGGCGGGGCTTGATGGACTGTGCGCCATTGGACATCTGTCGGCGCCGCCTGACGGTCGATGGCGTTGCCGAAAACGTCGAACATTCGCGAGAGAATTCCCTTGCCGACCGGTGCCTTCAACGGCCCGCCCGTATCCTCCACCGCGATGCCGCGGGCGAGGCCTTGGGTAGGGGTCAGCGCGATTCCACGCACGCGATGTTCGTCGAGTTGAGCTAAAACCTCGATGGCAATTTTCTCCTCTTTCGCGTGAAGCAGCGAGTAGATCGGTGGCAAATGCTCATCGAACTGTATATCCACGACGCTGCCGCGCACCGAGGCAACCACGCCGAGATTCGATAAATTGGTTTTGTTTTCCATGTTTGTTCCCGTTTCCTGTTTATCCACCGTCAGTATAGTTCACACTCGTCTTTTCCACCAGAGGTTTCTCTTTCTGCGTTTCGCCCAGACCCCAATTTTTCTCTACTTCCGGCAGGGGCAGGGATTTCAAATCGTTCTTCGCATTGGGCTTCGATTCGGGAACCTTGGGCTGGTCGGCATTGGGTTTCATAATGTGTATCCTTTCACGGTTTTGAATTTTCTAAATCGGGGGCCTTACATTTTTGCTTCCTGCAGGTCGGCGGCTTCTCCCGGCGGCAGGAAATCCGGCACGTCAAGGCGAGCCACGCCAATTCGGTCGTCGGCCATCCCATAATAGACGTCGAAGCGGTCCGGTGAGCCAATATCGTCGCGCCGGTCGATGCCGGTGGGGAACACAACGTTAGCGATTGTCCCGTGGCGTTCTTGCGGCAGATTTGGTGTTAACACCGGCTCTGCTGAACGATAGCGGATTATGCGCGGATGCTCCTTCGAGAGCACCATTACCCCAGCCGAATAGCACAGCCAGCGTCCTTCACTGCTCGGCTTAGTCATTTTACTTACGCCGTGATAAATAAGCAGCCAACCTTTTTCAATAAGAATAGGCGGTGCCGTCTCGGCATAATGGTCTTATCATTTACGGGGTCGAATCTCCTGTTCCGCCTGCCCCCAGTCCTGAACTGCTCGACCGTCCTGGCGGCCTCGCTGCTCGTACAGGTCATAGGCACGCTTGGCGATCTGCGGCGCCAAATCGGACGGTGTCTTGGCTTTGACTGGATCAAAAATCCGATAGGCGAGCAGTTTCACCCGGTCATTCAAGAGGAACCACAGCAGGGCATAGCCCCACACGAACCCAGCCCAACCCCAGCCAAGGGGCGTCATAAACAGCCCATAAACCGCTATCAACGTCGCAACTATTTGCGTGCCGAGCACTGCCCCCCATAAAATCCTCGCGGGGCGTATAGACCAGAACGGGCCTCGCGTGCGCGTTAGGAAAATCGTCAGATGTCCCGCGACGGACAGCTTCAAATACATCAGCGTCTGAATGTGCGCACGGTCGAGATGAAAGACGCGCTCGCCGAGATAAAACAATCCGAAGGCTGCAACGACACCGATAACGCCCAGCACCGTGGAAATCCCCAGCGCCATGCGCATGTTCCAGGCCTCGGGCTGATCCTTGTAATGAACGTTGTCATACGCAATGGACAGAATGGCCCCGTCGTTGAGCAATGCCAGCATCACAATCATCACCGCCGTCAATGGATAAAAGTTGAAGACCAGTATCGCCAGCGTCATGAACAACAGCACACGGATTGTCTCGGCGATACGGTAAATCGCATAACTGTTCATCCGCTGGAAAATTCTCCGGCTCTCCTTAATAGCGTCGATGATTACCGAGAGGCCTGGCGTCAGGAGCACAATGGCCGCGGCCGCTCGCGCCGCGTCGGTTGCGGCCGAAACGGCGATGCCGCAGTCGGCTTTCTTCAGCGCGGGGGCGTCGTTTACCCCGTCGCCCGTCATGCCGACGATGTGGCCGAGTTTTTGCAGGACATCCACAATATGAAACTTGTGTTCGGGGAACACCTGGGCAAAACCGTCCGCTTTCTCGATAGACTCGGCCACCGCTTTGGTTTCCTGCTTTTTCGAGTCACCCAAGCCGGCGGCATCGAGGATATTTGTGCCTATGTCTAACTTTTTGGCGGTTTCCTTGGCGATGGCCAGCGCATCACCCGTAACCATCTTAATCTTCACGCCCATCTGGCTCGCAGTCGCGATGGTTGCCTTGGCGTCTTCCCGCGGCGGATCGAACAGGGGCAACACGCCAACAAACTGCCATTGGCCTTCTCCCTCGGCCCGCGCCACGCCCAACGAACGAAATCCGCGAGCCGCGAATTCGTTGACCGCCTTCTCGACGGCAGGCTTGACCTGCCCGGCATTGGCCGACAATTCCAAAATCACCTGCGGCGCCCCCTTTGTCACTTTGAATGTCTTTCCGTCTTTGGTTTTGACGGCGGCCTCGGTGCGTTTATGCACAGGATCGAACGGCTGGAAATGAACCACTTCATAATCCTTCAGCGAATCTTTGTTTTTCAGGCCTCCAAGGACGGCCAGGTCAATGGTATCATTATTGTCTGCTCGCGATGCCAGTGCGGCATCGAGGATAACTTGCTCGGCGGGGATATTGTTCACGCTGAACGGATCGCCCAGCGTCAGCTTGTTCTGGGTCAGGGTACCGGTTTTGTCCGAGCACAACACATCCACGCCTGCCAATTCCTCGATGGCCACCAACCGTGTCACAATCGTTTCTTTTTTGGCGAGCAGTCGTGCGCCGACCGCCATTGTTACCGACAACACCGTCGGCATCGCCACAGGAATCGCGGCCACGGTCAGCACCAGAGCGAACTGCAACGTGGTGAGAATCTTGTCGCCGCGGAATATCGCGACTGCAATAATCACCGCCACCAGAGCTACTGCGAGGATGATCAGGTAATTGCCAATCTTAAGCACCGCACGTTGAAAATGGCTGACGGTGTGCGCCTCCTGAACCAGTTGCGCCGTCTTGCCGAAGTAGGTGTTCGCTCCCGTGGCATAGACCATTGCGCCTATTTCACCCTGACGAATGATAGAACCGGAGAACACTGCCTCGCCGGATTTGCGCGTGGCGGGTAACGACTCTCCCGTCAGCGCGGACTGATCCACCTCTACCGGGTCACCCTCCAATAAGCGCGCATCCGCCGGTACAATATCGCCCAGTCGCACGCGAATGACATCTCCCGGCACCAACTCACGCGCCTCCGGGGCGACCCACTTCCCATCACGTTTCACCCTGGCCTTGATAGCCAGCTTGGCCTTCAGAGCAGCGATGGCGTTGCCCGCCTCGTGTTCTTCCCAGAATCCGACCACGGCGTTGGCAACAAGCAAAAGGAGGATGATGAAAAAATCAGGCCAGTGCCGGACCACACCCGACAAAATTACCGCCACTTCTATCATCCACGGAATGGGACCCCAAAAATAGGTGAGGAATTTCAGGAACGGGTTGGTTTTCTTTTCTTCAATCTCGTTAGGTCCATATTGGGTCAACCGTTTCTGTGCCTCGGCTTGACTGAGGCCGTCCGGCGACGACGCCAATTTTTTCTCCAATTCCGGCATGGGCATGGATTTCAAATCATCCTTCGCATTGGACTTCGATTCGGGAACCTTGGGCTGGTCGGTATTGGGTTTCATAATGGGTACCCTTTCACGGTTTTGAATTTTCTAAATCGGACAAACTAACCTTTGCATCCAGCGGGTCGGCAACTCCTCCCGACAGTAAGAAATCCGGCATATCAAGGCGTGCCACGCCAATCCGGTCATCGGCCATCCCATAATAGATGTCGAAGCGATCCGGTGAGCCAATATCGTCGCGCCGGTCGATGCCGGTAGGGAACACAACGTTAGCGATGGCCCCGTGGCGTTCTTGCGGCAGATTTGGTGTTAACACCGGCTCTGCTGAACGATAGCGGATTATGCGCGGATGCTCCTTCGAGAGCACCATTACCCCGGCCGAGTATCGCAGCCAGCGTCCTTCGCTGCTCGGCTTGGTCATTTTACTTACGCCGTGATAAATGAGCAGCCAGCCGTGCCGGGTCAGGACGGGCGGAGTTCCGCCGCCGATTTTGAGTCGCTCCCAAGGCGCAACCGGAGTCGCCAGCCGATGATGCGAATTAAACAGGCCGAGGTGATGCGGTTCGGAACCCTCCAAGGCCATCGGGCAGTAAGAAATCCAGATGCATTCCCGATCGAGATCTACTTCACGGGATGCTGGGTGGTGAGCGGTTTCCTCCGGACGAGTGCCTGGGAAAAGCGGTCGATGGAGCATGGCCAGCTGCATTTTCCCGGCGTGATTCGGAATGGCGATAGGGAAGATGCTGGCATCCTTATTGCCCACATTGACGAAATCGATGCCTTGATAAGGCTCAAAGGTCGCAAGCCCCAATCGCTGCCAGCTGAACAAATCCTTCGATACTGCCAGGGCGATTCGCGGACCGTCAGGCGAAATCGCCGTGTAAGTCATTATGTATCGCTGAAGCGGTTCGACAAACGTGATACGCGGGTCTTCGCAGCCGCCGCTGCCGTCTGGCAGCCGCTCGTAATCAGTTTCCGGCTCCAGTGCGATGCCGAGCCGCTCGACTCCGGACGGGTCGCCGGCCTCATTAAACCGAACACGGGCGATACCGATACGCGAATAATTGCCCTTCGCAACGAGACGTGGAAAAAGATAAAGCCTGCCATCAGGGCCACGAACGGCAGCCGGATTCAGGGTACCTTCGACCTCCTGGGGATTGCCCTGCTCCGGCTCAATCACCAGCTCCAGGCGCTGCAATTTAAATTCATTCATAAAATCCTCTCATAGAGTCACGCTTGCTGACCGTGGTCTAAACAAGCAACGATTGCTTCAATTACCAGTTTCGACTCATTAGGATCTCTGACCCGGATAGAAACAACGCCAGCTTCTTTGGCCGGATAGTCGTTTCCGCCAGGGAACAAAGCATCACCTATAAAAATCATTTCCTGAATTGCAATGCCAAGGGTGTCTCGGAGTTTTCTAATCCCGTAGGCTTTGTCGATGCCAGGCTTGGTGACATCAACAGATGTAGTACCACCCAGTCGCACAGAAAACTCGGGAATAAAAGTGTCAAGGATTGCCTTGATCTTCTTCCGCTTGGCAAAATCAGGGTCCCATTTGCTCTTTTCTTCCAGGGGGGCCTGCTGACCTAAGGCAGAATATGTTATCTGGCTTCCCCGGTCTTCGATGACCTCTCCCCAGACCTTTTCTGCCTTGAAGCCCGCTTCTGTCAGCGCCTTCTTTAGAGAACTGATGATTTTTTCTTTTTCATCCGCGGTGAAATCTTCCGAATATATCTTTTTCCAATCCCCTGAGTATTGGAAGAACTTTGTCCCGCATGTCGGAAGGATGGATAGGTTCACCAGGCGTTCGTCATTGGGCAGATTCCAGAGCAGTTGTTTTTCAAACTGAGGCCAATCGCCTCCGGAAATCACGGCCACTTTGACGATACCGAGAAGGTCATGCAGCAGTGCCGACATTTCGGTATCAAGAGACGATTTACTTTCAGCAAGCGTGCCGTCCAAATCAAAAACAATCAGCTTTTTCATTATCCTTCTATATCCTAATTTGTGCTATCTCGTTCAGTTTTTGCGCATTCATTGAGTGTTACTCCCAAGCCATCGCAGCGCGTCTTCATACGCCGATTCCGGGAAGTGTTTGACCTCCGCATGCACAAGATGGGCGGCGATTTTAGGCAATTCCTTGAGAAGATGACTATCGCTCACCACAGCCAATCTTTGTATCTTTTGGTGATGGCTCTCGATAAACCGCATATGCGCTAAAACAGCTTCGAGATTCACCCAACCCGGAAAGACTTTTGCGTGTATCATCACCCCGACCAATTTTCCATGTTCCGCGATGTACGGATCGATATCATTGGCCAGCCCCTCAAAATCGGCTGCTTCGAGCGGAGCTGCGGGTTCGAGAATGAGTATCCCTTCTGTTGAAAGCAGTTTGTGATTAAGCATGGTTCTTCCTTTTCATCTAAGTGTTTGACTTATCCGTTGATTTCCGTTCTTTCTGCAATTTGGTTTTCCATTTCCAGTTTCGGACTTCCGGCAGGTCCTTGCAGTGTCTATAAGATTATGCGTGTTCATTTGTGCTCATTCTTTGCTCGCGAAAGTCTGCGGGTTCCCGCTATTCTCCGACGTCGCCTGAAACCGGCGGCGGCGGTTGGCTGCTGGGTCCCCACGCCAAGTCATTGGTCATCAGATAGACTATCATGCCCACAAGCATCAAAAAAACGGCGACCCAGACGCGCCAATCACGATGCGCACGTTTCCAGTAAGGACGATGGTCATGATGCTTCTTGTTGTGCTCTTCTCTTTCCTGGCGATGGTGGTTGTGTCCATTTTCACTCATTGATTCCGTCCTTTCCTGATTCCATCCTAAATTATTTCGAGCCGGCGCTGTCATTGCCTTGTTTCGTCCATTTCCAATTCCGAATCTCAGGCATATCTTGGCCGTATTTGTCGATGTACTGCTTGTGCTCGATGAGCTTGTCCTTGAGCTGCTGCTTCAGGTAGATGCCCTTGTCGCCGGTCTGCGGCAGGCGGTCGATGGTGTCCATCACGATGTGGAAGCGGTCCAGTTCGTTCATCACCGTCATGTCGAAAGGTGTGGTGATGGTGCCCTCTTCCTTGTAGCCGCGAACATGGATGTGGTTGTGGTTGGTGCGGCGATAGGTTAGCCGGTGGATCAACCACGGGTAGGCATGGAAGGCGAAGATGACCGGCTTGTCCCTGGTGAAGAGTTCGTCGAAATCCATATCGCTCAACCCGTGCGGGTGCTCAGTTTGTGGCTGTAACTTCATAAGGTCGACAACATTGACCACCCTGATTTTCAGGTCGGGCAGATGCTCTCGCATAATGGAGACAGCGGCGAGCGTTTCCAGCGTGGGAACGTCGCCACAGCAGGCCATGACCACGTCGGGCGCAACGTTTTGGTCGTTGCTGGCCCACTGCCAGATACCGATGCCCTCGGTGCAGTGCTTGACGGCGGCGTCCATCGTCAGCCACTGCGGCGCCGGGTGTTTACCTGCAATCACGACGTTAACGTAATGGCGGCTGCGAAGGCAGTGGTCCATCACCGACAGCAGACAATTTGCATCCGGCGGAAGATAAACACGCACAACCTCGGCCTTTTTGTTCATGACGTGGTCGATGAAACCGGGGTCCTGGTGCGTGAAGCCGTTGTGGTCCTGTCGCCAGACATGCGATGCCAGCAGGTAGTTTAATGAGGCTATTTTCCGCCGCCACGGCAGGTGCGACGTGACCTTCAGCCACTTGGCGTGCTGGTTGAACATCGAATCGACGATGTGGATGAATGCCTCGTAGCAGTTGAACAGTCCATGCCGTCCGGTGAGCAGGTAGCCTTCGAGCCAACCCTCGCATTGGTGCTCGCTGAGCATTTCCATCACGCGCCCGGCGGGCGCGAGAAATTCGTCGTTCGGCACGGTCGCGGCGTCCCATTGGCGTTTGGTCACTTCAAAGAGCGATTCCAGACCGTTGGAAAGCGTCTCGTCAGGGCCAAAGACCCGGAAATTCCGCTGCTCACTGTTCAGTTTCGCCACATCGCGCAGGAAAGGCCCGAGCACATGCGTATCGCCGATGCCGGGCGCCCCAGGCGAGGGCACGTCGGCCGCGTAGTCGCGGAAATCCGGCATCCGCAGGTCGCGGAGCAGAATGCCGCCGTTGGCGTGGGGATTTGCGCTCATGCGTCGTTCGCCCTTGGGCGCAAGTTCGGCCAGTTCCGGTTTCAGGCGGCCCTGGTCATCGAAGAGTTCCTCCGGGCGATAACTCTTCAGCCAGTCTTCCAACAATTTGAGGTGTTCGGGATGGGTGGCCGGGTCGGAGAGCGGCACCTGGTGCGCTCGGAACGTGCCCTCAATTTGCAGACCATCGACGATTTTCGGCCCCGTCCAGCCCTTGGGTGAATTGAGGACAATCATCGGCCAGCGCGGACGAGTGGTGTCGTTCTTGTTCCGTGCATTGCTTTGGATTTGCCGAATGCTCTCGATGGCTTTTTCCAAAGTACCGGCCATGAGTTGATGCATCTCTTCCGGCTCATCACCTTCCACAAAGTGGGGCGTCCAGCCGCAGCCTCGTAGAAATTGCTCCAATTCCTCATGCCCGATGCGGGCCAAAACGGTCGGGTTGGAAATCTTGTAGCCGTTGAGATGCAGGATTGGCAGCACCGCGCCGTCGGTTACTGGGTCGAGAAACTTGTTCGAATGCCATGAGGTAGCCAGCGGACCTGTCTCCGCCTCGCCGTCACCGACAACGCAAGCGACAATGAGATTGGGATTGTCGAACACCGCTCCGAACGAATGGCTGAGCGAATAGCCCAGCTCGCCGCCCTCGTGAATCGAGCCCGGGCACTCTGGCGATGCGTGGCTTGGAATTCCTCCGGGAAACGAAAACTGAATAAAAAGCTTCCGAAGCCCGGCCTCATCTTGGCTGATGTTGGGGTATATCTCACTGTAAGTGCCCTCGAGATAAGTATTGCCCACTACGGCCGGGCCGCCGTGACCGGGGCCGGAGACGTAAATCATGTCGAGGTCATATTTTTTGATGACCCGGTTCAAGTGCACGTAAATGAAGTTCTGCCCGGGTGTCGTGCCCCAGTGTCCCAGCAGCATGTGCTTCACATCCGCCAGCGTCAGCGGTCTCTTCAGCAGCGGATTGTCGTAAAGATAAATCTGGCCGACCGACAGATAGTTAGCGGCGCGCCAATAGGCATCCATCTTGCCGAGCAGTTCGGGGGAAAGAGTTTTTGTCTTCATGGTTCATTTCTCCTTTTTTCAGCCAAGGCCGAGAACACGGCAAACCGTCCTGGCTATCATACGTTCTTCATCAGTGCGAATGACGCGGACCGCAACACGGCTGTCCGCTGCGGAAATCATGCCTTCATTCGCCATGTTTCGCTTTTCTTCAAGTTCGATTCCAAGAAATCCAAGCCCCTCACAAATCCTGGTGCGCACTTCCGGCGAGTTCTCCCCAATTCCGCCACTGAATACTAATGTTTCCACTCCTCCCAATACTGCTGCGAACGCGCCGATCCATTTCTTGACCTGGTAGCAAAACAGCGAGACCGCCTCAGCGGCCCGTACATCCTGCGGTTCACGGTCGAGCAAGTCACGCATATCGGAACTGGTTTCAGAAATTCCGAGCAGACCGGATTCATGATTGATGAGATTATTAAACTGTTTGGGTGTCAGATTCTCCGCCCGCATCAGGTACCACGCCACGCCGGGGTCCAAATCACCAGGCCGAGTGCTCATCGGTAATCCGGAGGTCGGCGTGAATCCCATACTGGTGTCAATGCTTTTGCCACCATCGACAGCAGTCAAGCTTGCGCCATTACCCAGATGAGCCAATATCACCCTGCCTTGTGCTGCTTTGGCACCGGCGACACGAGCGAGTTCCTCCATCAAATAAGCATAAGACAGGCCGTGGAAACCATATCGCTGTATTCCTATCGCATCGAAGCGGCGAGGGATAGGCAAGAGCCGGGCCACACGCGGCATGGTACGGTGAAACGCCGTATCAAAGCAAGCTACTTGAGGCATTTTAGGATAACGTTGCCATAACGCCTCAATCAATTCAATCTCAGCAGGCAGATGGTCCGTATCGTATGGGCTGATGTGGTGTAGTTCATTCAGCAATTCCTGTGTGATGCGTTCGGGTTCCGTGTGTTTCATACCGAAAACCACTCGATGTCCGACGCCACTAATCAAAGAAAAATCAATCTGTTCTTCGAGCCAATCAATCAGGAAATTTGCTGCCGACCTGGTATCAGAGGATTCAAGAATGAAACTGCCTTTCTGGTTTCCTGTTGAGTTGCTGAAAGTTAAATTCGTACCTGGCAAACCGATACGGTCAACGCTTCCATGAAAACTTTGTTCCAGCGGTTCGCCTGTCTGATACAATGCAAACTTGATGCTCGATGAACCGCCATTGACCGTCAGCACGCCGGCGCAAGTCGGTTTTGTGGATGACTGGTTTGTCATTCTGCAACCTCCAATCCAAACGAAGCCAGTTTCGCACACGTGGACTTATAATCCGTGTGACAAATACCTCGAATTCCCAAGCCTTCCGCGACTTGGACGAACATCAGGAGGTTCTCAATATAGACTACCTGATTGGCCGGAACCTGTGCGATATCGAGCGCAACACGAAAAATATCCACATCAGGCTTTCGTAAGTGGACGAAGCAGGAGGAAATGAAAAAATCCACAAAACCATCAAGCTTGAACTTTCGAATCCGATACGAATTGAGCTCCCGTGCTTCGTTGCTGACTACGGCCACCTTTAATCCATGCCGTGCCTTAAGCTTGCGGACCAACTCTATCATTTTGGGATATGGTTTCGACTGGGCGAACATGAATTTCCGAAACTGAGCCGGGGTAAATGGCCGCTCCTCGTAGAATACCACCCGGCTCAAGTATTCCTCGATGGTGAGCTTGCCCAACTCGTAAGTGTCGAAGGCCTGGTTATGCCGGCTTTCCATCTCTTTCGGATTCAGGTCGAACGCCTTGGCCGCCAGTTTGCGGGACACGTGACCCCATCCGTCGGTGAGCAAAACACCGCCGATATCCAGGAATAATGCTTTAATTGAACTACTCCTTTTCATTCAGCCTCCCGAAGCGGCGTTCAAAATGTGGTGTTCGTGGCATTGGTTCTCCTATTCTGATACTGCCTATTATTATATTACTCTTTTAAAGTCGATATATCCACGATCCACATCCGTGCGCACCAGTTGCACGCGAAGCCCGTGACCGACATCCATGTTTTCAAAACCGCTCTCCAATCTTCCTTCAATGGGCGGATGCAGAAGACGGACCCACGTGCCTTTGTCAGATGCGCCGGTGACGATGGCATCGAACTGCTCCCCTATCCTCGATTCAAGCAGCATGGCCACAGCTGACTTGGCAACTAATCGCTCTACCTTGTTGGCATCATCTTCCTTCTGAGTGCAATGCGTGGCCAGTTCCACCAATTCACCCTGGCTGTAGGGCATAGGTGATCCGCTCAGTGCGGCCTTCAGGATACGCTGAGTGATCATATCCGGGAACCGGCGGTTAGGAGCCGTTGAGTGGGTGTAATCTTTGACGGCAAGGCCGAAGTGACCGGGCGCAGCCTCATCAGGGAATTCGACGACATATTCACCTGGTCCGAGCAGTTTGATAACGCTGAGAGAAAGATCGGGAAAGCGGAGAGGATCAGCGGCTTTTGCTGATACCAGGAATTGCTCCAAGGCCTTTGGGTCGGGCTCCCTGGGCAATGTTGATCCCCGTTCTGCGGCAAGCTCGATAATCCGGTCCCAGCGTTTGGGTATGCGGACTATGCGCCGCAACGACGTAAACTTTTTGGACGCGAGGTATCGTGCGGTAACGCCGTTGGCAGCAATCATGAAGTCCTCAATAATTTCTTTGGCCCTGTTCTTTTTTTCGGGTTCCAGGTCCTTGAGCTCATCGCCGTCAAAGACCGGACGTGCTTCTATCGTTTCGAGGTCAAGCGCACCGTGCAGGTGCCGGACCGCTTTTAGTTTCTGGGCCATGCGGTCCTGAAGCCTAAGGTTCTCGTCGAGACCTTTGACCGTGTCTATCCCTCGCGGCATTGGGCCATTACCCTCGAGCCAAGCGGCAACGCTGTTGTAGGCAAGCTTTGCACGATTACGGACTATTGCTCCGTAGATGTCCGAACTCTGAAGCGATCCATCCCCGGCGAGAACCATTTCAATGACGATGGCAAGGCGGTCTGATTCATAGTTGAGAGAGGTAAGATCTGTGGAGAGTTTCTCTGGCAGCATCGGAAACGTCTGGGCAACAGTATAGACCGAGGTGGTGTTTTGCCGCGCATGGTCGTCAAGTACCGATTGCTTCTTGACGACAGCGTCAACATCGGCAATTGCGACAAGTATCTTTGTGGCCCCGTTGGGCATGGTTTCGGCAACGGTAAGCTGGTCAAGATCACGCGAATCATCGTTGTCAATGGAGCACCAGAGAAGGTTCCTAAGATCGCGAGTTGATTCTTCAGTTCGCGTCGCCGGTCCGTGGATTCCGTTGAGTTCGTTAATCGCCTGAGGAGAAAAATCCGGGACAAATCCTCTTTCTATCATCACCCGGCGCGCTATTTTTTTTAAGAGAGAGCGGTGTTGTCTGTCGCTTGTATTCGTCATATTATCACTTTCATTAATTTGTCAAACCTGCGAATAAACCAATTCTTCGAGATCTGTTTATTACTGTTGCCACAGTATTTGAGCGGCTTCCATAGGAACCGCAACACTATCGTAGTTAGGTATCACCCTTGCCGTATAATCTGTCGCAGGCCGGGTCGCTGATACCATTGCATTGTAGATGTAACTTCTTACTGCGCCCGCCAATTGTTGGCCTCGCTTCATCTCCTGCCGTACCAAACTCCTGCCATTTATTCCATCCACATAAAGTTTTACTCGAACCACATTCTGGTTGATGTTGTTGAGATAGACTTCAACTTTAAATTTATGTTGTTAACTGTCAACGTCCTTCTTTTTGCGTGGTGTATTTGCTTTTTCTTTTTCAGTGGAAACGCCGGCAGTTAACATAAATCTTAATGCCTGGTCAACGCTCAATTCTATAGGTTCAAGCTTTGATTTTGAAACCATAATTGTAAAACCGCCCACCTGATAACTCCACGGCAAATAGACAGCTACCTTGTCATCTTTGTAAATTTTTTCAGGCAAACCCTCAAAATCTTCACGAGTAACAAGCCCCATGATTTTAATATCATCTTCGATTAATGTAACCATTACAACTTTGTTAAAATCTTTATTTTTAGATAAATCAAAAAAGCTTGTTAAATCCCGGATAGAGCTGTAAAAGAATTTTATCAAGGGCACTTTTTCAATGATATTTTCGCCCCATTGAAATATTTTTCTAAAAAGCCATAATTTCAGGAGAATACCTATTGCAAGTATTACAAAAAAACTAGCCAAAACGCCCATTCCAGGCAGATAGAATTTTTCAGGTAAAACAAGCCTTATAGCTTTTCCTAAAATAGATTCAGCCGAAACAGCCAGCCAGTAAAGAATGTATATTGTCAAAGCCACTGGTAAAATTGCCAGCAGGCCTTGAAGGAATAGTTTGCCTATTTTTTTTATCATCTTAGCACCCATTAAAATTAGACACCTGCTCAATTTTGAATCTTCACTGGATTATAACCAGACATCAGGGATGGTTTCTCTTTAATTACCCTGATGACTTTTTTGTTAAGGTCTCCATCAGCTTATCGAATGGCTCGTCGAATTTTTTTACGCCTTCGTCTTCAAGCTGCCCAGTCACCTTGTCGATGCTGATCCCGAGTTCAGGCAATTGTGCCATTATCCAGTTGGCTTCCTTGACATCTTGTTCGAGGCGTGATTTCGGATCGCCGTGACCATGGTAGGCGTCGATGGTTTCAAGCGGGACCGTGTTTACAGTGTCCGGGCCGATTAGCGATTCAATGTATTTTACATCGCTGTAGTCCGGGTTCTTGGTACTTGTGCTGGCCCAGAGCAACCGCTGCGGGCGAGCACCTTTGTCAGCCAGTTTCTTAAATCTATTACTGCCAAAAATCTCTTTGTAAATTTGATAAGCTATTTTAGCACTGGCGATGGCTACTTGTCCATGCACCTTCTTGGCAATTTCCGTCTTCTTGTCGCTTTGTTTGAGGAATTTCTCCACCATAGGGTCCACCATGCTGTCGATACGGCTTAAGAAGAAGCTGGCCACCGAGGTTATATGTCTCACTGGCTTGCCTTGAGCTGTGTGCGTTTCGAGACCTGCAATGTAGGCTTGGGCAACCTGTCGATAACGAGGCAACCCAAAGAGCAATGTCACGTTCACATTGATTCCTTCGCTGATGAGTTGCTGGATAGCAGGCAGACCATCGGATGTCGCCGGGACTTTGATGAAAATGTTGGACCTGTTCAGTGCGGCCCACAATCGGCGGGCCTCCTCAATTGTACCTTTGGTATCATGCGACAGATGAGGGTTGACCTCCAGGCTGACATATCCGTCCTTGCCGTCAGTCTTTTCATACACAGACCTGAACTCGTCAGCAGCATTCTGTACGTCGCGCTGGCTGAGAGCTTCATAGATTGCTTTAACATCTTTTTTCTTGAGGGCTATGTCACGAATGTCCTGGTCGTAAATATGGCTTTCCGCTATTGCCTTCTCAAAGATGGATGGGTTCGAAGTCATCCCTCGTAGTCCATCCTCTTCGATCAAACGTCGAAGCTCACCGCTTGCCATCAGATCACGTCGGATGTAGTCGAGCCAAATTGACTGACCGAGCGTTCCCAATTTTTTCAAAGGATTGTCTTTCATGATTTTACCTCATTATATTCCAGTGCCGCAACTTTTGCCAGGCGGCGTTGGAATCGCTCGGCGCCGCTGAAATTAGCCTGAAGAAATGTTTTGACCAATTCCCATGCGAGCGCATGGCCAACCACGAGGCCGCCAAGGCAGATTATGTTCATGTCATCGTCCTCAACCCCTTGATGAGCCGAAAAAGTTTCATGAATCAAACTCGCGCGTACACCTGTCACTTTGTTGGCGACAACGTTCGCACCAACACCACTGCCGCAGATGGCTATGCCGCGATTCACCTCCCCGCGAACGACTGCACGGGCCAGAGGTATAACAAAATCCGGATAATCGTCATCCAGCTTCGGCTGGCTATTACCAAATTCGGTCACTTTGTAGCCGGCCTCGCGCAACCTATCGACCAAGTATTCCTTCAAATCAAACCCTCCGTGGTCGGCTGCAACTCCGATGTGTTTCAGCATCATAGGCAACATTTTCCTTGGATCAGCCATTGGTCTTCCCTTCCAATAAGGTCATTTCTTGTTCGCAACTGTTCCCAACAGTGAATCCGTACTCGCGCATCACAACCGGTCCTGGAACTGAATCGCCAAACGGGATAACTCCGCCGTGCGAGGACAAGCTGTTCAAAATTACGCCCGTTCTGTATCCTTCTGAGGTGAGATGCTATACTAAACTTTAACAGGCTCTGTGTGATGCAGCTCGGATTCAACGGTTTTTCTTACATTTTCCCTTTTTATTTTATATCCATACTGTCTCTGTGCGATAGAGGATTTTCACGCAATAGGCTTGTTACAATAACCCCTAAGGCAAAACCGACCAGCAATGTTATGATAATCAACAGTGCCTTAGGCATCGTAATCGTAAGAAGTAGCAGTTTAGTTTCAACAGCTTGTGTATTCTGCAATATCACAATCAAAACTAACAGAGTCAGAACAATTATAACAATAGTTTTCGTTTTTTTCACTGTCAGGTACTCCTTATCTGTTATTTCCCATATTAAACGCTTGGCTAAGCAACTAAGCCTTTCAATGCTACGATAGTATCAAAATCTTATCTCAGCCACAATCGTTGAAATTTTAATGACCTTACAACTCTAAAAAGAGTGAGGATAATCCATACAACCACACTACAACTCAAGGATTAAATAACGTTTAAAATCGCAAAAATTGTAGATTCATAAGATTTGTAATACCAATGATTTAAAAAATTCTTAGAAAAGGCAAACATTTTATATGTCCTGGTGACAGGGACTATATGCGGGAACATGTCGAGGAGGCGTTGGATGACAAGCGGTCATGGCGGCTCCTCTATCGGATACAAACAGCTCAGGGCGACGAAAAATGGGTAT
>Ga0315554_1000196_pt1 | contig 33499 bp, 39 predicted proteins | sample SalMarSW160370MG_FD_202114 | JGI IMG/M metagenome (GOLD analysis project Ga0315554, IMG submission 202114) | Salt marsh sediment microbial communities from the Plum Island Ecosystem LTER, Massachusetts, United States - Salt Marsh Sediment SW1603-70 ...
TTTAGTAATAAGAGAGTATATTGAATTGAGAAAACAATTCAGGTTTTACAAATTTATTTCAGAGGAAAAATTGTAACACCAAAAATTACTCGTTTTTGAGTAGCCTTTAAGAGTAATAATATAAATGTAAATTCACTTATTTATTATAGAGGTTAGTATGAATAAGTGGACTATTTTCGCTAGTTGGATAACTATGTTCATTCTTAGTTTAACACCGTTATTTCTTAACAAAGAGAGTCTTTACACTGTAAGAGATACTTACACAAATATCTTATATTTTATACTAGCTTCATTTTGTATCCTGATTAGTATTATGGGATTTATCTATAGTCAGGATTTGGGAAAAAGAAATTTTGCTATAGTAGCTGGAATCTCCTCTCTTATGTTACTTATTTATCAAATATTCGAGTATATCTATAAAGGAGCAGAAGGACCTGCTGCAATAAATTGGTGGTTTGGTTTTTGGATAGCTGCTTATTTTCCTTTTATTGTTTTGTCTGTTAAACGAATAATTGAAGAATATCGTTTTATCACCAGAGCTAGTTTCACAATAGGTATGGGGATAACTAGCTTAGTAGCAGTTGTTTCTGTTCCTGTTTTCGTATATTTTCTCAATAGTTCAACTTTATCTATGGCTGAACTTATTTCATTTTCAATTATACTTGTTCTTGATATGATTAGTTTTATTATGTTCAATATCTTGCTTGTTCTTTACTTTAGAATCAAATATGGATATCATTGGTTGTTTATGGCTATAGGTTTTGCAATTCTCATTTTTAGAGACTTAGCTGGAGTTTATTATTTCATGTTTGAAGATATTTATCCACAAATCACAATTACGGTTCTCAATCTCTTTTTCTTTAGTACTATGATAACAGCTCTCCTTACCTTTTTTGACAAAAGTTTTTCTATGAAACCAATTAAAGATATTGAAGCAGAGAGCGATTTCTATAAATCAAGATATGAAGAATTAGACTTCCTTTCTAAAGATCTTATCACTGTAACAGAACTCTGGTTTCATGATTTAAAAAATGACATTAATGTTCTTGAAAATTCCTTTCTTCTCTTTGAAGAAAATCATAAGACTGAATTTTTGGATATAATTAAAAAGAGATTAGAACTTATGGGTGAGAGACAAGAAAGATTTCAATCTCCTGTAGGTATACTCGATTCTTTAAAAATCCAACCAATTGATGTAACAATCATTAAAGGTCTCGAAAAGGCTTTTAGTTCGATTAAGATTAATATCCCAAATAAACCTCTTTATGTAAAATCTAACAAATTACTCTTTCCAATAATCTTGAATGTTGTCCAAAATGCATTCCAACATGGAGGAGGAGAGGATATCAAAGTCAACATCGAAATTAAAGATGAAAAAGATTCAGTTTTAATTCAAATTAAAGATAATGGTAAAGGAATTTCAGATGAAAACAAAAAGAAAATCTTTGATAAAGATTACAAATCTTCTGACACAAACTCTTCTGGAATAGGATTATATTTAGTAAAACTAGCTTCTCATAAATTTGGTGCAACAATTAATGTTGAAGATAATGAACCAAAAGGAACAATCTTTTCACTAAGATTTCAAAAAATGAAAAATGTTGTTTAAATTAATCTTCTGGCCATCTTCGTTTTTCTAGTTCAGTCTCACACTTTCTGCAAACAGTTTTCTTTACAGAGTTAAAACCAAATTCATCTATTCCATTTTCAGCTTTCAACGCTTGGGTACAAATATAATCATAATTACATTTAGGACAGTGAAAATAAAAAGAAGATTTCTTTATATTAGGAGAAAGCATTTGACGGGGACAAGTGGCAGATTTAATTGCTTTTGAACAATCACATACAAGATGGTTACCTACAATAGTCACAACTCACTAAACATATACAATAATTTAAAATTTTATGTGTGTAAGAAAAAAGAAGAAAAAGTTGTATCTTTTAAGGGATACTAATAGCTATTGGAGGAATTTCCATAGTAAGGAAATTCAATGGAATTCCTATATAAATTGGAGTTGCTATTGCTTCAACAGAGAAGTCTATAGAGCCTCCTCCTGAAATAGTAACTACATCATCTGTTTCAATGAATAAAGTGAACTCTATCGTTTGATTTTCTCCAAGAGGAATTGTCACACTTTGAGAATCATAGACAGTAGTATTACCATTTTTGAATACACTAATATCCAATCTTACAGATTTCGGCATATACCCTAATTTTGGAGTTACTACAACAGCTGATACAACTGCGGATTCGTTATTACTTGCTAAGACATAGTTGATATCTGTTACATCAAAAGAATCTGGATTATCTGTAAATCCTTTATAGCTTAGATAGACATCTACACCTATGACTGCACCACCTGCCAGAACGACAAATAGTATTGTTAAAAATATGGCTGTACCTTTTCCCATAATTGTTTAATAGATATTCCAACATTATAAAGGTATTTTTTTTACTAATCAATAATCAAGGTTTTCTGTGAAATTTTAAATAGAACTAATAATAAACTAGAAAGATATGAAACACAAATTTGGAATCATGACCGATTCCGGTGCGGATTTTACTCTGGATTATCAAAAAGAACATGATCTAATACTCATTCCAACTAGGATAATTGTTGATGGGGTAGAGTATATTGATAGAGAGAATATTTTCAGAGATGACATTATACATAAAATGAAGGATGAGAAAGCTAAAACTTCTACATCTGTAGCTCCCCCGCAAGATTTTATTGATGTTATGAATCAAGCTTTAGAAGACTACGAGCAAATTTTATTCATTTCTATAAGTTCAAAGATGTCTGCAACTTTACAAAATTTCCTGCTAACTGCCAAACGACTAAAATCTGATAAGTTTTTTGCAATTGATACAGAATCTGTTTCTTGGGGTATGTCTTTTCTAATCGATCATGCGATAATAAGAAGAGAACAAGGAGTTACCATTGAAGAATTAGTTAAAGAACTCAACATCATGAAAAAGAATATTGATCTATACTTTATGGTAGATACATTAGAATATCTGAGAAGAGGTGGGAGGATTGGAGCTGCTAAAAATCTCCTAGGAAAATTAATTGGAGCTAAACCTATATTGACAGTAAAAGAAGGAGAAATTGCACCAGCTGAAACAGTAAAGAGTTTCAAAGAAGGATTAGAATTCTTTTATCATAAATTTAAAGAAAAATCAAAAAGTTACAAAAAATATTCAATTGCTGTAATTTATGGAGTTGAAACACCAGAATTCAAAGAATTTGCTGCACAAATAAAGCATGAATTCAAACCAGAAAAATTCTATTATGCACCAATTGGAGCCAATATCATTAGTCACGCGGGACCTGAGCTTTTTGGTATGGGAATTATCAAACTTCCCTAAGAAAAGTTTTGGTCATACGAACTTTTTAAAAAACATTATTTTTTTGTTTTCATATGCAAGACAAAGATCATAATGATAAAATTTCAATAGTGTATAATAACTCTAAATCAGACAAGATTCAAGATCTTGTTGTTGAACTATTAGAAGTAAATAGAGATATTGAAAGAGATCAACCTTATAGTTGGAGCTTAAAACACATTATCTCCTGTTCTCAAATCTGTAAAATCCTTGCATCAGTGAGAGGAATTAACAGAGAGACTGCTGCTATTTCTGGAGCTATTCATGATCTTGCTATAATAAAGACTGGAAAATTCGACAATCATGGTCCTCTAGGAGCTCCTATGGTAGAAGAATTTTTATCTAATTATAACCAGAAATTTGGAGAAAAACACGGTTTTCTTTCACAGGAAGAAATAGATCAAATAGTACAAGCTACAAGGAATCATACTTTAAAGAAAATCTTTAGTGAAAATGCTTTTGATGAATTAATTAAAGATGCAGATTCTTTGGATAGATTTTTGCATGGCAAGAAAACTTTCGATTTTTATTATGAACGAAGTAAAGAAGCTCTCAAAGATATGGATTTGAACATAGATAATATTTTATAGGTAAATAACTTGACAAGTTTTTTAATTAACCAACGAGTTTCTTGCTCTAATCAATAAATTTTGCATTTTAGTGCTCTGAGTGGAGCAATTGGCAGTGGTATAAGGATTTTAATTGAAAACAGAAAAAAAGACTAAATTTTTCTTTCTTAACTATTTTTTTCTAATAGATTTGTAGAGACTTTAGTTTGCTTATCCAGACCTACCTCTTCAAAGATAAGTTCTTCAGTTTCAGTTCCTACACTAATACCTTTATCCTTCAAAAGTGTCCAGATTATAAACAGATATGGAGTACCGGAATTAAACTCAATAAGACTGTTAAAAACTAGTACAGTAAGTAAATTTTCAGCTGGCCTGATTCCTGCAGTAAGAAGAGAGATCTCCATTCCAAAATGTACGACAACTCCTACTAGAACAACAAATCCTATTTGCTTCCAAGTGACTGATTTAAATGGTTTCCAAATATATTTGAAAAGAATAAGTACGGCAAAACCTCCTATAGCCATTCCTATTTGCAACCACCTTCCACCTTCCATAAATCTGGTAATTTGAACTGTAGTATCAGATAAAGGTAAAACCTTTGGAAAGAATGCAATAACGAACCAACCGATGTATAAAAAGAGTGTCCAATACATCTTTTTTCGCCAATGTTTTGCACTGAACATTACTGCAACATAACTAAATTCTACCATCCCATAAGTAAAAGAAAAATAAATTAAGAAGAGAAGAGGTCCCCAAGTTGGTCCTAAATTTGTAAAGAAATCTGGGAGAGAGTAAATCTGTCTTGTTCCTTTGATAGTATACCAAAAAACATAATCAAACAGGAACACAACAACGGTTCCAAAAAGACCAATGAGCCATTGAAGGATGTATTTCTTCTTTATCAGAAAAGCCATCCATAAGAAACAGAAGATTATGTCTAAAATTATAAATTCAGCACCAAATGTTCTAGTGACTTCATGAACCATGAATTTGGAGTTTAGAAGTATTTCTTAAAGCTTTTGCGAATCTAAAGGAAGTTTTGTATAATGAAATCTGCCCAAGAACTAGGAAGAAATTCTAATAATCTCCTTTGTCTATTATTCTTTACTCTGTACCTTTTTCGAGGTTTTCTTTTATGTATAGCTCTGAAAACCTTGTTAGCAACATACTTTGGATCAGCATAATTTTCTTTTTCAAGAACATCCCAAACTCTAGACATTTCTTTCTCAAATTCAGAATTTTCAAGATATTTTTGGTAACTTTTCACTGTCTTTTGAGGCAAGCTTGTATTAATAGCACCAGGCTGAATAGCTACCACCTTCATCCCTAAAAACATTAACTCCCTCCTAAGAGAATCAGTGAATGCTTCTACTGCATATTTTGTCATAGTATATGGGCCATTGAAGGGAAAAGCGATTCTCCCAACTTCTGAGCTCATATTTACAATTCTCCCTTTTCGTTTTTTAAGAAGAGAGAAGAAAGCTTTAGTAACTCTCACATACCCTAAGACGTTGACATCAAATATTTTCTTCATATCTGAAGGACTAACTTCGACTAAAGGTCCCCCAAAGAATAAACCAGCATTGTTTACAAGACAATCAATACCATCAAATAATTCATTAACTTCTTTTACAGCTGTTTCTATACTTCGTTGATCTGTCACATCCATAAAAAGAGTATGAATTTTCTCATTGGAATCATATTTACCTAGACCTTCTTTATCATAATCAGTAGCAATAACAATATCTCCTTTTTTGATGAGATATTCAGTAATGGATTGACCAATTCCCTGAGCTGCACCAGTCACTAAAACAACTTTTGAATTAACTTTCATCTAAATCAATGAAATTATTGGTTTTAGACTCAATTATAAAATTAATGTGCTTTTTTTCAAATTCTCATCCAGACTTTCATAGAAGATTTTCCTTTATTTCCCCATAAATAGTAAGGACGAGCTACAAGTTGCTGATTTTTACTATTATATATGATAAGAAATATTGAATTATTATCTTTTTTCAGTTCAACTTCCTTATTTAGGTTTATTTTTTGGTCGGATAGATCTAAATTTGGATTGTCTACACTCTCAAAACAATATACAAGTGGTCCCCTTGAAAACGCACATTTAGTGTTGTTTGACTTAATCTTTTTAGGAGATTTATGGATCTTTATCTCAAGAGGAAAATTTATTTCTATTACATTCTTTGTAAACCATTCTTCTTGAATTATAACATAATAAGCGTTGTAAACCTGCATATCTGAAGCAGTTTTTAGATTCGAAATATTAAAGTTAATATTGTCTAATTTTTTATTATTAACCGTGATTTCTGGGTTCTTTGTCCATCCAGGAATACGAATATTTAAGGTAAAATCTGATTTCTTCTTGGTTTCAAAGAAAATACGTATTTTTCCTTCCCAAGGTAATTTACTTTCTAATTTAATATCAATCGAAGTATCTTCTTTTTCATCTAAGCATATTCTAGAATTATTTCCTATATATTGATGGACCCAAAGATTATCCTTATCAGTACTATAGATATATTTAGCCATATGTGCTAATGTTCGAGAGATATTAGATGGACAACAAGCTGTTTTATACCAATCTTGTCTTTCAACAAATTCACCAGCTTCCAACGGATTCCTATAAAAGTATGATTTTCCATCTGAAGACATACCTACAAGTACAGCATTATATAATTGCCACTCAGTTAGATCAGCATATTTAGCATCTCCGAGAGTCAGTAGCATCTCCCAATTCCAAAATACAGAACTAATTGCTGCACAAGTCTCATTATATGCAGATTTATTGTCAAGTTCATAATCTTTCCCAAATCCTTCAGTAAGTGGTAAAGAGCCTATTCCACCAGTTACATACATTTTCTTCTTTACCATTGCATCCCAAGAACTTTGAAGGGCTTTTAACAACTGTTTATCACCCGTTTCTTGAAGAATCATAGTTGCAGCTGTTACAAGATACCCCCATCTCACACAATGACCTACTGGTTTTCTTTGTCTTCTTAATGGTTTATTTTGCTGAAGATATTTTCCAGTGAATGCTGATAAATAAAATCTAAATAATTGTTTTTTCGAACCAAATTTAGGCCACTCACTCATTAAAGACTCATCATCTACTCGCAAACCATAAAATGCTTCTTTTTGCTTAATTACTTCCTCATTTCTTTTACTATGTGAATAATTTTCTTTGAAAATCTGATATCCAAAAAACACGAATTTACCTCTTGTATCTATGAATCTTTTAGCAAGTTCAAGATATTTTTCTTCCCCAGAAAATCTATACAACTTAATCAAGGCAATCTCAATTTCAGGATGACCAGGAGTATTCTTAGGTGAAGGATTTTGAAATTCTTTTACTAATAAATCAGCTATTTTTTTTCCTAGATTTAGATATTTTTCTTCTTTAGTAAGTTTGTATGCAATTATTGATGCTTCAATTAAATGGCCAAGTATATACAATTCATGCTCGATTTGAAGATTAATCCATCTATTATTAGGAAAATGAATTTGATTATAGGTGAAAATATACCCATCTTGTTCTTGAGCTGATATTATTAAATCTAAATAACATGTTAATAATTTGAGTAATTTATCATCTTTTTTTGATTGTAGGATTGTAGCAGCAGCTTCTGCCCATTTATGAGAATCTGAGTCAACATAAAAATACCCTCTACGAGACTTGTTGATTTCTCCACTAACAATTCTGAAATTATCTATTGTACCAGTTTCTTCAAGCATGTTCCATTGATGAAAAATAGCTGAATCTGAGTTTACTTGTATTCTCTCTAACCAGAAACTATCCTGAATGTTTATTTGTTCAAAAGGAATTTCTTTGGAAACTTTATAAGAATTCACAAAATGGTAAAATAATATCCCTATAAGAAATTTACGTGAAGAAGATAGAATTTTCTTATTTCCTCTTCATGAACCGTGGATCAATTTCGTCTCTTTTAGAAGCATCCTGATAATTTTCTTTTGCTTGTTCTTTAGCTTCTTCTAAAGTTTCATCAGAATGACACAACCATCTGAGATGTGTACTAGCAGGTTTTCCGCAGAAAGGGCAGAACATATCATCAAGAACCTCTAGTAACTTATTATGTGCAGCAAGGTTTCTTCTATGTTTTCCTCGTTCTTCTATAATAGGCTTAGTTAAAATTTCAGCTTGTTTTTTCTTTCCTACTTCAACTGCTTTCTTTACTGTACTAATTTCATCTTTTGGTATTTCGATACTAAAACCTTCTTTTGAATCTCCTACGATTTCAACTGGAATACCTTCTGTTAGAATTGCTTCTTGCTCTTCGTGAGGTATTTTCTTAATCTGGGAAACAAATTTGCTAGCTTCATCTTTACCCATATCCTGTTCAACAATTTTGACATAAGTACTTCTCTGTAATTCCAGATCTGGAATTGTGGATAAACGAGATAAAACTCTTTCTGGGATTCTTTCATCTACAGGTTTAGCTAATTCTTCTCTTATTATATCTGGAGATACTGAAGCTGCCTCTAACCATAATCGTAATGTATTTGCTTTAACAAAAGTTCTTTGACAAATTTCATCTATTTTTTCTTCTGTTGGAATAAGAGAAAGATCTCTTGATTTCTTTCTTTGAATACTATTAATGATATTTGCTAGACTTTTTGGTGTTTGAACTATTCCTTCACTTCTAAAAATTTCCATAACTCCTCGACCCTTTTCAATCATGTAAAGGTCTTTTCTATGGATGTTTTCAATCAATGATTCGATTCTTTGACGAGATTCTGTAACTTCCTTTACAATTGCAAAGATTTTTTTCATCTTAGCAAACTGAGCAGCTCTCCAACGGCGTTCCCCTGCGATAATCTGATAAGTTTCGTCACCAGTCTTTTTTACTAATATTGGATTTAAGAGATCATACTCCTTTATAGATGCAGCCAACTCTTCAATTTCTTCTTTATCGAATGATTCTCTTGGCTGAAATGGACTTGGAGAAATTTTCTCTACAGGAATTTCAACAATTTGCACACTAATCACCACTTTCTTTAATCAACTCAAATGCAATATCCTTCCAAGGATATTGTTCAATAACCCAATTATCTCCCTGAGTGTTTACACACAATAATTTTGTTTTTTCTCCGTTTCCAGATTTAACTACAGACTTCATCTGGTTTATTGCTTCAAGACGTGTAGTGAATATCCACTTCTCTTCTCCAGCGTCTAAAACATAAAATTGATTCTCCTCTAACTTCAACATTTTCACCTTTATATGTCTCTAAAGCAGTTCTAAAGCGATTTAGCATATATATTTTCATGAATCACTTAAAAAGTGATTGTATTACTATGAACAAATGCTATTTTGAACTTTTTTGTCGGGAATATTTTAAATTCTAGGAATTTTCAAAGATAATATAATTCACAAATCAAAAGTGATCAATTTTCATTTCTTCAGAATAATTTCAAATTATAAAGAATCAAATAGATTTCTTGAGTGAACATTAACTAAAAAATTATTAAGTTCATCTCAAAATAGCAACTGTGACTACCGATTATTCAATTGTTATAGATTCTCCCTCCGACTTCCCAAGAATACTGCAAAGCAAACATGAGATATTCATTGTACCTTCGAGAGTACATATAGGGGATAAGACCTACAAAGATAGAGTAGGAATTACACGAAAAACACTTTTTTATGAACTTGATCGCGCAAAAAAAGATATTTGGACTACAGAAGCTCCAGTATCAGATTTCATTGAAGCTTTTGATCAAGCGAAAGAAGTCTCTGATCACATTCTCTATCTTGGAATCAGTCATAAACTGAGTAAGTCCTTTCAAAATGCTACAATAGCTGCTCGAAAATATAGAGGTCGTATTACTCTTATTGACACTTTGTCTATTTCTCATGGAGTAACATTGATGGTTCAACATGCTTTACTAAGAAGAGAACAAGGAATTGAATTAGTTCCACTTGTTCATGAAATAAATGAGATGATCACAAACACTCGTTTATATGTCTTAGTAGAGAATCTCAAATATTTGTACAAAGGAGGAAGAATAGGAAGAGCTCAACAAACAATAGGCACTCTACTAAACATAAATCCTCTCTTACATCTTGTTGATGGGGAACTAGATGCATTGATGAGTATTAGAGGAACAAAAGCTAGTTTTGAAGCAATAACTGAAAAAATATCAGAGCATGCAAAGGAGTTTAAAAATTTCGCATTAGCAGGATCATATGGAAAAGAAAGTGAAGTTTTTGAGGAACTGTCGACTTCCATCAAAGTGAAATTAAATCCTTTATTTTACTGTTATGATGAGATAGGTCCAGCAGTTTTAACCAATGTTGGTCCAATTGTAGAAGCTCTCTTCATATCCAAAATTCCAGATAACGCAGTTGAAGCTTATAAGTAAGTTCATTCTATTCCTTTACAGCTTTAATTGAGAATATCATCGGAACACTGTACTTATTATTTTTAAATTTCCATACTCCTCTCTCAACTTCTTCTAGAAAAGGAAATTGAGGAAAAAGTGTATAAGGATATTCTTTTACTGATACTATTTTTAAGCCTTCATTAATTAGAGCAGTTATAATGTCTCCAAAAGTGTGTTGCCATTCAAAAGTATCTACGTTTTTGATTTCAACATCTTGTTCAGTATAAGTGTACTCAGATTTAAAATGGATGGGATCTTTTCCTTGGAAATATGGATATTTGTATACAAGTTCAGATTCATGTTCATCATCAAAAATCCACATAAATGGATGAAATTCAGCTATAAAGAAAGTTCCTCCCTTCTTAAGATATTTAGAAACTATTTTTGCCCATCCTTCTAAATCAGGTAACCAAACTAAAACACCATAGGAAGTAAATATAATATCAAATTCTTCATCAAGAATTTTAGGTAGATCATAGATATTTGCACAAAGGAATTCAGCAGGTAATCTCAATTTCTTATTAATTGAATTAGCTAAATTTATTGCAACATCTGAGTAGTCTACTCCTACCACTTTTGAAGCTCCTAATCTAGCCCAAGAAAGTGTATCCATCCCAAATTGACATTGTAAATGAAGAAGGGACTTTCCTTTTACATTATTAAGCTCTTTTAACTCAATTTCATGAAGACTGTTCTTTCCTTTCATAAAACTCTCAAGGTCATAATCTGATGATTTTGCATGAATTGCTGTTGTTTCATTCCACCTTTTGAGATTCTTCTGCATATATTCATCCATATTTATCAAAAATCTTACCAAAATTGAACTTAAAATTCTATCTTTTAATTAGAAAAAGGAAAAAGGAAAAAGGAAAAAAGAAGAGAAAAAGGAGCTTTTATTCTTTTGGAAGTTTAACTTCACGTGTAGCAGGATTAAAATCTATTACACCTAATTCTTCTAGAACATTAAGAGAGGATTTCACTAAAACAGCGGTTGTATTTGTTAAATCAGCAAGATCATCTATTGTAGTACTTTCTGGATGAGCATCTACTATAGCTAAGTAAATTTTCCCTTGTTCTGTAGATTTCAAAATTCTCTTGATGCTATCATTTTGTGCCATAATAGGTTCTTCTTTAGACTTAAATTCTGTATATTCTTTCTCTACAGCTCCAAGTTTTTGTTTTAGCTCTTTCTCAAGAGTCTTTACTTGATCGTATTGAGTTTGAAGTGCTTCATAATCTGCTTTTATTTTAGCCATTTGATTTAATGAATCTTTGAGTTCTTTCTCTGCTTTCTTCAAATTGCCATCTTTCTCTTTAATAAGGACGTCTTTCTCCTTAACTTGTTCACGATATTTCTCTAGTAATTCGTCTTTCTCAGCTAATTTCTCAAGTTCTTCTTCCATTTGTTCTTTAAGACTGCTGAGCTCACCTATCGTTTGTTGAAGCAAATCATCTTGTTCTTCAAGTTTTTCTTCAAAATTTGTTTTAAGGGATTTTACTTCGAGATTGGTACTTTTTACAAGATTATCAAAATCTTTAGAAGTATTTTCTAATTTCTCTACTCTCATATCTTTCTGTTTCTTTTCATCATTTATGAATTTCTCAAGTGTATTTATTTTACTCTCAATATTCTTAATATCTTGAGTAAGCTCTTCGTTGCTTTTTTTCTTAACCATAAGGGACACCAACAATTATAATATATAAGTGTAAGAAAAATTGAATTTTAAGATTATCTATTGTGAAAAGATTAATTGTCTCTTACTTTTCTTCCAACGGGTGCAAGATATACTGTAAACTCATCTTCTCCATTGACACCTAATACTTCGTCTGCTATCTCCTGGTTATACGCAGCAATTGCACAGGTACCAAGATTTAGAGCCTCACAGGCTAGATATAGATTCTGACATATATGACCTGCTTCAATAGCGATAACTTTGAAAGAAGGAATTGAATATCTCCATTCCATTCTATATGGAATAGTAACAAAGAAGAAAATCACAGCTCCTTTGAGTATGAAAGGTTGAGAAACCAACTCCTTCAGCTCATTTTTATCAACTTCCTTTTTAGCTTTTATGAGTAAAAGCTTGTGTCCTATTGCTATATAGCGATAAATCCCTGGTTCTAATTTTTCAACATTATTAACCAAGATATAAATCTCATATGGATGTCTAGCTCCTCCCGAAGGAACTGTTCGTTTAGTGCCAGCACCATGGTGTTTAGTAACCTCATGAACACCATCACTAGCCCATAAGAGATATGATAGTTCCTCAAAAGATATAGGTTCTGAAGTATATGCACGATGACTTCTTCTGTCTAAAAGAGATTGAAAGAGGGTATGATCTTTTCCAATTGTAAAATCTTCTACCTTAATCAAATCGATCAGTTCTGCGTCTTTAGGATACGGTTTTTGAAGAGGAGGATTTGCTACTTTTTTCTGTTGATCTGTTTGAAATCCATCAGGAAAAACTTCAAGATCATCATCAAAGACTCTAAGAAGTCTTCTATACTTAAGAATTAAATCTCTATTCAATGACATAAGATAAAATTAGTGTTTAGTGCATTTAAGTATAATCCATAAAAAAAAGAAAAAAAAGAAAAAAATAGAAAGGAGAGCTATCGTAAAGAAAGAAAGGAGGTAGTAACTTCGCGGGTAATCTAAAATCCTACTACCTTTGCTTTTAATTCCAAAGCTTTATTCCTTTCTTTTATAAGGTCTTTCTTGATTAAATAATCTTGATATATTTTATTTGCAGGACATTTATTTTCATAATGTTGACATTCGAAGATTGTTTCTGCAATCTGATCAATCATTTTGAAAATTTCTTCTTCTTTCTCAAACTCATATTTATGTAATTCAGCAAGATTCTTGAAAGATCTTCTGAAGATACTTTTATATTCTGTTTTCAGTGCCATTTTACTACCACCTCTAAGTTATTTTATAGTCTATATTTATTATATAATGCTCACAACTTGTTAACACAACTTGTGTCATTCATACTAAAAGAAGAATAAGATGAGGGATTAAAGTAAAGAACCTTTATGCAGAATTAGAGTGGTTAAATGTTTAGTTCTCTCTTGCGAGATTTTTTTTTGGAGGAGATGCTGTTCATAAATTTGATGATCAGCTGAATACTCGTTGTCTAGGTTATAATTCAACATGTTTTCTGCAACTTGTGTTAGGAGTTGAAACAAGTTCTCTTCTTCAACAAACTCATACTCATATATTTCTTTTAGAGCTTTGAAACTTCTGATTATCTCATTTTTCTGTTCGACTCTTAATACCATTTTATTTCACCGAGTTTATTTTGTGTTGGAGAGACCATTCTCAGTCTCTGAGAAGACTTTCCCACAAAAATATATAAAGTTTTCTTATTGTGTGAGAATTGCAAGTCAGATGTTCAGAATATCTTCTTTGTTCAACAGAAAACTATTTAAACATCTAAAGGATAAATTTAAATGGTGAAGGAAAAAATGAGCGTACCAGAGCCTCACGACGTAATTACTTACGAGCAAAAAGCTGTCGAAATTGTTAAGGAGAGGGAAAAAGTTGAAATGTTTTATGATCAAGGATACTGGCCTATTCTGGTAATTTTGAGAGAGGGACCTCTTACTGTCAGAGACATGACTGAGAAATCCAATAATCTTATTGAAAAGAAACTTAACCCTGTACTTGATAAAGAACTTAGAGATTATAAAGTAACTAAAGAAGAACTTGAGGAAGAACTCAAGAAAGTTTCCACTTTTTCTCCTGAAGAGAAAAAAATGTTAAAGGAAAAAGAAACTTTTTCTGATTCTGACATTAAAATAATAAAAAATAGGATAAAAGAGTACAGGTTAAGTAAAGAACAAAAATCAGAAAAAACTATCTACAGATATGTTAAAGATTTAACTCAAGCTGGACTTATAGTCCCAGCTGGGCAGAGAGTTATAACAGGAAAAACTGCAACTGAAACTCTTTATTCAAGAAAAGCAAGAATTTTCATTATCAGACAACATCCAGATGATACTTGGCATTGTGATGAATGTAAATCAACACTTTCCAAGGTTAGTAAAATGCTTGCACTATCAATGGGAATTAAAGAACCAAAAGTAGAAAATCTCGCGAAATTGATGTCCAATATTGATATGTATCATGAAGATGAACAGATAAGATTGTTTGAACAATATGATGATGAGATAAAGGAAATGATTAAAGATTGTTCTTTTACAGAAACAAATCGTGTTCTTGAAACCTTCAAAACCATTTATTTGATATTGAAAGTTGATGAATTTAAGGATGAAATAAAGAAATGCTTTGAATAAGCAGTTTTATTCATTCTTTACTGTTTTTTGAGATAAGTTTTAAGATAAGGTTTACTTTATCTCAGTAATATGGGAATCACAGACGTTCTGGATGATGGATTCGTACAGGATGATGTCATAAAAATAATGGATCCTAGAATTATAAAGTCCTTGAGAAAGACAAGTATAAATTCATTCTTAATATTTTGAAAGAAAAGCCAATGACAGCAAGGGAAAGAGTATGAAAATACAATAATAGTATTGAAATTGAGTAGAGAAAAACAATGAATAACAAACTAGATATATCAGAGGAGCTTTGGCAAAAATCTTTTAAGCTTATGCAAAAGAAATGTATTGCTGAACGCACCCCTTACAGATATCTCAAAGTATTAACATCAATAAAATTATTAGCAAAAGTAGGTAGAAGATCAATATAAGGAAGAAGAGCAACTGAAGTACTTTACGCAAGAAGTGCGAAAACTATCCTTGTTGGTCAAGAGTCTATTGAAATGTAAGAAAGAGTTTAGAAAGGCAATATTTTCCTCTTTTTTAGAAAAGTTTTAAGATAGATTTTTCTGTACTCGTTTTATAATGGAATTTAGAGATTTTCTAGATGCTAATTTTAAGAAAGAAGTTATACGAATCATTCGTGACCCTAAACTTATCGAATACTTTGAAGATGAGAATTTCTCTATTATCCTTAACCTGTTAAGACAAAAACCAATGACTGTTAAGGAATTAACTAAAAAATATAACGAGTATGTTACAGAGAAAGGTACCAAAGAGAGATTACCTCAACAGCGTATTATAGAAAATCTTCGCACAGATAAAACAATGTATAGGTACATTAAATCACTAACGAAATCCAAACTTATTGCTCCAGCTGGTCAACGTATGGTAATAGGTAAGACTCAAACAGAGGTACTTTATGACAGAACTGCTAAGATTTTTTATGTAAGTCAAGAGTCTCTGGATTGGTGGTTAGGGGAGGAAGGTGTAAGGACGGTAACTACTGTAGCAGGTATAGTAGGCTTATTACAAAAAAAGACTAATCCTTCAGTTGAGTGCCTTACACAGTTAATTCATCAATTATTGCAAGAAAATGAAGAAGTGTTATTTAATCTATTTACTGAAAAACAAGATGAAGTTACAAAACTTATTTATGCAATAGAAGGTAGAGAAACAGACCGAGCCATCTATATTACGAGCATTCTTCTTGCTATATTAAATAGTGATGAATATAAGAAAGAACTAGAGAAATGTCTCGGGGATTAATAAAATGCTGTTTTTCGCGAGGTAAGTATTTATACTAGTTTTTTCTAGCCTTTTTGATGACAGAAATAGCTTATCATTTACTTTGTGATTGTAAAAAAGCAGTGAATGCCTATTCCTGTCCAGTAGGTTTGCTCAAACCTACTACTAAATTCAATTATGATTATTATCATTGCCCACATTGCAATTTTGATTATATATGTGATCATTCTATAAAGATAGAATTTGAGTATGATGAGAAAGGTCTCCCTGAACAAAATCAGATCGTATGTGGCCGATGTGGTTCACGATTAGAAGCTTACATGTGGCCCAAACCACCAGAAGAGTTAGAAGAAGGAGCATATGGTACAAAGTATGTAAGTATTTACAGACGCAATTACCGATACTCGATATAAGTGAAAACAGAGCTCAAAGAAGAATTTCAACCGATTCATCAATTTATATAAGAATAACTGGATGTACTTTTATCTGATTTTCTTTTGGAAGAGTTAGTGTAACTATATTCTTCCGTTATGTCCTTAAGCGTTCGATTTATAATAGAATTAGGATTAAAGAACTTTAAATCAAAAGTCGCTGAACATTTGGAACATTCACATGTAACAATATCAAAATGGTAACCTTCCTCAATAATAGGCATTTTATGTTTTGAAAAACAACCACTACTTTCTTTACATTCTACACAATACATTTTTCTTATGAAGATTTCAACATCCGCTGATTTTTCTACGGGTATTATAAATTCATACACCATCTATTATCATCTTTGCTGGTTTTCCAACAGACACCCTTATGAAATATTTATCAAAATAGATATAGATATCTTTCCATAGTTGCATCAGACTATCTGTTTTTATTCTGGTTTTTTAATAATTAATTTAACTGATTAACATATACTGTATAATCTTTGTGATACATGTAATAACAGTTTATTTAAGGAAAGCATGTTTTTAGATTCATGTCATATTGTTCTGATTCTAAAAGAATCATTACTAAAGAAAAAAGGTTGATAACTTCTCTAACTTCTTCTTGACTACTACCTGTAAAGATAGCTCTTAAAGAATCACTGTAGTTAGTAACATAGCCCTTTAGTTTTTCTGTAGGAATTGAATAAATATGTATGAGTAATTTTTTAAAATTAGGAGTATCAACAGGTGATTCTCCAGTGTAAAAGGCAAGTAATTGTCTTATAGTGTTCAATAATTCCTTACCGTTTTCTGTATCCCAAAAACCTTCTGACATCATTGTCATAGGGATCATTAAAAGCGCTTTACGTGAGTATAACTGAGTAGCTGCTGTACTACCGCGAATTAATCTTTGACCTGCTTTAATCACCAAGTCTACATCCTGGAGGGATTTAATATAATTGTATATTGTAATTTCTGATTTTGGTTTAGAAACATGTTTGTTGTACTCAAAAGTAATTTCCTTTATTGGCATCGGACCTTTTCGAAGAAGATCTAATAATATTGCAAATTTTGGATCATTATATGCCTTTAATTGTTTCTTATCCTCTACAATCATCAAAGGTTCAGGTTCTTGGATAATATAATCTTCGCGACTCATTAAACCATCAATCCTTATTTGTACGTGAGGGGAAACATTTCCTTAGTTCTTCAGCATATTTTTCTTGAGACAGCACCATTATTAACACATTAAGAACTTCTGTAGTTCTTGAAAGTTGACTAAAACTTAAAGGTGAAACAATTTCATCTATCTGGTCTGAGTACTTAATAAAAAGATTACTAACCTCATTTCTGAAATTAGCAAATATTCTATGAAATAAAGCAATTAGATTTTCTTCAGTTAAACCTTCAGATAAAGTGAAAATAGTTAGAAGTTTTTTAGTTTTTGCTAAAATAGATTTACTTTCATCAGAATCCCAGTATTTTTCAGTCATTACAGAAGAGTAGTAAAGTTTAGCTCTTCGACTATAAAGTACTTCAGTTGCAGTTTTCCCACTTAAGATCCTCTGACCAGCTTTAAGTATCAAATCTTTTTTTACCAAATCCATCAAATAATTATAAATACTAGTCTGTTTTTTAGGAGAATCAGCGATCTTATTATATTCATCAACAAGTTCTTTAATCGTCATTGGACCTTTGTTTAGAGCTTCAAAAATGGGACTATACCTTGAGTCACTGAGTAAACGAAAAGAGTCTTCATCCTCAATGATGAAAATCTGTTGTTGTTCCTCAATAATAAAATCTTTGTAATCCATTAATTCACGTCTAAGCTCAGTGCTCAAATAAATTTCGCCCACACCAATATAAATATTTTTGAAAAGCCGTTTATTTTTATTGAGCAATAATCAACTGTTGTGCGAAAACTTTATATAATTCTTGAGAGATATTCTCAATAGATGAGAATATTAGGATTTGATTCGATGGGAACAAATCAAGAGAACATGAAAAAAAACCCATTTCACATAATCTATGAATTATCAAAGAAGCTAAAAGATATTGATGAACTGACAGACGAGAAATTATTGATAATCTTTGATGAAATGGCAGAGGAGTTTGCAAGCGGAAGTTATGGGTATCAATACTTACCAGACTTTCTTATAGGATATAGTGAAGCGCAACAAGAGAAAAAACCGGTTAAAAAACGAAAAATTTCAGGAAGCATAGTTCTGGACGGAAACTATTGCTTCCTTTCACGATAAAAAGAAGTTAAGAAGCATGCTGATTTGAAGCTCACCTTTTCAAACTTCTTCTTTCTTCTTTTTAACAACCACATTTCTGTAGTTCTTCCTTAAAATTATCACTATTCATAATCAAAATTACTTTTCCTAATAAATCAAAAATCTTATCTACATCCTTGAAAGAATAACCTGATATAAGATCATTAATTGTATCATCATTCTTCTCAAAAAACGCAGCTAGTTCATTATTAGTAGTATTAGCAGTCTTACTCATTAGTTTTGCAAGATTTTCAGAGTTTATGTTCTTACAAGTATATAATGTAAGCAACTCTTTTAAAGTCTCAATCATTTTTTGATTATCCGTATCTGGTTTGTAACCTTGATCATCAGTCCAATAATCTTCTTTAAGTGCTAGATTCCAAAAAATCTTAGCTGTGCGACCGTAGAGAGTCTCAGTCGCAGATTGACCAGTAGTTATTATTTTACCTACTTCAGCTACTAGATTATATTTAGCAAGTTCCTTGAGATATCTATAAATTGTCATTTCAGATTTCGGTTCAGAAGCAAGCTCATTATATTTTTCAACAAGTTCTTTAATAGTCATTGGACCTTCTCGTAGAATTATTATAATTGGTTCATAATTCTTATCAAATAATTTCTCTACTGTTTCCTCATCTCTGATAACCATTACACCCAGTTGTTCTCTAGTTATTACTCTCTGTTGCTTTGAACTCATTTTATTCACTTTTTCTATTCACATAAAGTATGTTTTACATATTAATAAGCGTTTTTATACGAGAAGATATTGCAATTTTCATTTGATGATGGCCACATTTTCTTATAACGAAATGTTTATTAACATTAAATGAAATACTATTCTTAAGCAATAAGAATGGTGAAACAAAAATGGCAACAGCAACAGTATCAAAAACAATAGAAATCTCAGATTTAAAATGTTGTAAGGAAGAATCAATATATGAACGCCTTCAGAGATTAACTGTAAGCGCAAATAATCATTATAAAGTAGAAACCAACAGTATTTCAACTCAAACACCTCAACTGAAATCAGTTGATACACTATTTAAAATTCACAAAGATAAAGCAATTAGAACAGCTCTACTCCACAGAGGATCCCTTAACTATTAGATTTTTCCTCTTTTTTCCTCTTTATTTTATTTATGAAAGGCTTAGAATTTTAGTCTTAGAATGCAAATAAGTTGTTGATTTATTCAAGAAACAATTTCCACTCTACTTTAAATTTCGTTTTTTCAAAATTCAGAAGCACATCACTTTTAAAGAGATAACAATTGCTTTGGATTAATGAATTGGAAGAGATTTGTTCGCAAATATTCCGTTAGATTCGGAATGTATGTTTTAATTACTGCGGTTCTAATGACTGCAAGTGTTCTAATATATAATAGCAAATTAACACCATATATTTATTCAAATGACAGTTGGGACCAGATTGAGCCATTTGTTCCTACTACAAACATATCCTATAATATTCTTTTTGACCAACACTCCCACACCTATTATAGTGATGGTATTTTAAGTGTTGAACAAAACATCAGATGGCACATTGCCATGGGATTTAATGCTGGTGCGATTACAGATCATAACAACTTGAAAAGTTCAGAGGAGATTGCGGAGTTAACTCCAAAATATCAAGATCAGATTTCAATTATTCAAGGTATGGAATGAACCACACAGAGAATTCACTTGAATTTCTTAGGTATCTCTACCTGGGATTTACCTATACCGTAATCAGCTGTAGTATGAAATCTTGATCAATCTTGCCAACAAGAAATTTTGGGATAATTTTTGAAAGGAAAATTGAGCAACGACAAAAAAGAGTAAAAAATGAAAAGAATGATAACAAAATTAGTCGATAAAAAGAAATGCTTCTTTCCCTTCTTTTCCCACAATTTCAAAACCATTCTTCAGATACAGGATTTTTGCAATATCATTGTTAGAGGTAACAGCTAACGAAACTGTTTCACATTTATCTTCTTCGTAATATTTGATAATAGTATTTCTAAAAAGTACTTTACCTAAACCCAATCCTCTGTAATCTGGATGAACAACTAGGTCAACAATTACACCTTTTCTATCTATAGGTGCCATATTAAGAATGTACCCAACAAGTTCTCCTTTTGAATTTTCAACAAGCATAGAGGTTTTATTGCTCAATCTTCCGTAATATCCTGAAATTAGTTTCATCATAAGAGAGATATTGTAACTGGAAAAATGTTTAGACAACAGAACCACATTATCAGTGAAATCTACTTTAGAATAGACTACATTCATAAGACGAGCTATTTTATCTGTTGAAACCTCGTAAAGTGCTTTTAATTTGAACACTTGAGATCTTCTCCCTTTTTTCAATTTGAAAGATCTGTTAAAATCTAAAGAGTCGTATTTCTCTTTTAATAAGTGGGTTTTTCCTAAATCATACCATTTCTGGACATAATGTTCTTTAGTAAGGAGTAGACTCATCCTTTTGTGAACCATAACTTCGTCAGGAAGTTTATCTATGTCTATATTAATAAAACTCATATCACTCATATTAAAAGCGTAAATTGCTTCTATAAATTCCATTTTGCAGAAATTTATTAACTTATAAAAAACATTCAGCTCCTGAAGGTCAATATCTGGTAAAAATGCAATATGAATTAACTCGAGTATATTAGGCGCGACTTCATCTTTTACTCCAACAATTGTACCTAAAATCTTATCATCCTCATTTTCATCGATGAATTTCAGCAGATACATAACAGGAATATTAACAAATCGATCGTTAATTTCCTCTGGGGTCGTGTCAAATAAATCTCCGAGAAAATTAGCAATATTTTCAAAGTTTTCTTCAATTACCCACTTCATCACTATCAACTTTTCATATTAGAGTTATAACATTTTCCGTAATTTCTTTGAAAACTAGCTCTCTCCTACCTTATTTATCAGAAGTTTAAACCATTTAGGCATAATATAACCTAAATATCCTAAAATTATACCTATTAAAGCAAATACCCAACCTAAATAATAAAATGGAGTGTAACCTTTTGAAAAAGCACTTACATTAGAGATAAGAACTGTATCGCCTGCAAAAGAAAGGAATAATAAGGGAATAAAAATGCCATAGAGACCGATCAAAATGAAACCAACTTTATGAAAATGCTCAGTACTTAATCTTGATTCCCTAAATGAAAATACAGAAATTAAACCATAGGAAATTAAAGATAGCAAAGATAAAGATATCACTATTAACTGAACTGATTTTTGTCGAATTAATCCAAAGCTCTGATCAATATAGATCCAGGTATAGATTTGAGGGAGAAGAAGACCAATTATAGTGCCATTTACCAAAACAAAAGAGAATGTAAAATCAATTCCTTTATTAAAATAGATGCTATCCACAAAAATTACAGCAAAGCAATTTGATATTGCTATAAAGATATAACTAAGAAGAGTGGTTAAATCAGTAATACTCAAATCAAGATAGTCTATGGGAGAAAAATACCCGACCCATCGTCCAATCGCAGTCGTCATACTAGCAAGAGTGAAACTAAGGAAAGTCAAACCGAGATAAAGGCCAGGTTTTTTCTTTCGTTCGAAATATTTCTTGAATACAAATAGTGTCAGAAAAACAAGAATACTAGCAACTAAAGTTTCAAGTATAATTGCACCCATTGGTATTTTATTAGACCACCACTCCATTAAATCACCAGAAGGCATCAGAAATTATTTTGGTTGCTTTTCTCTGAGCTATCTCTTTATCTCCATTTTGCATCATAAGCTCTATGGAATCCTCTATCTCTTTGATTTCTTTACTACTTAGAAGATTATAATCTGATATCTCAGGATATTTTGTGCTGATATCTTTGAGAATTTTTGCAGTAATTTCATGCATAATATTTCGTTCAACTTCTTTTGTAGCTCTTCTGAGTAATGCTACAGCAAAATTATCTGTTAATTCAATAAAAACTTCAAATTTCTTTGTATCAACAAATTTTGGAACTCCTACATCGATTTCTTCCATAGCAGATTGAATAGCTGTCATTATTCCGCTAAAGAGCGCTTTATCAGTAAAACTACTATGTTCATCTCCTTTATCAACAACAACTATTGGTAATCCAGTTCTAGAAATGACATAGACAGCTTGAATCATTGATACCTAAAAAACATGCTCAAATTTAAATGTGACGCATATCTATTTAAAGAAATCATGTTTAGAGATTATAACCTTTATATAAAGCTCGAAAAACCTCTTCTTTTGATCCACCATGTTTGTTGATTATATCGATTATAATAGCAGCAATGAGTTGAATCTCTTCTGCAGTAAAATCACGTTCATCCAATTCTTCTTGTAATTTACGTAAAGCTGTAAACTTGTTTGCACCAAAATCAATTCTTCCTTCATATCTATCTTTAATTTCATCCATAAGATAACTCATTGTAACCCTCTTAAAAGATATAATCGATATTTATAAATTTTCAGTAATGAATTCCTCTTTTTTGTGATAGTTTAAAATCGAAGAAAAACAATTTCTCAGTTAGGTTTGGAATTAATAGAATTATTATAATATATAATCAGAAAACATTAAGATGTTGTTCATAAAACCTTACTCTTACCTATTTTAGTTTGGTGACTTATGTGCTATTAAAATTAAAAAAAAGGAAACAAATCTCCTTCTTTGCTGTTGGTATTTTCATTCTGCTCATATTCTCAGCTAGTCCTATAACTGGAGATGATGGGGATGACGGGGATAGTTCTAAAAACATAGGATATATTGCTATAAGTCTTTTTGTTTTAGGCATGATCAATGTTGTTTTCTTATATGCGTATAGGATAACTAGAAGATTTCTTAGTGAAGAAGGTCTTGCTGGAAAAACTCGGGATTTCACCAGAGAAGCTTATATTGTAACAAGAAAACCACTAAATTGGGTACATTATTTATTAACATTTTCTGCAACTACAATAATCATTCTTCATGGGTTTAGATTGATGAATAAAGAAGAGGAAGTAGGCATATTTGGTTGGATTGCTACATCAATATTCCTTTTTTACATTTTAACTGGGATTATCATTAAACTCAGAATTAAACCTTTCTGGAATCATAAAAACATAAGATATCTATTAAATTTTCTTCATAGAAACCTAATTATCTTCATTATAGTAATTTTTATTCATATAGTTCATATTCTTGCTTCAGACGAGTAAAAACACATTTTTCTCAAAGATTTAATTAATTAAACAAAACGCTTATCTAATGTAAAATTTATAAGCTTGAAATTATTTACCTAAGACATGTCAGAATCGACATCAACAACAACAACAACAACAACTAAAAAGACTCCGGCAAAAAAAGCAACAACAGCTCCACCTTCACCATCGAAGGATAAATGGAGATTTGCTGGATATTGGAATGCTTTAATAGGTGCCTTTATACTAATAGTACAAGGATTTTTACTATTTTTCAATGGTCTTGCTGGAGGGATAGGATTCCTAGCAGGCTCAAACATCTTTGTTACTTTTGGTTCTAATTGGGGAATATGGCTTGCAGCAGCTCTTCAAATGGCTCTCGGTATTTTTATATTAATATTGATTTGGGCAACAATTCAAAAATTACTAAATATTGGAGTCTTAGTAAAAGATACCATGTGGTTAGGGATTATTCTCTTACTAATTGGTATAATAACCTTAGGTCTTGGAGGAGCTCTTGTATTAGTTGGAGGTATATTTTACCTCTTAAGCATACCAAAGTAATTCCTTTTCTTTTTTCTTTTTTCTTTTTTTTTTTCTTTTTGAATGGTGTTTAACAATTTCTCATTCTTTTACACTTTGTTTTTTTAACGCATAAGATTTAAATAACAGATTCAGCTTAAAAGATGAATAAGTAATCAATTTACGAAGGCGATTTAAAAATGAGAAATAAACATATATTAATGATTACTCTTTCTCTGCTTCTTCTTGTACAACCATTTATCTCAAAAGATGTTACTTTAGCGCAAGTTATGCGTTTTGAAAATACCACTGCTATTGCTTCTTCAGAAATAACTGCAGTTAAACAAGATATTGGCTTAAGTGGAGAAGAATACATTAAGACGAATTTTGTACATAATCCTGGTTTTGAGTATACTGATACATATGGGGGACCAGGAGATAGTAATTATTATAATTCCCCTATACAATATTCTGATGAAGTTTATACAGCTAATACACATTCTGGGACTTACGCTTGTAGAATCTTTGGTCAAGGAAATGCACAGCAAATGTCTTACGCTTACGCTTATAGAAGTGTAGAATATGTTCCATACGCTTACCTTTCAGAAGGAATCGAATTGAACTTCTGGTATTTTCTTGTCGCTAATCCTGATATTGCTTCTGGTGGAAGGATATATCTTAGATTATACTTCTATACTCCTTCTGGAAATAGATATCTCTATTATTATTTTTCTACTTCTTATGTTCCAGCAAATAGTTCATCTAATAGAGGAGATTATGATTTAACTGGATCTAGTCCGTTTTCAGCTTGGAATCAATTTCAAAGAAACATAACGCAAGATTATGAAGCACGTTTTGGTGCTATAAATCCAAACATTTATCTTCGATATCTCTACTTTTATGCGGAATCCCCAAATGGTGCCACTGGTTTGGTAGATTGTATAGTAGATGACTTTAGCTTGGAGAATAGTGTTGCATATGAATGGCTTTCAGATAATGGAGATTTTGAGTATGGAGATGGTTCTTACTGGAGTGGGACTAATTACGGAAATGGTTATGTTAGTCTTACTGCTGATCATACTGAAGGAAGTAAAGCATTAAATCTTACAAGCTATGCTACAATCGATAATTCATATGGACAAAGTAGTCTATATTCATATTTCAGTGGATCATGGAACTATCCAGGGGGAGGTCTTTATCCTAACCAACCTGGAGATGTATCTTTTGGTTTTGACTGGAAATATAATGACTATAATCATGATACAGAAAACTATGCATATGTATCCGTTTCTGGGTACAATGGTACATATTCTTTTGAACTATACTTCTATCTTGGTTACTATTCAGATATAGTTCCTAATTATAATTCTTCAAATCCAACTTACAGATATGTTTACTTAGGAGTACCAGGATTTGGTACTCGAGATACTTGGAATTCTTTAAATATCGATTTGTATGATTATTATTCTGTATTCAATATTACCAACATGCCATTAGTGGACATATCTATCAATGTACATGCAGGATACAATCAAGGAGCTAGAACTGAACTTCTAATTGATAATTACAACATAATAGGAGATCCTGTTGGTGATCCAGGTTTTGAAGAAGATTGGTTATATACTTATGATAATCCAATTCCATCTTGGTTCCTCAATACTAATGAAAACTATATCAGTTTTAGTCCTAATTCCCATTCTGGGGACAATTCAGCAAATATCTCATCTTATAACTCAGCAGGTCAAATAAGAATTTATCGTGATACTTTTCTACCTATAGGTGATAATCTTTACACAGATATTTGGTGGAATATAGACAAATTAGATGCAATTAGTAATAGTTATGTCCAAGTTTATTTTGAGCTAGATAACAATTATTACCTTAATTATTTGTTTGGAGCTGGAAGTTTATTTTCTACGACAAATACATCGAGTAGCTATTACTACTATGCTAGTGATTTTAACCAACTTAGCACTTGGAATCATTTCGAACGAAACATTGCTGCAGATGTTGTAACTTCTTTTGGAGCTGGAAACTGGAATATAACAGAAGTTAGATTTTTTGTTTATGGTTCTGGTACAGCAATGAACACTCTACTTGTAGATGATGTTCATTTTGTCAGAGACACACATGGACCTGAATTAATTAGTCAAAATCTGATAAATACTCCAACCTACTATAACAATGCAATAATGCAAATACTTGCACGTGATTATTTTACAAGAGTATCATTTGTACAAGTTTTCTACAGACAAGGCACTGTGTGGAATTCAGTAGTTGCAAGTATGGAAGGTATGTATTTCGTTGCATCTATTCCATCACAAAATTGGGGAACTCCTGTCGAATACTATTTTGTAATGAGAGATTCAATGAGTCTTGAAACTACTGACAATAATGGGGGATCTTACTATACATATGAGATTGCTGACGACATTCAACCTTTTGTCGCTGTACTTGGTGTCACCACAAACGAGAATTATGGTTTAGCAGAAATCAATTTAGCATGTGCTGATGAAGGTAGTGGTATTGATCATATTGAAATATTTGATAATGATGCTTCTATGACAAATCTGACAACAGCACCATATACCTATCTTTGGGACTCGAGTATCGTTCAACCGAGTGGTCTACACACTATTAGAGTCACAGCATACGATCATGCAGGTAATGTAGCAGAAACCACATATAATATTACTGTAGGTGTCTATGAACCTCCAGGTCCATTTGTATCCTTCTTCCACAACTGGGGAACCTTAGTTGGTGCAGGAATAGTTGGAATTGCATGGGGTACATTTACAATCGTCAAAGCAGTAAGAAAACCTAAAACATGAGTTCTAAAAGGACTCTGCTTCTTTTCTTTTTTTCTTTTAACAGAAAACTTTCTAAACCATATTTTCTACTTACCCACAATGTCAAATCAAAATGAGATAACTGAATCCGGATTATTACTAAGCAACAATGGATCATTAAAAACCAAGGGTTGGTCGAGAAAACCTCTACTAAAGTATAATAGAGAGAATCTTGGCAAAAGTTGGCTTAGAACAAAAGAATGGGATTATTATGCCATTATAAATCCTGATTATGCAATAACCTTTACTATCACTGATCTTGGAATAATGGGATTATATTCTATTGTTTGGTTAGATTTTAACGAAAAAACATTCATTCCCGATGAAGAATCAAAATTCTTTACTAAAGGAAAAACAAACCTTCCTTTATCATCTTTACAAGGAGATGTTACATACATAGGAAAAAAACTTCAAATGAAATTCTTGAAAAAAGATTCAACAAGAATAATCGAATTTGATTTCTCTACTTTTAACAAGAATGAAGGGATAAAGGGAAAACTCGAGCTTTATCAAGATCTGGAAATGGACTCGATAACTATAACTACACCTTGGAAAGATAAGCCTAAGTGCTTCTATTATAACACAAAAATAAATTGCATGCCAGTTGAAGGTAAAGTCGTTCTTGGTAACAAGATTTTTACATTTGATAAAAAAAACAGTTTTGCTGTTCTAGATTGGGGGAGAGGAATATGGCCTTATTCAGATACCTGGTATTGGGGCTCAGCATCTGGCATATCAGGAAAAGCTTTGATTGGATTTAACATAGGTTATGGTTTTGGTGACACTTCTGCTGCTTCTGAGAATATTTTCTACCACAATGGTGTAGGACATAAATTAGACCAAGTGACTTTTCAATTCAATCCCAAAAATTTTCTAGAACCATGGAAATTTACAAGTAATGATGGAAGATTTGAAATGGAGTTTGAACCAATTATTGATAGAAATTCAGTTGTAAATCTATTAATCTTTAAATCTGTACAGCATCAAGTGTTTGGGTATTTCACTGGTGAAGTAATGCTAGATGATGGAAGAGCTATCAGAATAGAAAAACTTCTAGGTTTTGCTGAAGTAGTTAAAAATCGTTGGTAAAACACATCTACTTTATAATATACTTGGAAAACTTGAGATTTTGAAAATGGAGAACAAACTAATTGTTGGAACAGATAGAGGTGCTTACTATTTTTTTAATTGGAGAAATGCGTAAGTATCTTAACTCAATTCCTTTTTCGCTTTTTACTAAAAATTAATAATTCTTAAACTCATTTCTTCTTTATGCATTTTTATCAACCAGCAGATCCGCAACCTTGTTACTATTGTAAAATAATCGAAGAATATGAAGATGATTATCCTATAAGAGAAGGAATTTTTACTACAGAACAGATTATTTTCAGATGTGCCTGGCACTCTAAATTTAAATGTTCAAGTTGTGGGAAATATTTTCATTTCAGCTGGCTCTACTATTGTCCACAAACAAAACAGTTAACTTGTGGTTTTTGTAATCCTCCTACACTAAAACCAGTAAAATTCTGGAACAAAACCTATGCTTATGATTTCTGGTGTAAAAACTGTGAAGAATCACATTATGACCTTTTCTTCACTGAATACAAAGGACAACATCCTTGGCAATTACAACAAGATGAAATAGGATGTACAATTGAAGAACCTGAGCTTTGGAATCCTTTTTGGAAACCTCTGTATTCCCGAAAAGGTAAGGAGATCAGTTTAGAGGAAGCTTTGAAAATTGAAGACAGAATCACTCCTTTAAGAAAAAGACAAGGATTGAATTTTCATTCTGAAGTCATCCCTGAAGAACAAGTTGATGTAACTGATACAACTGAGAAATGGGAAACAGATAGTCAAATTTGGATGGATATGTATTTCAAAGGAGATGAAGCAGATGAAGGTGATACTAACAGACAATTAGTGATTGATCCTGCACTATGGGAGCTTATTGGAGATGTTAAAGGATTAAAAGTTCTTGATGCAGGATGTGGAAACGGTTATCTCACAAGAAAACTTGCAAAAGCAGGAGCTAAAGCAGTAGGGATAGATTTCTCGCATACATTTATTGAATATTGCAAAAAAAGAGAAGATGATGAAAAACTTGGTTGTGAGTACTATAAAGCTTCATTAACAAATCTTGAAATGATAAAAAACAATCAATTTGACTTAATTGTTTCTAATATTGTAATGGTGGATATTTCTGATTACAAACAAGCTTTCAAAGAATTGAGTAGGGTATTAAAAACAGGTAAAAGATTTGTTTGGTCAAATACTCACCCTATTTTTGGAAGATTGAGTTCTGCTGATCTAAGATTGCCTCGTGATACTCCAAGGAACGAAGAGAGATATTTCAAAGTAATTGATAACTATCTAGAATCAGGTGGGAGATTAGTTTCTTGGAGAGATTTGCAACCTCTTTGGCAATTTGATAGAACACTAACAGAATATAGTCATGCACTAAAGGAAGCTGGATTTGCTATTTTGGAAATAGTAGAACCGAAAGCAGATTTGAAAACCGTACAAGAGAATCCAAGATTTCTCGCTTTTACTGATAACAGATATCCGTTCTTTATCATCTATGACTGTATTAAAACATAACAAACAATATTGTTAGATAGTCATTGTAGCTATATATGAAATTGAAGTGAATTTTACTAAGATAAAGAAGATTATCTTTTGTAGAATTTAAAGAGCAGTCTAGATTTGAAAAGGAATAACAAGAAATAATTCCTCATTTCTTCCATCTAGAAGTACGATATGACAAGCTCTTCAATATTTTACTAAAAGTAAAAATAACAAAGATTAGCAAAACCGATTCAAATGAATTAAACGATGCATCATTTGTTGTTTTGTTTTCTTGGATTTGAATAATTTTCAATCCTAAATTTTCAACTACAATATAGATAAAATCATCTCGTATTTCAAGCTCTTCTGCATAACCTCTTGTAAATAAATAGGTAATTTCATAGGGAGATGATACATCACTAACATCAATGACATATAATCCGGAATAACCATTTCCTAAGTAAAGCGTATTATTATAAACTTCAAGGGCAAATGCTCTTCCAGGCAAATCAAGAGAAGATTCAAAATATGGATTTTCCATTGATTTGAAATTTATAATTTTTATACCATCATAAGAAGCTGCTACATATACATAATCACCTAAAACATGAATATCATAACAATCACTTTCAAGATCAAAATGTCCTACCTCAATAGGATATTCAGGATTTGTAAAATCAATCACTCTAATCCAACTTGATTCTGAAGTCGAGTTCCACACCATAACATATAACAGATTTTCAGCCACAAAGAAATCATGTGTATTTCCATCAGTAAAGAAATAACTCAAATTTTGAGGAATTGCCGGATCTGTAATATCAAGGATATTAAAACCATAATCACTCCCTACAAACAATAAATCACCTTGCACCATTAATGCAGCCACAGTTCCTGGTCGAAATTCACTTATTTTATGTGAATTAAGTGGATTACTTACATTATATATTTGAACACCTTCTGTCCATGCAGAGATGTATGCAATTCCATCCTGGACATCTATATAATGTGGTAGATTAACAGGAAAATTCTTAATATTAGAAGGTTCAAAAGGATCTGTTATATTAATTATGTGAAATTTACTTCTACTATATTCAGCTAGATATGCATAATTATTTTCTAGAGCTACATCAAAAAGGATACCTGGTACTTCAACTGTTGCCACTTCATTTAATATGATATTACTATTATTATTTGCTTTCACCACAAGTCCATAGTTAATGAAAGAAAGAGTGATCATTAAAACAAAGCACAAAATAATTGTCTTGTAGATTCTTCTAAGAAACATAATGGTTTTTTAAGATAAACACTTATTAATTTAGCTTCCACTTTTCTTGTGAGAAATGCTCATAAGTATTCAAGTAAAAGGAATTTCATAATGGTGATTTAATGAGAGATTTAATTTTCGTATATACTTCTAGTACCGAAAATATTGAAACCATTGTCCTTGCAGAAAGCATTAGAGAATATGGTGGTAAATATTCAGATTCGCCTATTTGGTTATATACAACGGAAAAGCTAGATGAAATGTCTGAAGAAAGGAAAAAGAAACTAGACTCTCTTGAAGTTGAAGTAAAGGATTTAAAAATTGATAACGAAGTAGCTAAGTTTCCTTTTACTGGTCATGTTAGAGCTGCTGCTCAAGCTGAAGAAGAAGCAGAAAATAAAACTCAATTCTTAGCTTATCTAGGGATTAACTCAATTATTATTCAAGAACCTTCAGAGTTCTCTCTTGGAGATAAAATTAACTTAGGGTATCGCCCTGTACATCATAAGCTCATCGGATCCCAATATGATGAACCTATAGATCCTTTTTGGCAGAAAATCTATCAACTTTGCAATGTTACTGATGAGAAAATATTTCCAATGAAAACACATGTAGATGGGAATATTCTCCGCCCATACATAAATTCAGGATATTTAATTGTTAGACCAGAACGAGGATTTTTAAGACATTGGTGGAAGGTTTACAGGGAGATATATGGAGATAGATTCTTTAAAGATTATTACAAAAAAGATGATTTATATTTGACTTTTATTCATCAAGCAGTTCTTTCAGGGATATTACTTTCTTATCTATCAAAAGATGAGATTAAAGAATTACCATTCACTTACAATTATCCAATTAACTTATATCATGAAAGTCTTGAAGAATATAAACCAAAAAGTATCGATGATTTAGTTACTGCTCGATATTATTTGAATAAATTACTTGATAAAGAAGCATTCGAAAAAATCCCTTTTGATGAACCATTAAAAGGATGGCTGAAATCCAGAATTTGCAAATAAGAACGGAAAATAAAGCATGTGTGTAAAGCGATAACACACTAATAGTTTTTTGTCTATTAGTATAGTTTAAATACTATATAAAAGAAGATACTTTCATGTCAGCGACAAAAGAAATGGAAATGACAGTTTTGAATGATGGTTCAAAATCACCAATATCATTCAAATATCTAAGAAAATTCAACTTGATAATGGGAATAGTACACTTTGTTCAAGCTACATTCATGTTGATTTTTGGTTTAACTAACGCTAGTTTTAAAGGATTTAATGTACCTATAGATATTCTAAAAGTAGATTATCCTATCAATACACTTGACGGTTTCTTCACTTTAAGTAACGTAGGACCGATTATAGCTTCATTTTTGTACTTCTCAGCAGTAGCTCACTTACTAGTTGCTGGACCATTATATGGCTTTTATCAGAAAAAACTAAAAGCTAAGATGAATCCAATCAGGTGGTTTGAATATGCGTTTTCAAGTTCTATTATGATATTCTTCATTGCTGTTCTGTTCGGAGTTAAAGAATTCTGGATCTTACTACTTATTTTCGCAATAAATGCATTGATGAATCTTTTTGGGCATATGATGGAGCTTCACAACCAATACACTAAGAAAACAAATTGGACTGCTTATATTTACGGTTGGATTGCAGGAATAATGCCATGGGTAGTAATAACAGCTGTTTTTGCGCCTTTGACACAAAACACTGGGATGCCTTGGTTTGTACCATTTATCTATGGAATTGAAATAGTCTTGTTCATGTCTTTTGCTTTTAATATGCTATTACAATATCTAAAGGTTGGACCTTGGAAAGATTATCTATTTGGAGAAAGAATGTACATTATCCTAAGTCTAGTAGCTAAGACTTTGCTAGCTTGGTTAGTGTTTGCAGGCGTATTACAACCTGGATAAAGTATAACTAACTACTTTCTTTTTCTTTTTCTTTTTCTAAATCAAGTTTTTAAATCATGAAAGATTTACTTATAACCATGTCAAATTTAAGTAAACAACCGATATTAATCACTGGAGCAAGTACAGGTATTGGAAGAAAAACACTTGAGTTTCTCACAAATAAAGGGATAGAGGTTTATGCAGGTGTTCGTAAACCCAAAGATATGCAAGAATTAGCCAAGTTAGATAATGTAACACCTATAAATCTTGATGTTACTAAACCAAAAGAGATCCAGGAAGCTGTAGATAAAATCAATGTTCTCGGAAAAGGATTATACGGAGTAGTTAATAATGCAGGAATTGTTAATGTAGGACCTATATTCACACATTCTGAAGAAGCAATGTACGAAATGTTTAATGTTAATGTTTTTGGTGTTCATAGAGTAACAACTGCTATGTTACCATTTTTATTTAAATCAAGAGGAAGAATAGTGAATATTAGCTCAATTAGTGGAATTTTAACATCTACATACATGGGATTGTATAGTATGACTAAACATGCTATTGAAGCTTATACTGATGCATTGTATTTGAACTTACAAGAAGCAGGAATAAATG
>Ga0315554_1000197_pt1 | contig 33488 bp, 30 predicted proteins | sample SalMarSW160370MG_FD_202114 | JGI IMG/M metagenome (GOLD analysis project Ga0315554, IMG submission 202114) | Salt marsh sediment microbial communities from the Plum Island Ecosystem LTER, Massachusetts, United States - Salt Marsh Sediment SW1603-70 ...
CGGTACTGTCACAGGTGCTGTTAACCCGCATTGGGGGCGGGCGAATAGCTGCCTTTGAAATCATGCTCGGTACCAGTATTATCAGAAGACAGATTCGCGAAGAGAAAGGCCATGAAATACTGTCCAACATTGAGCTGGCTAAACCAGAGGGGATGCAGAGCTTAGATCAGGCGTTAGCCAACCTGGTGATAAGAAACGTGATTACTGAGGAAGAAGCCTTGATAAAAAGTAGTCACCCGGCAAAATTGCAGCAGTATCTTCAATCTTAGTGCTGAGACAATGGGATTTTAATTGGTAGCTGACAATATGCATCTATAGACACGTATCACTACCCCAAACGAGTTGAGCTAAAAGATGGAAAGCCCATTTCTAGATGTTATGATTGTACCCCGAAGGTAACATTAGCTTGTTTTGTTACCTGGAAATATTAAGGGTTTTGCCCAGCTTTCAACTGTTCCTAACCATGGGGAGGAGTGGTGGGCGATACTGGACTTGAACCAGTGACCTCTTGCGTGTGAAGCAAGCGCTCTAACCACTGAGCTAACCGCCCAAGCGTGATTACGCGTAAATTCTACGTCAAAATAAATGGAAAAACAAGTTGTAGACCGCTTAACTATCGAAAATCTTATAGCCACCACCAGCACAGAATTACTAGCAAGAGGATATATTCCCAACTGCCATCTTACATTCGGGCGGAAACGGAGTCTTGTGCCTGATAGGTACACGCCAACTTGCCAGGGTGATTACACCACTCTGGATTCTAACTATAGCCTGTCGGGTGCTCTAGCTTATAATCGACCCTTATTTCTTATACCTCTCATCCTGGACGGGAGCCGCTAGGCACTTGATGGTATTGTGCTTCTTCACACTGCCTGGGTACCGAAATAATACCTCGCCGCCTCCAGGAGGCGTAACACCGGGCCTCCAACCACAATCTGGCCTATCTTGGCATCCCTCAATAGCTTTTCCATCTTGCCTTCTTTAGAGTATCCGTAAGAACCCATAAGCTCAACACACCGATTTAGAACCTTAGACCCGTATTCGCCGGCCACATTATCCATGACACTGGCGGCTACAAGTTGCTTATGGTCCCAGGGCGGGCCGTATACTTCAGGATTGCCGAGGCGCTCCAACGTGTGCCAGAACACCATCTCCGCGGCCAATATGTCAGAGGCTACCTGCCCAAGCTCATGAGCCATGGCACCGTGGTCCTTCATGGGCACACCGGCTATTTCACGGCCATCCACGTAGGCCTTAAGAATCTCATAGGCCCTTCTCATTATGCCAACAGTAAAGGAACTGGCAAAAGCGCGTCCTATTGTGCATTTGGCCAGCAAGGACTTTACCTCATCCTCACCCCCGTGGAGGAGGTTTTCCTTCGGTACCCTGACATTTTCGAACCAGATTTCCCCGTTGGTATCAGTCGCTGTGCCCATTTTCCGGTAAGGCTTGCCGGTCGAAACTCCGGGAACATCGGCGGGTACGTATATCTGGGCAATATTATCGGGGAATTTTTTGCCTTCTATGACACAGACTACAACAAACGCCTTTGCCTCTCTGGAACCTGATGGCCACAGTTTTTCCCCGTTTATAACCCACTCATTCCCTTCTAATCGGGCCCTGGTCCTGGTCTCTGCCCCCTTAAGCCTCATGTCTTCCACTGCCCCCCCTCCATGGGGTTCAGTAATGGCGCTACATATGACGAAAGGTTTTTTCCCTAACATACCGGCGGCAATTTTTTTCATGACGGCCTCGTTAGGCGTGGGCAGCATTGTGGAGGCCACCGCCCAACCAGATATAAAGCCTGTCTCTGCGATGCCGTGGTCACCCCTGGCTACCTCCAGGACGAGAGCACCTGACTCTACCGGCGACCGGTCATCGTATCCACCGTATTGCGTTGGCACTTGTGCCGCTTGCAAACCATGATCAATCCATAGCTCCTTAAAAATGCCATGAACTAATGTGTTTTTTCTTTCCGTCCAGTCCCACAAATCATCAAACTCGTCTTCGTGGGGCAGTACCTTCTCGTTGACAAACTTCCTCAGGGTATCACAATACATCTTCACTTCGTCCCTGATAAGATGGTCAGGTCTTAAGAACATATCCCTTGCCGTTGTCTTTTCAGCCATTATTACACCTCTAGTCTTTATTTCTTTATTTTATTATGCTATTTGAGTGCTAATCCTTGGTTTCATTATGGAGTCTACAGTTACAACTACATAAAGGTTCTTCACCCCCTCTCAGCTGCTACTGTGGTTTGCTTTCAACTTTTGTTCTCTCTTCGGCCTAGTTGGAGTGGCACTATAGGCTATAGGTGATGTTAATTAGCTGGGGCGGAAGCTCGCCCCATGGCTTAATGCCTCCCGCTGTGAAACAATGCGCTTTATTTAACTGCACATGCTTTGAGCCACCACCTCTTGTGTGTGAAGCAAGCGCTCTAACCACTGAGCTAACCGCCCGAATTATACCTATTTTAGCCCTGATGGTCAGCTTTGTAAAGATTGCCTTTTGCTCTACCAGATTCCATTGAGCTTGTCGGTTCTGGATGCTATAATAGGGCACTTATGGCTTAAGGAGACGCTGGGTTAGCCATGGTTGATTTGGACGATCTTCTGATTTACCGACGGATCGATGCCTCGGGGATGCTTGACCACCTGCACCAGTTCCCCGAGCAATGCCGGTTGGCCTGGGAAAAAGTTTTGAAGTTTGACCTGCCCCGGGAATACAACTCGGTGGATAAGGTTGTTATCCTGGGGATGGGCGGTTCGGCTATCGGCGGTGATATGGTACGCCGCCTAGCTCTAGCGGAAAGTAAGATGCCGGTCTGGGTACACCGGGACTATGGTTTGCCCCCGTTCGTTGACCGTGACACCCTGGTCATTGTCTCGAGTTACTCGGGGAATACCGAGGAGACTCTCTCCGCCTTCACCGCGTCACTCAAAACCCCGGCCAAAAAGATGGCGCTCACTACAGGTGGCAAGCTCAGGGAGCTGGCGGAAAAGGAAGGCGTCCCCGTTTTCATTATAGATTACCAGGCACCTCCCCGCGCCGCCTTTCCCCACAGTTTCGTCCCTCTGGTTGGTATTTTTCAGAAGCTGGGTTTGCTTGGTGACAAATCAGCCGATTTGAAGCAGGCGCTACAGATTTTGAATAAACTGGCTGGTGATCTGGTGGAGACCACTCCTCTGGTTGCCAACCCGGCCAAGCAGCTGGCGACCAGGCTGCTGGGGAACCTGGCAGTAATCTACGGTGGTGAGATACTCTCGGAGGTGGCCCGTCGCTGGAAAACCCAGCTTAATGAGAACAGCAAGGCCTGGGCTTTCTTTGAACTTTTCCCCGAGCTCGATCATAATGCCGTGGTCGGCCACGAGTTCCCCCCTGAGATAAAGGACAGGGTTTTTGTCGTTCTGTTGCATTCCGCCCTGTTTAGTCCCCGCAGCCAGCTTCACTATGAGGCTACAGCTAAACTGCTGGCTGAATCGGGAATTAGCCATGAGGTGGTGGAAGCGGTGGGGGAAACGGCTCTGGCCCAGGTGATGAGCCTGGTTCTTTTCGGGGATTACGTTAGCTTCTACCTGGCGATGTTAAACGAAACTGACCCCACGCTGTTAGCTGCTGTGGACTTTGTTAAGCACTACCTCGCCCGATTCAACCCTGCTGACGGCTAGGGTCAGAGGGGAAGGGTTTAAAAAGGTGAACCCATATATTTATCAAAGCGGCGAGCCGACCTTCAACCTGCGTTTGGAGAAAGTAACCGGTAAGTGGTCTTCCTATTTGGTCGACTTCCCTTCGGCTTTTCAAAATGGCCACTGGGGAAGCAGTATCGTTAGAGGCGAGTACTTTCAACCAGTGCGGTCAGGCCGTGCACCGCTGGTTATCTTACTTCACGGCATGGGAGACCATAGCGTAATTCCCTGCAAGCTTCTGGCCAGGTCTCTGGCCGGTAATGGCACCGCCTGCTTGATTTTATACCTCTTCTTGCACTCAAGCCGTCTGCCGGAAGATATGAAACGGCGGTATCCTGTCTTTGCTCCCGAGGAGTGGTTCCAGATATACCAGACTTCGGTGATTGAAGTGCGCCAGGTGATTGATTGGGCGAGTGTTCGGGAAGAAATAGACGAGGAGAAGATAGCGGTGGTGGGGATAAGCTTCGGGGGGTTTATCTCAGCCGTAGCTATGGGTATAGATGAGCGTGTTGGCGCTGGTGTGTTTATTGTATCCGCCGGTAACAGTGAAAAGATTAACCATATGAGCCAGCTCAGTGCTCTTACCAAGGATTACCGGCGCACCGAGGTGGAATACCAGAGCATTCAGCAGTCTTACATACGGTACCTGGCTGAGGTAGCCGAAAGAGGGATAGAAAATATCGTCCCTGCCCATAAAAGTTTCCTCACCGACCCGATGACCTATGCCCATATCCTGCGGCAACGCCCGCTATTGATGATTAACGCTCGGTGGGACGAGGCTATTTCTGCTGAAGCCGTCCTTGATTTCTGGAGGGAATGCGGCCGGCCGGATATAATGTGGCTTCCGGCCACCCACGCTACCATCTGGCTGTGGTATCCTCTCATCATCCGGAAAATAGCTGGTTTCTTTAAAGCCAGCTTTGGTAGTGAAGAGGAATCCAAAACATTAAGCGGAGGAGGTGAACGGTAATGCCTAGATTGGTTGCGAGGAGGGCAAAGCAAAAGGTAGGCCTTGTTCCCGGCACCCTTGTCCATATAGGGGAGAGGAAGATTGAAAAGGTAAGGATTAGAATTATCGACTACGATGAGACACAGCTTGAAGAGAAGGAAGTAGAAAAGGTTGAAGAGTGTTTCCCCTTTAAGGACAAACCCACTATCACCTGGATAAACATAGACGGGCTGCATGACCTGGAGATTATAGAAAAAATCGGCAAACAATTTGGGCTGCATCCACTTGTACTGGAAGATATTGTTAATACCGGGCAGCGTCCTAAACTGGAGGATTTCGAGAACCACGTCTTTGTTGTTCTGAAGATGCTCTACTATGACCAGGAGAAGGGTGAGTTAGAGGCGGAGCAAATCAGCCTGATATTTGGCCAAAATTTTGTTATTTCTTTTCAGGAACGTGTGGGTGATATTTTCGACCCTTTAAGAGAGAGAATCAGAAAGGGCAAGGGGCGCGTGAGGAAGGCGGGGGCCGATTATCTTGCCTACGCCTTACTTGACAGTATCGTTGATAACTATTTCGTGATTCTGGAGCAACTGGGGGAAAAGATAGAGGATGCCGAGCAGGAGTTGGCCGTAAATCCTACCCTGGAGACATTGCAGACTATCCGTACCTTCAAGAAAGAGATGATATTCCTGCGCAAGTCTATCTGGCCGCTGAGGGAGGTAGTCAATTCGCTGGAGAGGGGTGAATCGTCACTGGTTGATGAATCAACCCTGATATATCTCAGGGATGTTTACGACCATACCATCCAGATTATAGATACCGTGGAAAGCTACCGGGACATGCTTTCCGGCATGCTGGATGTTTATCTTTCCAGCATTAGCAATAAGATGAACGAAGTGATGAAGGTGCTGACCATCTTTGCCGCCATATTCATACCGCTTACCTTTGTTGCCGGCGTTTACGGTATGAATTTCGCTTTCATGCCGGAGCTGGGCTGGCAATGGGGTTACTTCGGGGTTTTGCTGGTGATGGCAATTGTCGCCGCCGTCATGCTGGTCTATTTCAAGAGAAAACGCTGGCTCTAATTAGGGTTGGGCTACCTTGGGTAATTTCTCCAGTGCCGCCTGGACATTCTCTCCGGGGAAGGGCTGGTCTTCTATCGCCCCTTCTACGAAATCCTTGAAAACGGTGAGGTCTAGATTGCTGTTGCCGTCCAGCAGGAAGAGAATGTTCTTGCGCTCTTTATTTTGCTTGCAGGCCAGCGCTTCGTCTATGACCGCCGCCACTGCGTAAGATGCTTCCGGAGAGGGTATAAGCCCCTCGGTGCGGGCGAAGGTTATAGCCGCCTCGAAGGCTTTGCTCTGGGCATAAGTTCTGGCTTCGATTTGATTTTCGCGGTAGAGGGCGCTGACCAGCGGGGAAATCCCGTGGTAGCGCATGCCGCCGGCCCGTATTCCGGGCGGAACGAAGCTGTGGCCCAGGGTATACATCTTTAAGAGCGGGAACAGGCCTTCGGTATCGCCGTAGTCATAGGCGTAGCGCCCTTTGGATAGACTGGGAGCCGCCGCTGTCTCAACGGCGATTATCTTCGTCCCGCGTTGTTTGCATTCCTGGTAAAATGGAAAAGCCAGACCACCCAGGCCGCTGCCCCCGCCCACGGCGCTGATGATGAAGTCGGGACTGGCGCCGGATGAGCGCATCTGGCTGCGCGTCTCCAGGCCGATAACGGTCTGGTGCAGCAGGACGTGATTCATTACCGTGCCCCAGGAAAACTTGATATCATCGCGGGTGATGGCCTCTTCGAAGGCCTCGCTCAGGGCGATGCTCAGGCTGCCCGGCGAGTCGGGAGTTTGCTCCAGTATCTTCTTGCCGGTGCGCGTCTTTTCGCTGGGGCTTGGAATAACCTCCGCCCCCAGCACCTCCATAACGTAGCGTCCGTAGGGCTTTTCCTCATAGCTGGAGCGCACCATGTATATCTGGCACTGGATACCGAAGTAGCTGCAGGCAATGGCCAGCGAGGCTCCCCACTCCCCGTTTCCGGTGGCCGTCACGATACGCTTTACGCTCTCCTCCTGAGCAGCGTAATATGCCTGCACCACGGCGGTATTCATCTCGTGGCTGCCTGACGGGCTGTAGCCTTCGTATTTATAAAAGATACGGGCTGGTGTTTCCAGGCTCTTTTCCAGCCTTTCGGCGCGGTAGAGAGGGGTCGGTCTCCATTCGGAGTAGAAGGCCTGAATTTCCTTGGGTATGGGAATGTCCCGTTTCTCTCTCTCCAGTTCCTGGTCGATGATGGAAGACGGCGCCAGCGGTTCGAGGTCGTGATAGCTCAACGGATAGCCGCTGCTGCTCATGAGAGGGGGCACGTCAAAGTCTAAATCGGGGATGATATTGTACCATTTGCCGGGTATATCCTTGGCATCCAGCGTGATTCTCATCTTAGACCTCCGCCTGGTAACTACCCGTGAGCACTATATAGTTGTATTGTAAGAGCCATTGGTAGTTGTGTCAACGGTCTGGCTGCGGTGACTGCTTACAGCTTTACCACTTTGGCGGAGTAGACATCGGGCAGAGCCAGTATCTGCTGGCGCTGTTTCTCGGTCAGGGGTTCGTCCAGGGCTAGTATCATAAGGGCCTGTCCTCTCGGTTTCAGGCGGCTCAAGTGCATGAAGCTGATATTTATATCGGCTTCGCCGGTTATCCTGCCGGCGGCGCCGATGAGTCCGGGGCGGTCGAGATGGTCGCAGAACAGGAAGTAACCGCCGGTGGGGACAATATCAATCCAGTAATTACCGACCCGGACGATGTGTACCTCACCGCGCATTACTGTCCCAGCAACGGTGGTCGTCCCGGCGCTGGTGGTGGCTTCTGCCGTAACCAGGCTGGCATAGTTCTCGCTTTCAGCCTCTTCCTGCTCCACCACCGCCAGTCCGCGCTTTTTAGCCACGATATCGGCGTTGACCAGGTTGACCCGCTCCTCGCTTACCTGCTCCAGCAGTCCGCCCAGAGCGGCGGCTTTGAGGGCCTTGGTATCATATTCGGCAATCTCGCCGTTATATTTAATCTGGATGGCGCTCACCTGTCCCTCGACCAGCTGGCTGACCAGCCGGCCCACGGTGGCGGCTACGTCGATAAAGGGCGCCAGCGCCGACATCATCTCCGCTGGTATGAAGGGGGCGTTAACCGCATATTTGGCTGGATGTCCTTTAAAGACATCGACGATCTGTTCGGCGACATCCCGGGCGGCCATGACCTGGGCTTCGGTGGTGGAGGCGCCCAGGTGGGGGGTAACAATGATATTATCGCTTTCGAAAAGGACGCTTTCCGTGGTGGGTTCGGTGGGGAAGACGTCAATGGCGGCGCCGGCCACCCGCCCCTCCTTCACTGCTTTGGCTAGTGCCTCCTCGTCGATGAGGGCACCACGGGCAGTGTTGATGATTCCTACGGTGGGTTTGACCGTGGCCAGCTCTTTCTCGCCGATCATCCCCTTGGTTTTGGAGGTTAATGGAGTGTGCAGGGTGATGAAGTCGGCTTCTTTGAATAGCTGTTTCATCGGCACCAGTTCTACCTGCAGGTTGCGAGCATGTTCCGCTGATATAAAGGGGTCGTTGGCGATTAGCTTCATTTCCAGGCCCAGGGCGCGCCGGGCTACCTCTGAGCCGACATTGCCCAGACCGATGAGACCCAGTGTCTTGTTTCTCACCTCGGTGCCCATGAAGTCGCTTCGTTTCCAGACCCCGGATTTGAGTGAGGCGTTGGCCTGGGGGATGTGGCGGGCCAAGGCGAGGAGGAGGGCAATGGTGTGCTCGGCGGCGGAGATGGTGTTGCCGGTGGGGGCATTGACCACCACGATGCCCCGCCGGGTGGCTTCTTCAATATCAACATTGTCCACGCCGACGCCAGCCCGACCGATAATCTGGAGTTTTTTGCCAGCGGCTATCACCTCGGCGGTGACCTTGGTCTGGCTGCGCACTATTAAAGCTTCATAGTCGCCGATTATGGGTATTAATTCCTCCGGCTTTAGCCCGGTTTTAACATCCACCTGGGCGTGCTGGTGTAGAATTTCTATCCCTTTTTCGGAGACGGGGTCGGCGATTAGGACTTTCATAGTTAGCTACTCCCGAATCCTGCCTGAGGCAGTACTTTCTTTATGGCGGTTATTACCTCTTTAATATCATTCTCGGTGGCCCAGCCCAGGTGACCGATGCGGAATATCTTGCCGTCCAGTTTCTGCTGCCCGCCGGCCAGTACTACATCGTGTTCCTCCCGCAGAATCTTGAGCATCTTCTTGGTATCCAGCCCACCCGAGGCGGCGACGGAAGTAACGGTGTTGGAGGCATGGCTTTCTTCGGCAAAGGGGGACAGCCCTAGCGATTTTACGCCTTCCCGGGCGGCTTTACCCATCCGGGCATGGCGGGCGAAGACATTGGCCATGCCCTCTTTCAACATCATATCCAGCGCCACATCCAGGGCAAAGAATACCGAGACGACCGGCGTCCAGGGTGTTTGCCCCTTTTCCAGGTAGCTCTTGGCCTTGGCGAAGTCCCAGTAAAAGCGGGGCATCTTGGCCTTCTGGTTGGCCTGCCACCCCTCCTGGCTAACACTGACCATAGTCAGTCCCGGCGGAACCATCCAGCCCTTCTGGGAGCCGGTTATGGTAACATCGCAGTGCCACTTGTCTACCGGCAGGTCTATTGAACCCAGGCTGCTGATGGCATCAACCACCAGCAGTTTACCAGCCTCCTTGACTACTGAGCTTATCGCCGCCAGGTCGTTGGTAACGCCGGTGGAGGTTTCATTGTGGGTGACCAGCACCGTTTTTATCTCCGGGTCAGCCTTGAGTGCCTTACGAACTGCATCAGGGTCGGCGGCTTTACCCCATTCGAATTTAAGGGGAATTACCTCGGCGCCGAATTCTTTAGAGATGGCGGCGAAGCGGTCGCCGAAGACGCCGATGGATACCGATAGTACCTTATCCCCAGGGGACATGGTGTTAACGGCTGCTGCCTCCAGGCCCCCGGTGCCGGAACCGGAGAGCAGAAAAAGGTCATTCTTGGTCTGGAATAGCTGCTTTAGTTTGGCGGTGACATTATTAAGTACTTTAGCGAACTCCGGCCCGCGGTGATTTAGCATCTGAAGGCTCATCGCCTGCAGTACTTCCTCGGGGCAGGGGGTAGGGCCCGGAACACGTAGCTGTTTCATTTTTTTCTCCTCTGTGGTCTGTATTATTTAACATTCAATATTAGCATGTAGGCTGGGGATAAATCAATTCTGCCTTGTTGCTAAATGGGGGTATTTGTAGTAATATCTGTTCGGTTGGACATGCCCCATTTCAATCAAAGTTTTTAGAAAGGAGTGTCAAGATGCCCAAGGAAATTATTCTTTACAATCTGAGGGACGATGTCAAGGAGGAAGACTATGTAAAGTGGTGTGAAGACTACAAAGGGCCCTTGTTGATTGGGCTGCCTGCATCGAAAAGTTTTACCCTCCTCAAAATGATGGGAGGAATACAGGGGAACGGTCAGAAAGGCAGCCCGCCAAATCCAACTAAGTCTCCGTTCACTTACATCGGCATTTTGGATACAACCAGTCTCGAGGAATGGGCGAAGTCCAGGGAAAGCAAAGCCTTTAAGGACGAATTTTTCCCCCAATGGTTCTCCAAATGGGCGGCTGATTTTTATATACTTGAGGGTATTGAAGCTTATTATGGGGAAAGTGATTAAGGCAGCTTTTCCAGTTCTCTTGCCCTTAGTGCGTTAGGGTGTTTAATTGAATAGTCCCTAGGTTGCTTTTATTGGGCAGCTTATTCAGCCGCAACAGTAATGGATGGGGCGGATTACCAAAAGTATCGGGAAAGGAGTGCCCATGAATTTAGAACATCTGTTAACTGATGAAGATCGCCAGATCCGGGAGACGGTAAGGGAGTTTACCAAGAAAGAAATCATTCCCAACGCCAAGAAGTTAGAAGCGGACTACAGTCTGGTTGAGAAAGTCCATCAGAAGCTTGTTGACATCGGGATTCAGGCGTTGGGGTACCCGGCCGAGTATGGGGGGGGAGACGGCACCAATACCGCCCTGGGAATTATCTGCGAGGAGTTGGCCAAAGGTGATGGTGGCATAAGCCTATCCGCCGGCATCAACTGGGGCATTATTCTTAAACCGGCCATAGTGGTCAAGAACAAGACGGTTATGGACAGGTTCGTTCCCAGTTTTTGCAGCGGCAAGTTAGCCTATGCCTGCCTTTCCATGACCGATGAAGCTGGAGGGGCTGATTCCGAGAACCCTCTGCTTGCCGGTGCCGGGATTAAGACCACGGCCAAGCTTGAAGGCGATGAGTATGTAATAAACGGTAGCAAGGCCTGGCCGACTCACGGCGGGATTGCTGAGTGCTATTTGACAGTCTGTACCACCGACCCCGGTGCTGGAGATGAAGGTGTTGCCCTGATTTATGTCCCCAAGGATACCCCGGGGTTGACCTTTGGCAAGCCAGAAAAGAAGATGTTATTCAAGACATCAATAAATAGTACGGTACATTATGACAACGTTCGGGTGCCCAAGGAGTTACGGCTGGCCGGTCCCGGTATGGATGCTAATATTTACCATTTCCTCGAATCGGGAACCGGGTGGCATTCGGCAACTATGGCCCTGGGTATTGCCGAGCGTGCTTTTGAGATTGTGCTGGATTATACCGGAAATCGCAAGGGCGGATTTAAGCCGGTAAGGCAGCACAGCATGGTGGCTGGTATTCTTGCTGATATGGCGATTGGCCTGGACATGATGAGGGCCAGTATTTACAACCTCAGTAGCATGATGGACCATCTTGATGTATATGGCCCGCCGTGGTCACCGGCGTTCGTCTCCAAGGCGGCTGCCACCAGGGTCTATGCTGGAGACATGGCGGTGGAAATAGTTAACAAGGGTGCCGAGCTGCTGGGCTCGATGGCGATTTCCGAGGACTTCCCTTATGAGAAGTGCCTGAGGGATGCCAAGATAACCCAGCTCTGGCTGGGCGGACAGCAAATCTGCCGCTATCGCGTTGCCAGAGGGTATTATGATTTGAAAAACTGGGCTTAAGTAGGCCCGAAATTCTATTTAGGAGGAGGGAAAAATGTTAGACCAGACCAGTCAATGGTACAAACTGCAGTACCCGGAGTGTTTCGTTAATGAAGAGCTGCGGATGATGCAGAAGACCCTTTCCGACTTTGTTGACAAGGAGATTATGCCCGTACGGGACAAGATTGATGATGACGTTACCCATGAAGAGGTGATTACCCCTATCCTGAAGAAGTTGCAGGTAGGCCTGGGCTACCAGAAAAACAAGATACCCCTGGATTTCGGTGGCAACCAGCAGCTTTCCATGGTCGGGGATGCCCTGATACAGGAACAACTGTCCCGCGCTGACTATGGCATAAGCCTCCACAGTGCCTGCACCGACTGGGGGTTGGTACCAGCCATCCTGGCATACTTATCACCCTCGCCGACGGGGAAGGTGTGGGGCAAAGCCGTTTTCGGTGAGTTCGCCCCCAAATTTACCGGCAAGGAACTGGCCGTTGCCTGCATGAATTTTAGTGAGGACGACTCCGCCTGTGATATTGAGAACCCGATGAACGAGGGCCGGACGGTAAAGGTGAGGGCGGAGCTTAAGGGTAACGAGTGGGTGATAAACGGCAGCAAGATGTGGGCCTCCAACGCCGGCATCGCCGACCTCAACTGTGTTGTCTGCAATATGGACCCCAGCAAGGGAGTAGACGGCTTTACTCTGGTCTATGTTCCCGAGCCCTGGGATGGGGTCTCCCACGGTAAATTCGAGGTCAAGTGCGGGGCTAACGCCGACCGCAACACCCCCACCTATTTCGATAACGTCAGGGTGCCCAAGGAGTGGGGAATACAGGGGCCCGAGGCCTGGTTCCTCTTCACCAGTGCCGTGTCCGCCCCCATGTCCCTGAATGCCGCCAACGCCATTGGTACTCTGCAGGGAGCTTTCGACGTCCTGGTTGGCTATACCGAGGGCAGGGTGGCGGGGGGCAAACCAATCAACCAGCACACGCACGCGGCGATGATACTGGGCGAGATGGCGGCGTTTCTATCCGTGGGCAGAGCTGCCATTCTGGAGACGGCTCACCAGTTTGACAACATGGATATCTACGGTATGTGGAACACGGAGAGCATGATGGCTAAAGGGCATGCTATCCACGCCTATATCACCCGCACCGTGCCCGACCTGGTCTCGAGGGGCTTGGAACTGATGGGCTCCTTCGGCCTTGTTCGGGAGAACGGCTACGAGAAGTATTACCGCGACGCCGTAGTGCTTAAGATAGTCCTGGGTGGCTCACACCTTGGTTACTTTGAGACCTGCGGACAGTTTTATGACCTGAATTACTCCGCGTTTGGCCCGGGTAAGCTCAAGAAATAATTTTGAGGCAGCCCTGCTTTGAGGAGCAACCCCCCCTGAGGTGAATAGCCCAGGGGGGTCGCTTTTTAATCTTCTTTGATACCGGCCAGATTCTTGGCCAGCTTCTTCTTTGCCTCAATATCGGCGTTGCGCAGAATGGTCATACGGTGGGTCTCCGGTGAGCCGGCGCCGTGAATGTTGGAGACGATGTCTCTGCTTTCAAAGGCCAGTTTCTCGATGAGCCGGAAGATGCGCACCCGGTCCTCTGTGGATACGCCGTCGACGCCCTTGAGGTACTTGGTCAGCAGGGGGCCGATATCCGGGTTGGCGAAGTCCTTGTCCGAGGGCAGGTCGGTGGTCGTACCGCCGGCAATCTCTATCATCAGACGGATTACCTCGGCCAGCTCCTTGCCTTCATATAGCTTGGAGGTATTGGATAGCACCGGGTCGACGGTGTAGATGCCGGAGGGGGTCTTGGTGGACTCCACCGAGGCGGCGATGGAGCAGCCGTAAATGGCCTCGGTGACCTTGAGCATCTCGGCTAACTTGTTTTGTATGTGGGATACCTTGGGCAGGCCGTTGTAGTCGGCGGCGGTGGCGGCGGCGCCAATGAGCACGTCACCAACACCGCACTTGCAGCCGCCGTGGGAGTGGCGGTGGTAGTTGCCGAAGTTCCGTACCATGTTACCGGCATACTCGTGTTCCCCGCACAGGAACACGTGCTCCCAGGGCACGAAGACATTGTTAAAGAGGACCATGGGCGAGAACTTGCTGAACTCGGCGTTGCCTAGGTCGCAGCCCTGGAGGGGTTGGGCTTCCATTGTGCCCCGTCCGTAGACGTGGATTAGGCCTTCGGCGTCATTAGGAACGGCAAAGCAGACGGCGTAGTCCTTATCCGCCTCGCGCATTTCCCTGGTGGGCACAATCAGCCCCCAGTGCGCACACATGGAGCCGGTCTGGTGTATTTTAGCGCCCCTGACCGTGATACCGTCCTTGTTCCGGTCGACCACGTGCAGGTACATGTCCGGGTCTTTCTGCTGGGAAGGCCGCAGCGAACGGTCGCCCTTAACGTCGGTGACCCCGCTGAAGACCACAAGGTCGTCCTTCTGGACGAACTTAACGAACTCCTGCAGCCGGGGCCAGTACTCCGTGCCGTGTTTCTGGTCGCAGTTATAGGTCTCTATGCCGATGGCGTTTATAGCGTCCATGCCGGTACAGCGCATATAGCAACCGCCAGTCCTCTGGGATAGGAATTTAAGCATTCTTACCTTGGTTAACAGGTCGTCCGGGCTTGTATAAAAGGCGACGAAGCGGCTGACCTCTTCGCCGGTAAGGTTAGATTTAGTTACCAGGAGTTTTTTACCCTCCGGGTCGTTTTCCATCTTGTAGGTCAGGGCCACCGCGGCGGCCATGTGCTTTATCAGCGGGTGCTGGTAAGCGTTTTCTACCTTTTCTCCTAAAATATAGGTGGTGGGGTGCAGCTCTTTTAGCGATTCATAGTACTGCTCAGCTGTTTTAAGCGCCATTACTCTTTACTATCCTCCTTGATGTGGGTCCGTTTAAACCTGAATCAGACCTGATAAGTTTAGCATGTAGCTAAACGAGTTGTAAAATTCCGGGTAGTGGCAGGTGGGGTGGCCAGATTGACTTGAGCCCCTATAATTGTGTAATATGGCAGGTGCTGTTATGAAGCTGTATGAGTTCGAAGGCAACGATTTGCTCCGCCGTGAGGGTATGCCTGTCCCTGATTATGCCTTGGCAGCTACTCCCGAGGAGGCGCGGGAAAGGGCCGAGGCGCTGGGGCTGCCGGTGGTGGTAAAGGCCCAGGTGCTGACCGGAGGCCGGTGGCTGGCGGGAGGAGTACAAACCGCCTATTCTCTGGAGCAGGTGGAGGAGGAGGCCCGCCGCATATTGGGTTTGTCAATCAGGGGCTGGCCGGTGCAACAGGTAATGATTACCCCGAAGGTGGACAACGTCCGGGAGTTCTATCTGGCCGTCACCATAGATGAATATCACGGCACCCCGGTGGCTGTTCTAAGTGCTGCCGGCGGCGTCTCGGTTAATCGGATAGCCCTGGAACGTCCTGAAGAGGTTGCTTCCAGGTATGTTTCCGTTATCAAGGGACTCCTCCCCTCCGAGGCCAGGCGAATGTGCCGGGGGGTGGGGTTGCGGGGTGCCGAGGTGAGCCGGGTAGCCAACATGCTCAGCGCGCTGTACCGCGTTTTCCGTAATTACGATGCCTTAATTGCCGAAATCAACCCTCTGGCCCGAACCTCAAAGGGAGATTACCTGGCTCTGGATGCTAAAGTTGAAATTGACGACGATAGTCTCTACCGCCACCCCGAGCTTACTCTAAGTCTGGATAGTCGTATTCCTAACCTCCTGGAGCGTAAAGGACGCGAGATTGGAGTTACCTATGTTGAGCTTGACGGGGATATAGCCATCGTCGCCAGCGGCGCCGGTCTGGGCATGGCCAGTATGGATATCATCAGCCGCCGCATGCGCCCGGCCAACTTCTTGGAAACGGGAGGGGCTATTACCGCTGAGCTTATGTACAACGTTATGGACCTGGTTTTGCGAAAGGAAGGGATAAGGGCGGTGTTTATCAATGTCTACGGGGGAATCAACCCCATCCACGAAGGAGCCAAGGGGGTTGTCCGCTACATGAAAGAGCACCAGGTTACTATACCGGTGATGGCTAAAGCCCTGGGTAATCACCAGGAGGAGACCTGGGAGATTTTTCGTAATAATGGTGTTCATGTGGTCAATGATGTGTCCACGGAGAAGGGAGTGGAGCAGCTTGCCCTCCTGCTGGAGGGTGAAAAGTGAGCATATTGCTCAACCGAAAGACCAAGGTTCTGGTGCAGGGTATTACCGGCCGGATAGGGCGGGTGCAGACCAAGTGGATGCTGGATTACGGCACCAATATCGTGGCCGGTGTCACCCCGGGCAAGGGTGGTCAAGAGGTGGAGGGTGTTCCGGTTTATGATACTGTCGCCGAGGCTGTCGCCGAGCGGGGCGCCGAGGCCTCGGTATTCTTCATCCCACCGAAAGCGTTCAAAGAAGCTGCCCGGCAGACTATTGACGCTGGCATCAACCTTATGGTCGTTATTACCGAGCACATACCGGTTCACGATGTTATGGAAATCAGGGAGTATGCCAGCGAGCGTGAGGTGCGGGTTATTGGCCCCACCACCCCCGGTATTATTACTGTCGGGGAGGCCAAGATGGGGATAATGCCGGCCAACATGTTTTCTCCCGGCCGCATTGGTGTGATTTCCCGAAGTGGTACCCTGTCTTACGAGATCAGTATCAATCTGACGACAGCCGGCTTCGGCCAGAGTACCGTGGTCGGTATGGGGGCTGACTCGGTGGTATTTGCCAGCATACCTGAGTTGCTGAAGCTTTTTGAGAGGGACTCGGATACTGACCTGGTGGTGATTATCGGTGAGGTGGGTGGTGTTCAGGAGGAGAATGCGGCTCAGTTTATCGACCGCTGGATGACTAAACCAGTGGTGACCTATATTGCCGGACACAATGTCCCCGAAGGAAAGAGAATGGGGCATGCCGGCGCTATTATTCAAGGCGAGCATGGCATGGGAATACCACAGAGTAAAATGGCCGCCCTCAGAGAGGTGGGCGTGGACGTTGCCATGTACCCCGCAGAAGTGGTAGAGCTGGTTAAAAGGCACCTGACACCCTCCTAAACAGCCTTGCTTCAAATACATTACTTCCAGATTAAAGTCTTTCTGGCTTTAAGTCATTTGGGGTATTAGATGAACAAGAAAACTAAAGGGTTAATCCCTCCCGGCCTGGTTTATGTGGCCGATAACATTACCTCAAAGCAAAACCTGCTGGGTGCCCCCAGGGGTATCGGGGCTAGGTGGGCTAGAGAACTCAACCTGCCACAAGAAGCCGAGACCGTATTCTTTGCCGGTTGTGGCTATCAGTATAACACCAGCCTGCAGTCCCTGATGTCTATAATAAGGAAGCTGGATAAAAGCCCCATCGGTGCTGAGCTACCCATGGGCCTGGCCAGCTTCCAAAAAAAGCTGGGTATTGACCCAGCCCAGGTATACCGCCGGCTGGCGGCTAAAGACAGTGACGCCGCCGCCCAACCTTTGAGGGATGCCGTTAGGGTGCTAAAAGAGCTCGGGGTCGAGTTTGGCTATCTGGCTGAGGATGAGCCGTGTTGCGGGGGAGTCCTGCACTATATTGGGCTGGAAAAAAAGTTTGCCCAGAACGCTCAAAATTTATATGAGAAGCTGAAAGCCCGCGGCGTGAAAAGAATTATTGGTATCGTCCCTTCCTGTACCCATACCCTGGCCGAGTTGATTCCCAAACATGTCCCGGGATATGACCTGGAGGTAAAGCATTTTTTGCAGGTGGTGCTGGAGGGAATCAAGAATAGGGATTTGCACTTCCCCCGCGAAGCTAAAGTTGTCTATCATGACCCCTGCCAGCTCTCCCGTTACCTGGGGCTTATCGAGGAACCGCGCCAGATACTTAAGTCTATTGAGGGCATTGAGCTGGTGGAGACCGACTGGACTCACGGGGAGTGGGCGACCTGCTGTGGGGGTGGGGGCGGCTTTGAGGTCGTCTTCCCGGAGCTGAGCCAGATTCTGGCGGTCAACCGGGCTAAGGAATTAGTTGAAACCGGCGCTCATATTATTGTTACCCACTGCCCCGGCTGTATCATGCAGCTTGAAGAAGGGCTCAAAGCTCTGAAAGTCAAGGACGTGGAAGTCCTTGACCTGGCCCAGGTAGTGGCTATGGCGATGGGGGTGTAAAGCCGAATGTCTGCCTTTGGCGACTATAAGAAAGAGATAATGAATGCCGCCCATAACGAGAGGATAAGGCTGGCGCTGTCACGGGCTATCAAGCGATACCGGGCTAATGTTGATAATGCCCTAAAAAAATTCCCCCAGACCGTCAAGCTGGCGGAAGAGGTCAGGGAGATAAAGGAAAAAGCCATCGGCCAGATGGACAGGCTGGCGGAGCAGGCCTGTGAGGCCATCGAGGCCAACCACGGTAAAGCCTATATCGCTAAAACCGCTGACGACGCCCTGAATATTATCGGGGGGCTGGTGGGAAGCGGCAAGCTCGTCGTTAAGGCCAAGAGTATGACATCTGAAGAAATTGGCCTGAGGGAGCACCTGGAGGAAAAGGGCAACGAGGTCTATGAGACCGACCTGGGCGAGTTTATCGTTCAGAAGCTGGGTTCAAGGCCGATGCACATTCTGGCACCGGCGGTTCACGTGCCCAAGGAGGATGTCGCCAGGCTTTTGTCTCAGATTACCGGAGAAGAACTGCCGGCGGATGTCGAGATACTGGTGGCCACCGCCCGGAAATTACTCAGGGAGAAGTTCTTTGAGGCGGACATTGGTATTAGCGGCTCTAATGTGGTTGCTGCCGAGACCGGTTCGCTGTTTTTTATAGAAAATGAAGGCAATATTCGCCTCGCCACCAGCGCCCCGCCGGTCCATATCGCCCTGGTTGGTATGGAGAAACTGGTGCCCACCCTGAATGAGGCCTGGAAGGTGGCCGAGGTCACCTGGCGATACGCCAACTATACTATTCCCCAGTATATCAGTGTCATCTCCGGGCCGAGCAGCACCGGTGATATCGAGAAGGTGATAACCTACGGCGCCCACGGACCGAGGGAGTTCCATGTCATCTTTCTGGACGGGGGCAGGACCGAGTTGGCCAGGCACCCGGGGCTGCGTCAGGTGCTCTACTGCCTGAGGTGCGGCGGCTGTCTCTATGAGTGTCCCGTCTTCGGGGTAACCGCCGGCCACTTCGGTGACAAGTACTTTGCCGGCATCGGCGCCGTCTGGGCGGCCATGATAAGCGGCGATAAGGAAAAAGCGGCGGCATTAGCTTATACCTGCCTGACCTGCGGCCGTTGCAAGGTAAGGTGCCCGATGAAGATTGACGTGCCGGAAATGGTGGTTGAAATGAGGAAGTTGCTGGCGGAAGGGGGCTGAAATGAAGAATTACGATGTTATCGTTATCGGCTCCGGTTGCGGCGCCATTATTGCCGACGAGGCGGTGGCCCACGGCTTTAAGACGGCTCTGGTTGACCGGGGGCCTCTGGGGGGGACCTGCCTTAATGTGGGCTGTATCCCCTCCAAAATGCTGATATATCCGGCGGATAGAATAGTTGAGATAGAGGAGGCCAAGAAGCTGGGTATTGAGGCCGGGATAAGCAATATTGACTTTAAGTCTATTATGGCGCGGATGAGGCGTAATATACGGGAAAACCAGAGCCACGTCAGGGAGGGTATGAAGCAGGGCGAGGGCCTGGACTTTTATGAAGGCGAGGGGCGTTTTACCGGTGATTATACCCTGGAGGTTAACGGGGAGAAAATCAAGGGGAAGAAGATTTTCATCGCCTCCGGCTCGCGGCCCTTTATACCGCCGATAAAAGGCTTGGACGGCGTGGACTATTTGACCAATGAGACGGTACTGAAGTTGAAAGCCAGACCCGATAGCCTGCTTATCATCGGCGGCGGCTATATCGCTGTCGAGTACGGGCATTTCTTTGCCGCCATGGGCACTAAAGTTACTATGCTGGAGATGGCTGACCGGCTGGTCCTGCCTGAGGAGCCGGAAATATCGGAGCTTTTGCGAAAGGCGTTGAGCAAACGCATGGCTGTCCATACTGGCGCCCAGGCTATTGAGGTTAAGCAGAAAGGGAATGGCGTGGCTGTGCTGGTGAGGCATAAGAAGACCGGCAAAGCAAAGAGTTTTAGCGGGCAGAGTGTCCTGATGGCCGTGGGCAGAAGGTCTAACGCTGATGTATTAAAGGTGGAAAATACCGGCGTGACGACGGATAATCGGGGTTTCATCAAGGTTGACCAGTACCTTGAGACAAGCAAGAAGAATATATTTGCCGTCGGGGATGCCAACGGCCAGCAGATGTTCACCCACGTGGCCAACCGGGAGGCGGTAATAGCGGCCAACAACGCCTTCCATGCCGCCAAGCTCGAGATGGACTACAGAGCCGCCCCCCACGCTATTTATTCCCATCCCCAGATTGCCTCGGTGGGGTTGACTGAGGAGAACGCCCGAAGAGACCATAAGATATCGGTGGGCCGGGCCAGATATAGCGATGTGGCCAAGGGTGAAGCTATGATGGAAACGGAGGGGTTGGCCAAAGCCATCGTGGAAAAAGAGAGTGAAAAGATACTGGGTTTTCATATCATAGGGCCCTATGCCCCGGTGCTGATTCAGGAGGTGGTGAACGCCATGACCTCAGGCGGACACATTGGCGAGATAGACCAGGGCCTGCATATCCATCCCGCCCTTACCGAGTTGATACCGACGGTGCTTAATAATCTTGAGGAGCCTTAAGAAAATTTGTACAGAAGGAATGGGGTTGGATTGGAACGGGCGACCTTTGGGTAGTGGGCTGGAGAGTCCTCTACCTTTAGTGGCACAAATGACTGGACAGATACCTCAACCGGTTGGTTAGGACTATTGTAAGACATAGGTTGCGCCGACACCGTTAAGGATGAACTGCTCAGGCATCTCATGAGCAAACTGGTTAATAGCCTTCCACCCGGTGCAATGCATAGGTATGACGAAATCGGGGCCTATCTTTTTCATCTCGGCGATGGTTGGCTCGATGATTGGCTCGAAGATTGGCCCGGTGAGATGAAACCCGCCCAAAACGGCGTGAACCTGGTCAGTTCTGGTCACCTTCTGGGCATGTTTGACCGTATTGATGATGCCGGCATGAGAACAGCCGCCAATGACTACCAGTCCTTTTCCCTTCAATTTGACCGCTACACCTTGGTCATCGCGAAAAGGGTCAACAACCCATTGGCCATCAATCTTGGCTTCCGACCAGGGAAAACCTTTCTCAAAATCAGTTACCCGCTCGACTTCTCCAGAAACCAGGACGAGATCTGAGGCTAACATAGAAGCTTCCCTGGCTTCACGGAGCACCGTTCCGGTTTCCTTAAGGGCTGCTTTATCTAAGACGGGAAAGTCGGTCAGGCGCCCGGAATCAGGTGTGTTGAGGGCGCGCTCAAGAAAAGCGTCGGGATGAAGGACAAGGGGTATTCCTTTTTTGGCAACTTTTAGAAATTCCACCAGAGCTCCAAAATGGTCTAAATGACCATGGCTGAGAACCGCTGACTCAACCTTGCGTAAGTCTACCCCCAAAACGTCCACATTATTAAAGAAGCAGGTCGCTGTTATCCCGGTATCAATTAGAACCACGTGTTCCTCCGGGCCTGAAGACACTTTGAGGAGACAGGAGAATCCGTGTTCGGCAAGAAGTGTCTTCGGGGGATTAAGCTGTAACGCTGGTCTCTTAACGACCTCTGTGCTCTGCAAGAATGCATCGGTGTAATTGTCTACTAAGATGGTAACCTCCACTTTATCGGCTTCTCGTAAATTCAAGTCCTTCTCCAAGTAGCACCTCCGTCAAATTATTCCTGACTAAACCCTTGATTTGCTTGAATAAAAAGAGCACAGCCTCTTTAGCTGTGCCCCTAAAATTCTTTCATTCTTTTGACCAGCTGTTACCCGCTTCCTTTCCCCCTAGGTTTTTAAATCAGGCTGTCTTCGCTTCTGGCTGATTTTACACCTCGGCCCCGACTAAAGTCAATTGTTTTTCCTGGTATGATTTTGTTAATAAGTCAAGTACTCGCCTGTTGCTCCGGCGGACCTCTTTTCCGCCGCTTCTGTATCAGTCCCACCAGTCCGTTGGGCATATATAGTATAGCCACTATTAATATAATGCCGAAAAGGAGCATATAGTAATAGGCGAACTTGGTTACCAGTATTTCTTGTAGATAAGTAAAAATAGCGGCGCCTATTACCGGACCGTAAATTTGACTCATACCGCCAAAGATAGCCATTAAGACCGGCAGAAAAGAAAGGAGCGGGTTAAAGGCAATCCTGGGGTCAACATAGGCCCATTTTGTCGCCATGATGGCCCCGGCGGCCCCCATGAAAACAGCGCTGATGGCAAAGGTGATAACCTTCACCCAGGTCACATTAATGCCCCGGTGGGCGGCGGCCTCCTCACTCTGCCCGATGCTCTGCAGGGCTAAGCCCCATTTGGTGTGTCGGATAAAGTAGGTGGTGAGCATTAAGGCCACAAAAATGGCCAGCATGATGTAATAAACAGTGGTCTGGTCTACTCTGGGAACCCACCGGCCAACGGTGAGGGAAAAGTGTGTCTCGTAGAACAGAATAGCATTCTTGATGAGCTCACTGATGCCGAAGGTGAATATGATGAAATACATGCCTCTCAGTCTCAGGGTTATCACGCCGATGAAAAGAGCCAGTATGAAGCTGAGTAGAGCGCCGATAATGATAACGACCCCTAAGGGCAGTACTTTCCCCAGTATCGCCGCGGTATATACGCCGACCCCGAAGAAGGCCGCCGAGGCCAGCGAGATATAGCGGGTGGGGCCGGAGAAGATAGTCCAGCTGACGGTGATTACTATATACATAAAGATGCTGGTCAGTAGTATGACACTGTAAGCCGAGCCATAGAAGGGTAAAGTAGCCAGCAGGGCTAATAAGACGAGAACGATTAACCCCGTTACCAGGAACCTTCTAGAATTAAACCGGCTGATATCCATTCTCTATTTCCCCAAGATACCGGTTGGCTTTACCAGGAGCAAGACTATGAAGATGACATAGTAGGCAATCAGGGCCAGGCCGGCATCTATATAGGTCACAATACTGCCGATGAGACCCAGGATAAAACCGCTGATTAGACTGCCGGTGATACTGCCCAGTCCACCGAGGACGACCACTATCATGGCGATGATAGTATAGTTAAGGCCTATCAGCGGTGTAATCTCGCGCGTCATACTGATAAGGGCACCGGCGAAGCCAGCCATTAAAGCACCCAGGCCGAAACATATGGCTAACACCTGTTTGATGTTCACCCCGCTCAAGCCCGCTGTCGTCGGTTCTTGAGCGGCGGCCCTGATGGCCTTCCCCAGCCGGGTACGCATAAGAAAGAAGTAGAAACCAAGGCTGATGACAACAGCAAATAAAAGGGCTACTAAACGGTTTTCCGGGAAGATAGCCCCCGACAGGTTGACCGGAGAGGTTAAATAGGAGTACCCCCTGATGTTAGCCGTCCATATTAATAGGGCGATATTCTGGATGATGAAGAGGAGACCGAAGGAGGCCAACAGGGAATTACCTTCAAAGATATCTATTGATTCTGACGTGTCTCTAAGGCGTTGAAAGAGAGTCCGGTGAATCAGGAAACCGATCAGGAGCATCAAAGGGCCACAAATGAGCAGAGAAACCAGGGGGCTGATGCCAAATAGTGAATAAAGGGAGTAGGTGATAAAAGCAGCAAGCATAATAAATTCGCCGTGAGAGACATTCAGTACCCGGGCAACGCCATACTGAAGGTTGAGTCCCACGGCGATAAGGGCATAGATACCGCCCTGGATCAGGCCGGCAATTAATATATCTAAGGCGGTTACAAGCACAATAAAGCCTTCCTATTTTTCGGAGGGACACCCCGCAGGCTGTCCAGAAAGACGCCAGATAGCCCCTAGGCCTTTCTGGACAGCCTGCTTACTAAGTTACTACTACTAATAATTCAACGCCTGTTTAGGGAGTTGGCCACGCCGGCTTGGGGTATTCCGGTTGGGCGGTGCGCTTTGACGCAGCCGCTATGATTTCGAACTCCCCGTTCTGCCACTGGCCGACCTCGCCGGGTGATTGTATGTTAAACTGGTTAACAAATTTCACCGGGCCGATAACGGTGTCAAAGGTCATGGTGGCCATGGCATTCCTTATCACTTCAGGGTCAAGGCTCCCCGTCTCCACGATAGCCTGCTCCAGGACCTGATTTGCCGAGTAACAGTAGGCGTTACCGTACCAGTCGGTATTTTCGGGACCAACATAGGCGGTCATCCTGTCCCAGAAGTCCTGGGCTCCGGTGTAGGGGACTTTGGGGTTCCAGGCACCGGCCCCCATAACACCCTCGACACCGGCGGCGGTGAATATCTCTTTATAAGGGGAGAAGGCTATGCCGATAGTGGAGTACCAGAGCTTGGGGTTAAAGCCAATCTCCATCGACTGCTTGGTGAGAAGGATGTTTTGGTCAGGATAGGCGAAGAACCAAGCCGCATCGGGATTGAGCGCCTTCATCTCCTTGAGTAAAGGGGACAGGTCGGTGGCATCCAGCGGGAAGCTCTTGTACAGTAGCAAATCTATCCCGGCCCCGACCAGTGCCGGCACCACGCCCTGGGCGTACTCTATGCCGTGCAGGTCCTGATGATGGGCCGCCACCATGGTCTTGATGTCCAGTTCTTTGGCTAGGTCCACCATGGCTGCCGCCTTCTCCGGAGGCTGGTTCAGGATGACGAAGGTATAGGGTATTTCCTGCCACATGTTTATCAGCTGCAGGGAATCAACCGTGGGCGCCACTGTGGGGTACTTATACTGGGCGAATACCGGAGAGGTGGCGAACCAGAGAGCCGTGGAGTAAGGGCCGAGGACAAAGTCAACCTTGTCATCTACAATTAGCTTCTCGACCAGATTCACGCAGGTTCCGGTGTCGCCGGTATCGTCATACCTTATTAGCCTTAGGGGTAGTTGCTTGCCATAATCCTCGACATATAAACCGCCAGCGTTATTGACCTCATCAATCCACATGTCGGTAGGAGCTAGCTGGGTAACTAACGCACCCAGAGCATAGGGGCCCGACAGGGAGATTGCCTGACCAAGGACTATCTCATCCTTAGCTGGTGGGGCTGGTGTCGTTGGTGGTGCCGTCGTTGGTGGGGTTGTGGTTGGTGGTGTCGTTGTTGGTGTTGTCGGGCAGCCGATGGCCACCAGGCTGATGGCTAACAATAGCGCCAAGGGTATAAATAACAGTTTCTTTGACATTATTTTTCCTCCTTCTTATTCTTGGTGTTACAAAATCTCACGTCACTTATCACCCCCTTAATGGGAAGACAAAAACGTCTGCCATTCATCAAATTTGAATACTGTAACTAAGCAAACTTATAGCACTGTGGCTAGATTTTGTCAATGTTCTTATTGATAAAATGTCATAATTTTGTAAGGTCTTCCCCCTATCATTTTATAACTTTTTCATCACCTGTTTACTAAAATGTTAGCGTGACCTCTTTTCGGAGACTAATAATGAATGTTGATTTCAACTTTATGGTTGGTGGAGAGGCCGGGCAGGGGGTACAACTGGCTGGTTTCCTGCTGGCTAAAGCCCTGGCCCGCGGCGGATATCACGTCTTCGCCGACCAGGACTATGAATCAAGAGTAAGGGGCGGGCATAATTTCTTCCGGGTCAGGGTTAAAAATAGCCGGGTAGGAGCTATTGCCGAGCCGGTGGACATGCTGATTGCTCTGGACAGAGAGAGCATTACTTTACATAAAAAAGAATTGACCGGGGTTACTGTTTTTGATGGTGAGCGGATAAAGGGTATTGGTGGTGATAGCCTTTTCAGTGTTCCCCTAGAGCGCCTGGCCGGAGACAAACTGATGTCAAACACGGTTGCCCTCGGTGCGGCTCTGGGCCTGGTAGAATATGACTTTGAGATATTAGCCAAAGTTCTCCGTGACCACTTCGGGACGGGTGATGTCAGCCAGAATAATATCAAGGTAGCCAGGGCAGGCTATGAATACAGCCGGAGGGAGTTTAAGGGAGAATTCAGCCGTCGCCTCCGTCCTGTTAATCAGGCGGAAAGGCTGCTGCTTACCAGTAATGAGGCGATATCGCTGGGGGCTATTGCCGCCGGTTGTAAGTTTATGGCCGCCTACCCCATGACCCCTGTTAGCTCAATTATGGAGTACCTGGCGGCTAAGTCTGAAGACTCCGACCTGGTTATGGTTCACGCCGAGGACGAGATAGCTGCCATCAACATGGCTATCGGCGCCGCTTATGCCGGCGTGCGGGCGATGACGGCGACCTCGGGTAGTGGCTTTTGTCTGATGGTGGAGGGACTGGGGCTGGCTGGGATAACCGAGACGCCGCTGGTGGTGGTGGAGGGACAACGCCCCGGTCCCGCCGTTGGCCTGCCGACCAGGACCGAGCAGGGCGACCTTCAGTTTGTCCTCCACGCCCATCACGGCGAATTTCCCAGGGCGGTTCTGGCTCCGGCCACGGTTGAGGATGCCTTCTGGCTGACAGTCAGAGCCTTCAACCTGGCCGATAGATATCAGCTGCCGGTTCTTGTTCTGACCGACCAGCATCTGGCCAGCTCCTACGCTACAGTTGACCGTTTTGACCTGTCCGAGGTGACCGTCGATAGAGGTCTTCTCTTCTCCGGGGACGAGGCTGAGCAGCTGGCGTATAAGCGACACCGGATAACCGAGACTGGCATTTCGCCACGGGCTTTCCCCGGACAGGGTAAGGCGCTGGTGGTAACCGATGCTGATGAGCATGACGAAGCCGGACACCTAATTGAGGATGCCGGGATGAGAACGGCCCAGGTGCAGAAGAGGCTGCGCAAGCTCTTCAGCCTCAAAAAGGAAATTGAGCCGCCACAGCTATACGGCCCCGAGACAGCCGAGACCACTCTCATTGGCTGGGGCAGCACCTATGGCGCCATTCGGGAAGCGGTAGATATTTTGCGGAAAGAGGGAGCCAGTGTCAATATGTTGCACTTAGACCAGCTCTGGCCCTTCCCGGCAGAGGGGGTGATAGACGCTATTAGCCGGGGTAAGCATAGCTATGTTATTGAGAATAACGCCACCGGCCAACTGGCCCAGCTCATCAGGACAGAAACGGGCAAAGAGGTTAGCGGCCGAATCTTGAAATATGATGGACGCCCCTTTACCCCGGCCTATATTGCCCAAGCGGTAAGGAAGGAGGGCTGCTAGAGATGGTTACAATAGCTGATTACGCCGGGCTAGAGCCGACCTGGTGTCCCGGTTGCGGCAACTTTGGCATCTTAAAAGCGCTGAATAAGGCGCTGGTCGAGCTTGAAATCGAGCCGCATCAACTACTTTTGGTATCTGGTATTGGCCAGGCGGGCAAGCTGCCTCACTACAGCCGGGGCAACATATTCAACTCTCTTCACGGCCGGCCAGTCCCTCCGGCCATCGGTGTCAAGATAGCCAACCCCGAACTGGTGGTTATCGCCGTGAGCGGTGATGGGGACGCCTACGGCGAGGGGGGGAACCACTTCATCCATGCCATGCGCCGTAACCATGACATAACCTATCTGGTACATAACAATCAGGTCTACGGGCTGACCAAGGGGCAGGCCTCTCCCACCAGTGACCCGGGGTTCGTCACCAAGACGACACCCTACGGCGCGTCGCCGCCGATAAACCCGATTGCTTTAGCGATAGCTGGCAGCGCTACCTTCGTCGCCAGGGGTTTCGCCGGCGATATTGACCATCTGGCGGGACTAATCAAGGGTGGCATTCAGCACCGGGGGTTTGCCCTTATCGATATTCTGCAGCCCTGTGTCTCCTTTAACCATAAGAACACCTACAGCTGGTACCGGCAGAGAGTGTACGAGTTGGGGGAGGACTATGACCCGAGCGACAGGCCGGGTGCTTGGGGAAAAGCTCAGGAGTGGGGAGACAGAATACCTATTGGTGTTATCTACCAAGTAAGCCGTCCTACATTTGAGGAGCAAATTCCGGCTTTAAAGAAAGGGCCACTGGTAAGCCAGAAACTAGAGTTGGCAAAAGTCGAGCGGTTGCTCGATGAATTTCGCTAACACACCAGTGCTAGCTGGATATGAAGGAGGTGGGCTTTGAAGGTAAGAGTAGATAGAGAGTTATGTATTGGGGTCAGTAACTGCGTAGCTATTGCGCCCACAGTATTTGAGCTCGACAATGAAAACAAGGCAGTAGTTCTTGACCCCGCCTCTGTCAATGAGCAGGTCATACTGGAGGCGGCGGAAAGCTGCCCGCAGGATGCCATCATTGTTGAGGATGATGAAGGTAATCAGCTGTATCCTTAAGTGGACAGGAACTGTTTTATTAAGGTAGATTAGGGATACAACGTGGGAGGTGACAAAATGAGAAAGGTATATTTAGATAATGCGGCTACGACCCCCCTTCTTCCCGAGATCCGCGAGGCAATGATGCCTTACTTGGATGAGACTTTTGGCAACCCCTCCTCACTCCATGAGTGGGGAGATGGAGCGCGGGAGGCAATAGAAACTGCTCGAGCCCAGGTGGCCCAGCTCATCGAGGCCAATGACGATGAGATTATCTTTACCGGCAGTGGTACTGAGGCCAATAACCTTGCCATTAAAGGTTTGGCGCTGGCACAGCAGGCAAAAGGGAAACATGTGGTCGTTTCCGCTATCGAGCATTTCTCAGTACTTCACTCAGCCAGAACCCTGGAGAAGTGGGGCTTTGAGGTGAGTGAGGTTCCTGTAGATAAGTACGGTGTGGTAAACCCCGAGGATATGCGGAAAAGCTTGAGGAAAGACACCGTGCTGGTATCGGTTATGCATGCCAACGGTGAGGTGGGCACGATAGAGCCAGTACAGGAAATTGCCAAAATAACCAGGGAGAGTAATGTGGTCTTCCATACTGATGCTGTGGCTACTGCCGGGACTATTCCTGTTGATGTAAAAGAGCTAGGAGTGGATGCCCTGAGCCTGGCCGGGAACCAGTTCTATGGTCCCAAAGGCGTTGGTGCGTTGTGGGTGCGAAAGGGGGTACGCATCATGCCTCTCCTTAATGGTGGGATACAAGAAGGTGGACGCCGTGCCGGCACGGAAAATGTCCCGGCTATTGCAGGCCTGGGTAAGGCGGCGGAACTGGCCAAGACTGATGTAGCAGGGCGCATAAAGCAGTTAACTCCCCTGCGTGACCGCCTGCTCAAGGAGCTGCCAAGTAAGATTGAACATGTAGTTGTCACCGGTCACCCGCAACATCGTCTGCCGGGACATGCCAGCTTTTGTGTAGAGTTTATCGAGGGTGAATCCATGCTCATGCTGCTGAATAGCCAGGGGATTGCTGTATCCAGCGGCTCGGCGTGCACCTCCAGGGCGCTTAAAGCATCCCATGTGCTCATCGCCATGGGATTATCACATGAGATAGCGCAGGGCTCAATCCTCTTTACCCTGGGTATAGATAACACTGCTGAAGATATTGATTATGTTCTGGAGACTATGCCGCCCATCGTTGACAGGCTACGGCAGATGTCACCGCTCTACAGTAAATTTACTAAAGCTAGAAAAGGAGGCAAGTAACATGCCAGTCTATAGTGAAAAGGTGATGGACCACTTTATGAACCCTCGCAATGTGGGGGAAATTGAGAATCCTGATGGCGTTGGCGAGGTAGGAAATCCAGTATGTGGGGATATGATGACCTTCTATATAAAGGTCAAAGACAACCGCTTGGAGGATGTTAAGTTCAAGACCTTCGGTTGTGGGGCAGCCATTGCCGTTTCCAGCATGGTGAGTGAGATGGCTAAAGGCAAAACACTGGAAGAAGCCAAGAAAATTACTCCCAAGTCAGTAGCTGACGAACTGGAAGGCTTACCCAAGCAAAAGTTTCACTGTTCCAACCTGGGGGCCCAGGCTCTGAATAAAGCCATAGAGGACTATCAGAGCAAAAAGAAAGTAAAGGGAGGGAAAGAGCGATGACAGAGAAAAAGGAGCACATTTACTGTCCCTACTGCGACGTAGAGATAACAGAGGTAAATTTACCTCTCTGCCAGGCTTGTGGCGTGAGAATATTCTACTGTCCCAAGTGCCGAAAGCCTTTACCCAGGGATAACAGGGTTTGTCCCCATTGCGGTGCTGATATCCGAAAAGCAGCAAAAGGAGATTGAACCGAGTGGCAGGGAATAAGTCAGCGAAACAGGTTCATCAAACCCTGGATTGTATCGGTCTCTACTGTCCAACGCCAGTCATACAAACCAGAGAAGAAATGAATAAAATTGCTGTTGGTGAAATTCTGGAAGTATTGGCCGATGACCCAGCTGCTGAGACGGATATCAAGGCCTGGGCAAAGTGGGCTGGGCAGAAAATACTCAAGATAGAGAAAACCAATGAAGGTTTGAGATTTCTCATCCAGAAAATAAAATAGGAGATTAACGATGGCTGATAAGAAGCGTATTCTTTATGTTCTAACAAGCGGTGTTGATACGCCAAAGCGTCTTTACTCACCTTTTGTGCTGGGCATGACAGCCAAGGCGATGGATATAGATGCTACCATTTATTTCCTTGGTCTGGGAGTAACGGTGGTAAAAAAAGGCATGGCAGAGACGGTTAAAGAGGGCAATTTCCCTACCTTGAAGGAAATAATGGACCAGGCAATAGGCGCCGGCGTCGAATTACTGGTCTGCGAACAGAGTTGCCAGTTGCTTAGTCTCGATAGGGGGGACTTCATACCAGAGGCCAAGATTGTGGGCGCGGCCACGCTTAACGACCTAGTTCTAGATGCCAATGGCACTATGTGGTTTTAGATAAGGATTTGTACTATAGAGTTTTGATATGGCAGAGAAGACCAAACCCGCGAAATCGGAGAAGGCCCATATCCCCATAACTGGGATGACCTGCACCACCTGTGCCGCTACCATCAAGAAGGGGCTGATTAAGATGCCTGGGGTGAAGAGCGCCGAGGTAAACTTCGCCGCGGAGAAAGCTTCTATAGAATATGATTCCTCCAGGGTAGACCTATCTAAAATTAAGAATACCATCTCTCAACTAGGCTACGGGACAGCGACCAAGAAATCCATTTTCCCGGTAAGTGGGATGACCTGTGCCTCATGCGTTGCCCGTGTCGAGCAGGCTCTGTCAAGTATGCCCGGGGTAGTTTCAGCCAATGTCAACCTGGCTTCAGAGAAAGCCACCGTGGAGTATATTGAGGGGACGGAAATAACCAGCCTGCGACAGGCAGTGAAAGAGGCTGGGTATGAACTGGGACCGGAAGCAGAAACACTGGAAGATGTTACCACCGCCTCCCGGCGGGAGATTAGAAACATAAGAAACCGGTTTATCCTGGCTGCTGTCCTGGGCTTAACAATTCTCGCTCTCAGCCTTCCCTGGAGCCCCCCTTTTTCCGGGAAGATATATCTGCTCTGGGCTCTGGCCACACCGGTGCAGTTCTGGGCGGGCTTGAGGTTCTATCGGGGGGCATGGGGAGCGCTAAGGCACCGAACCGCCGATATGAATACCTTGATCGCCGTCGGTACCTCAGCGGCTTACTTCTACAGTGTCGTCGCCGTTCTCTTCCCCGGTCTTTTCGCTGCTACCGGGCGTGGTGCCGACGTCTATTTCGACACCGCGGCCATGATCATCGCTTTAATCCTGCTAGGCCGTTTTCTTGAGGCCAGAGCCAGAGGGCAGACCTCGGAGGCAATAAAGAAGCTCATCGGTATGCAGCCGAAAACGGCTATTGTCGTCCGTGACGGTAAGGAGACAGAAATCCCTGTTGACGATGTCCGAGTTGGTGACCTCGTTCTGGTGCGGCCAGGAGAGCTAGTGCCCGTGGACGGCATTATTCGCCAGGGGTATTCTGCTATTGATGAATCCATGATTACCGGAGAGAGCATTCCGGTGGAGAAAAAGGTAGGAGATGAGGTTATCGGTGCCACCATTAATAAGACCGGTAGCTTTAAATTTCAGGCGACCAAGGTGGGCAAGGATACCACCCTGGCTCGAATCATTCGGTTGGTAGAGGAAGCCCAGGGGAGCAAGGCTCCTATTCAGCGCCTGGCCGATGTTATTGCCAGCTATTTCGTGCCGATAGTCATTGGTATTGCTGTTATTACTTTCGTAATCTGGTACTTTGTTGGACCAGCTCCAGTTCTGACCTTCGCCCTGCTCAACTTTGTCGCCGTGCTAATTATCGCCTGCCCCTGCGCCCTGGGACTGGCGACTCCAACGGCCATTATGGTCGGCACTGGTAAAGGAGCTGAGCACGGTATCCTCATCAGGAGTGCTGAGGCGCTGGAGAGGTCTCACCAGATAAAAACTGTGCTGCTGGATAAGACCGGCACCCTGACCCAGGGTGAACCTAAGGTAACCGATATAATTGCGGTATCCTCTTCTTCCCAGGAAGAGGTTCTCCGGCTGGCTGCCTCTGCTGAACATGGCTCGGAGCATCCGCTGGGTGAGGCTATAGTCAGGGCGGCATCAGAGAGGAAGCTGGAGGTATCTCCAGCTTCAGACTTTAATGCCATCCCGGGACACGGCGTTGAGGCTTCAGTCGAAAATAAGAAGGTTCTGCTGGGTAACCTCAGGCTGATAAAGGACAGGGGTCTTTCCCTGAATGGACTGGAGATGGAAGCGGAGCGCCTCTGGGAAAAAGGCAAGACGGTGATGTTTTTAGGCGTAGATAGCCAGGTAACGGGAATCATTGCTCTGGCTGACACCCTTAAGCCTGACACCAGAGAGGCGCTGGAAGAGCTGCACAGGATGGGCATTGAGGCCGTTATGCTCACTGGTGATAATCTGCGCACCGCCAAGGCTATTGCCCAGGAGGTGGGCATTGACCGGGTACTTGCCGAGGTACTCCCCGAGCATAAGGCTCAGGAGGTTAAAAAGCTGCAGGAAGAAGGCAAGGTGGTGGCCATGGTGGGTGACGGGATAAACGATGCCCCAGCCCTGGCCCAGGCGGATGTGGGCATTGCCATCGGCACCGGCACCGATATAGCTATGGAAACCGGGGATATTACCCTGATTAGCGGTGACCTGAGCGGCATTGTTACCGCCATATCTTTAAGTAAACGCACTATAAGAACAATTAGGCAGAACCTCTTCTGGGCTTTTGCCTATAATACCGCCCTCATCCCGATAGCGGCCGGGATACTTTACCTGGCCTTCGGCAACACCGGTGTTCCCTCGGGACTCCATTTTGTCCTGGGTGATTACGGCTTCCTCAACCCAATCCTGGCCGCGGCGGCCATGGCTGCCAGCTCTATCACTGTGGTGCTTAACTCACTCCGCATGAGAGGATTTAAACCAGCGACTCTAAAAATGTGAAGGAGGTGCTCCAATGGCTATTGACCCGGTATGCAAGATGACCGTTGATGAGAAGAAGGCAGCGGCAACCTCAGAGTACAAGGGCAAGAAATATTACTTCTGCGCTATGGGCTGCAAGAAGGCCTTCGACCAGGACCCGGAGAAATACCTAGCGCAGGGAAAGAAGTAGGCTAGCATGTGCTGCCAGCTGAGCCGCTCCGCCCCATTTGATGATTATAAATATAGGGATTAAATACAGGCGATGAAAATAAGATTTGCTATTATGGTTGTTTTACTGACCGCGGTGATGATAATTGCGGCCTGTGTAAATATATCGGAGGATTCAACAATGGGAAACGGTTCTCACGAAGGACTGGAGTATGCTACCTTTGCAGGAGGGTGCTTCTGGTGTATGGAGCCGCCTTTCGAAAATTTAGATGGTGTGCATGAAGTAATAGCCGGTTATACAGGTGGAGACATCAAAAACCCGAGCTACGAAGAGGTCTCATCCGGGGAAACCGGGCATTACGAAGCTATTCAAATTATGTATGACCCC
>Ga0315554_1000198_pt1 | contig 33351 bp, 30 predicted proteins | sample SalMarSW160370MG_FD_202114 | JGI IMG/M metagenome (GOLD analysis project Ga0315554, IMG submission 202114) | Salt marsh sediment microbial communities from the Plum Island Ecosystem LTER, Massachusetts, United States - Salt Marsh Sediment SW1603-70 ...
ATGAAAATATTTTCTACTTTGTTCAAGCTTTCTTTACAATCTTTAATAATATCAATTTCAGCTCCTTCAATATCAATTTTTAGCATATCAATTTTTTCTTCATTATCTATTAAATCTCTGAGTCTTACGGAATCAACTTTAACTTTATTTTTATTACCATAAATGGATGCAGCATCTGCACCTTCCAATGAAATTTCAATTCCATTATTGTTTATCCAGACAGCTTTATTGATAACCTGCACATCTTTTTCATTTTTTACATTTGATGAAAGAATTTTTGCAATTTCCGGGTCTGCTTCAAAAGCTTTTATTTTGGCATTCGGAAAAATTTTTTTTAAAAAAAGACAGCTAGTTCCAACATTAGCACCGCAATCAAAAATTAAAGGTGAATCTGTTTCGCTTTTAAATTTATAAATCTCATCAACAAATATTTCTTTAAACTGCCAGATAAACGAAAGACAATCAACTAGATTAATTTTATAATTTAAGAATTTAACGGATGTGTGTTCATAACGTTTTTTATTGCCGTAAATAAGTACCAACCGCATAAATGTACGATGTTTTGAATTTGTTAAAAAACTATAGATCCCCTTAAATAGTATTTGAAAGAATAGTTTCATCCGGCGAATTTTTTATTTAATCATTTTTAATTATACTTTAAAAAATTGATCATTTTCCTAAATAAACTTATGTTTATTAATGTTTGGAATTCTTTCAGAATTTCAGAGTTTAATTCTAAATCCTGTACGAATTTTGTGGTATATTTACCATCATCTAACGTGATATTAAACCTATTGGTTTTTTTTATGTGAGTCCCGGATTTATCAGTTCCGATATTCATAATTTTTGATTTTACAGGATAAAGACAGTATCCATCGTTTTTAAAAAGAAAATAAGACCATCTTATTCCCCAGGAATCTATGTCCCCATTCATTTGAGCTTTCAGCATCGGAGTTAAATCATTTCCACCCCGATTGAATAATCTTTGAGAAAGCTTATTATCTTTAAATTCATTAAAATCAGAAACATCCCAGTCAGTTTTTTCCCATCTGTTTTTCCAGGTTCCCCATCCCCATGTTGAAACACGCGGTAATATATATACATCTTTAGTATAATCATTAGGAATTTTAATAGGGAAACTATACCCGGATAAAGAAAATATTTTTTTGTTATCCTCATAAAAATCTAAAGCCCCATTCATAAACTTTATAAAATTTACCGAACTTACTAAATCGTCCTCCACAACAATAACTTTTTTATGAATATTAATAATTTCATTAACCCCAGAAATTATTGAATTAGCCAAACCCAAGTTCTTTTCTCTTTCAATACAATTGATATCTTTAAATCCTTCTACTGTTTTCAGGTAAGCTCTTATTTGATTAACGATATGTACATCACTCTCAGTTTTCGGTCCATCAGAATAAATATAAAGCTCGGTATCTTTTGCCAGATTATTTTTCTGCAAAGCTTCAATTGTTCTTCTTGTATGATATGGTCTATTATAGACAAATAATAGTACTGGTGCAAAATTCATATAAATTTCTTATTAATAAAGTTTAAAATTCAATTGACATCTCTTTGCTCTCTATATAAAATTTATTCTTTCACAAAATCTATTATTAATGATGTGTAATTCGGAATCCCATTAATATTCCTTTCATCATTAATTAATGATCTTTTTATATAACCATTTTCATCATTAGAAAAATTATCATGCAAATTTCCATTTTCATCCCAAAATTCTACGGGTTTCGCAGAAAATTTAAAATCTTCGAAGAGTTTTGATAAAGTTTGGTAGTTAAATAAATTTTTATGATCCATTGCTCCTTCACCTGTTCCCCCGGGTTTAACTTTATTTATATACTCGGGATTAGTATGAAACCCATCAGGGACAGCAATTCTAATATTAACAGCAGGAGATGAGTATTTATAAAAATTTCTACATGTTCGTTTTAATTGTTCATCTGTTAAATGTTCCAGCACATGTTCCGCTAATATTTTATCAATCTTTTTTTTCTTAAAATATTTTTTAAAATGTTTTTCATTTGTTATATCTAAAGTGTATATATCTGTTGCAAACCAGCCTTCATATTCTGTCCCGCCTGCGCCTACAATTAATTTTATTTTTTCGCTATTCCATAGATAGAACCTCCATTGGATTTTCTTCCAAATTCTTATACCTGGAATTAACAATTTATAAATTAATTTTTTAAATTTTGTGTACATAACTACAAAATAAAATTATAGCAAAATTACTTCATCCTTTGTAGAAATTAAAAAGTATTTTTTTTATTCGTAAATATATATTTGACATTAAATCATTGAATTCTTGAGAAACATTATATTTTATATACATAAATACAAAAAACACAGTAATAATGGCAGATTTAATTAAAATCTGAAGGACAGAAATTATTTTGATATTTAAAGGATTTATTGAAGATGGAGAAAATGTTTGGATAATAAAATCTAAAATAAATGATATAGCTCCGACAATAAGAAATAAAATAAATGCTTTCAGCATGTTCCGGTTAAAAGGATGTGAGTCAAATTTTTTCCAAACTATCAACATTTTTACTACCAGATATACTAAAACAGAAATTCCCGTAGCAATAGCAGCTCCTAGTATGCCGAGGATAGGAATAAAAATCATATTTGTTACAACAGTTAAAACAGCTAATATAATAATTAAGTAAAAGGCATAATTATAATACTTTGAATAAAGAACAATTTCATTGCTGACACCGGAAATAAAATCTAATATTTTTATAAGAAGAAATAGTATCAATACCGATTCACCTTTTGAATAAATGTTACCGTTAGGGATTACTTTAAATAGATCGTTCATATTTATTATAATAAGAAGCAATAATAATAATCCAAAGATTGATAAATTTAGTGAAGTCTTTTTATTAAGATCATCTATTTTTTTATAATCATTTTCTTTTATAGCAAAAGTTAAAAAAGGAATAACAGATCTTACAATATTTCTCTTCGGTATCTCCATAACAGTTGCTATAAGTACGGCAATTGAATAAATAGCTGTCTGTGTTAATCCTTTGTAAGCAGGCAACATAACTGTATCTATTCTAGTTGCAAAAAGATAACCTATACCGCCGGCAAAAGTAAAAGCTCCATAGCTTATTATAGGCTTTAATTGACGAAAATTAAATGCGAATAAACTTGGTTTTAATAATAATGCATTAATTTTCTTAGTGTAAATTATCATTATTAAGACAGCTATAAGGTATGAAGCAACTAAAATCTGAACATAATTTGTAAAGTTAATTACGTTGGTAGCATAAAAAATAATAGCAATTGTATTACTTAATCTTAAAAAAACTTCTCTGATAAAATTGGGGAAAAAAATCTTATTATAGATTAAAACATATGATTCAAATAAATTGATAAATGTCGTTCCAAAAACAAATGGAATAATGTACCATAAGTATTGAATTAATAAAGGAGAATTTTTAAGATAAAAATCGAGATAAAAGCCCTGTAAGCTAATAAAAAGAATTGTAAAAACGACAAAACTTAATATATTGTAAGAAATCATTAAAAAGAGAAAGCCGTTATGATGAGTTGATTCGTTATAAAAATTGGGGAAAAACCTTATAACTATATATGGAGAGCCAAATTGAGATAAAGATACAAGTATAAGTGTGCTGTCTTGAAGTACTTTCGTTAAGCCTAGTTGATCCGGTGATAAAAATTTTGTAGATAAAAATATTACATTTATTATCCCTACTATTAAACCAAAATAGGAAGCAAAGCTACTTTTTATACTTTCTCTAGCAATAATTCCCATATTTCATATCAAAAAGTTTTAAATTTATAATTTTTAAAGCACCATTCTATTTTAATTTTCTTAAAGTCGAGGTTAATAAGAACAATTACTCGAAATGAAATCTATAATTCTAAAAATAGAGAAATAAGTTAAGATTGCAGAAACTAAATAAGTAATTTAAATATTTATCTCCAACATTAATATTAGACTTTATATTGAAAGAATAATAAAAAATAAATTTATTTAGGACAAAGTACTCCCCGTCTCACGAAGCTCCATTATAATTCGTTTCTTTACCAACAAATACAATAATATCCTTTGCTATATCTTCGTTCATTTCGTCTGTTATGGAATACCCCAAACTTTGCAGCTGATTTTTAACATTTTTTGATGGGGAGCCTAAATGCCCGTGTGATTCTACTATAATTACACGTGGTTTTATAACAAGATTTGATAAAATTTCTTTTTCCGCTCCTTCACAATCTAATTCCAGGACATCACATTCAGGCAGTTCTTCAATTTGCTTTGCTCCTTCTGGTTTTCCCCATACACTAATAAGCGAACCAACAAATCCATGAATTATTGTTCCATCCAATTTATAATATTTCCAAGTTTCTCTTATTTCTTTAACACGATCCTTGCTTGCTTCAATTACAATTACTTTTCCTCCACTTTCCATAGCAACTATTCCTGTAACTCCGTGACCACCACCTACAATTACAACTTTATCTCCAATCTTAACATTTTTCCTTATAGCTGAAATAGAATTTAATTCATAAACTTCCTTATCAATTTTATTTCGACTTCGAATAAATAACCTATCAATTTTAGGTAATAGAGGATCAATTATTCTATACTCACCCAATTGAATATATGCCCCCTTGGGACTTATTTTTCTTATCCACATCCACAGTGGACGTATAAAAATAAATATCTTTTCGACAATATTTTTCTTATTTAACTTCATAGCTTAAATCTATATCTCAAAAATTATTTAAATAAATCTTCTTTTCTTTTCCCCAGGTTACCTCTTAACCCATCTTTGATCGCCAAATTAATAACTTTTACATCGAATGAGCTCCGGTAAATAAAGGATATGAGCCTAAGCAAGAATAAATAAATTATCTTGTTAATAGAATACAAAAAACTTTTATCTGCCCAGTTATTTTTTTCAAAATAAGTTTTGTTTCTATATGTATAGTATAACATAAGTCTATCAATACTGTTAGTATTTTTTAGGGGTAAATTTAAAATTGATTTCCTATATACTCTTTTCTGCCATGAACCTTCTATATCAATAATTCTGCTTTTCAACACTAAATAAATTTTCCCTTTTAATTTCGTTATTCTTGATGAAAATTCTATATCATCAGAATATACAAAGAACTCTTCTTTAGGAAATCCTATAGAATCTAGGAGATTTTTATGAAAAAATAATCCGCCATAATAGGAAGCTGAAACCAATCCTGTATTCTTAGAATTATAAAGTTCTCTTCTTTCAGGATCAATATTACTTTTGTTAAAAAGCTTTTGGAAAAACCAGCCAATATGAATACCCAGGAAACCGTTTCTTCTACCCACGACTAAATCAGGATTCGATGTAGATAAAGCTTGTTCATATATTTTTCTATTTTCTCTAAAGGAAAGTAATGCAACTCTTTTTTCCTTATTTTCATCATCTAATTCTTTCCAAAAACTTTTCAGAACATCTAATGCATCTTTATAAGGTAAATTATCATCGTCTAATAACCAAACAAACTCAGAGTTATAATCAGAATAGAATTTTTTCAATCCGATTGAATTCCCACCTGCAGAGCCGAGGTTTTGAGATAAAAATAATACATCGATTTTTTCCCCATATTCTTTTTGAAATTGTATTAGTTTATTCTTACTATTTTGAGTTGAATTATTATCTACTATGACAATTTTATTTATATCTTGTTCTAATAAAGATTGAATCACACGGCTTAATAAATGAAACCTATCATCGTAAGTTACAATTATTACACAAATCCTCATTTAATAAAATTTATTTTTCTTTTAAATTGCTATATATTAATATTATTCTATTTAACTTTTTTCATTTCGAAAAAAATACTAACCAGTAAAATCAAAACTACCAAACTGCTTAGTATTAAAGCAATATACTTACTAACATAAAAGCTGGTTGGTGCATACCTAAATTCTATTGTATGTTTACCTTTAGGAACAATAATTCCCATAAAACCGTAATCTGCTTTATATATTTTAGTTTTATTCCCATCAATACTGGCCTTCCATCCATAAGTGATATATGTATCGCCTAAAAATAAAAAGTTATCCCCTGATGCATTAGCATCTACTTTTATTAATTCATCTTTGTACTCCACAATTTTTGTATAAGTCGTTGAATCCAAGCCGTCAACATTAATTTTTTCATTTGTAAAAGCAATTTTTTTAGGGTCAAATGATGAGTCTTTAATTTTGTTTAAAAGATTCATCCCTGTTTCCATTCTAACACTGTCGACAAAATAAACTCTTGGCAAGGCATCTTCATTTTTATATACTATACTTTTATCCGATTTATTTATTAAAGAAAATCCTTCAAGGTTCACCTGCTTGTTTGTTACAATATATTTAACATTTAGCATCCGCCATAATGTTGGATTTGCCGGACCAACAACATCAATTATATCCTGGTACGAGCGAGGTTTAATTGCCGAGTAACCATAAAAATCTTCTAAAAGAAAATATGCATTGTAATTTGCATTATTATTAAATGCACCATAAGAACCATCCTGTTTTAAATTTAATACTCTAAATGGTTCCTTATCGTTCTGATTTTTAATTGCAGTTATATATTCAGGCTGAGTAAAAAGATTTTTTAAATCGGGGCTATTTATGTAATCTTCTCCTCTTGCATCAATTCTCCATAGATCGATTATAGTTAAAAATATAATAATTATAGCCAGGATATCTCCGCTTATTTTCAAATTTAAATATCCAACGGCAACCCAAAATGTTATGGATAAAAATGCAAAAGCAAAAAGCAGATCACCTGAAAACATTCCGGCACTATATTCTGCCAGAGCATTAAATTGCTGAGCCATTCTTGGTTGTGATTGCTGAATTGATGCAGCATATTCATTAACTCTTGTAGTAAACCAGCCTGTGATTGCTCCATTCAATAATAAAGAAAGAACAAAAACTACCGAAAATCCTATTGCTAAATTCTTTACCAGTTTTTTTAGTTTATCATTGTTTTCGTTTCTTAACGAAATAATTCTCATCAAACCAAAACCGGCTAATACAGGGACACTAACCTGAACCAAGACCAAAATCATTGAAGGAACTCTGAACTTATTAAAATCCGGGAGATTATAAAAAAGTAAATCAAATAGTACAGGGAAATTTTTCCCGAAAGAAATGATTAATGCTACTACGGAAAGTATTGTTAAAAATTGTACAAACGGATCTTTCCACCTTGTAAAAATTCCGAAAAGAGCAAGAACAAGAACAATAATTCCCATATATCCGACTGCAACATCGACAAAAGGCATTTGACCGAAATATGTATTTACTCTTACAGGCTGATTATTTGTTAAAGGACCATTATAGTATGAATACCCGAATCCATAATATGAAGGAACTATCATGGTTAAAACTTCTTCCGGTGAAAATGACCAATCCGTATGATACCTGTAATAATCAGTAGTGTTCTGTTCAACTTTCCCTTTCACTTTATCCAGGATGCTTTCGCTCCCACGCGTTGAATATGGAGTATATTCGTATATCTGAGTTATATTATCTGATTGGATTAAAAGAGCAATTATTAAAGAAAATATAAATACTCCCGCTGATTTTAATATCTTATTCCTATTGTCAGTTTCTTTTTTAACCAATGCCCTTACAAAGAAATATATAAAATAAATTGTAACCGCAAAAAGAGTATAAAAGATTATTTGTGCATGAAAACTTTGTATCGAGAGCTGCAAAGTAATTATCAAAATTAAAATATCAATTAGACGGATTTTGTCCTGGAATTTAAGAAGCATTAAAAAAATTAAAGGATAAAAGCCAAACGCCGCCAGCTTAGTTACATGACCAATAAAAAGGAATACTATAATTCCGGTGCTAAAAGATGTTGAAACCGCTGAAAATAAACTGACGAAAATATTTTTAGTTAAATATTTAACGAGAAAGAATGTAGTAATACCGAGAATTATTAAATAAATAGTCCAGGCAGTATAATCAACTGAAAATATAGTTACAAAAACATTTTTTACAGTGGTGATTCCAACATAAAAAAGATTAAACCATTTATAACCGGGCCATAGAGCATAAGAAGGCATTCCGCAAAAAATATAAGGATCCCACAAAATATCTCCTGCTCCATGGTTACTTGCATATGTTTCAAGGCTTCGGCTGGTAACTATATCACCTGCTTGAAAAGTTTTGCCTCCAAAGTATAGAGGATTTAAAAAGATTAAAAATAAAATAAATATGATAAGTACAACTGCAAGTACATGATATTTTTGCGGGAGGAATTCTTCTAAATTAAATTTAGAGAAAAAAGTTTCTTCAACAATTTTCTTGTGGGATTTTGTTCTTTTATTTGTTTTGGACATCTATATTCCCTTAAATTGCTAAACTTTTTAATTGTCAAATTTTTAATAATATAAATTTCGATAAGCAACTTAACAATTTGTCAATTAAACAATATTACGAATTTACTAATTCCATTATGCCATTAACAAATCTTTTCCATGAGTATTTTTCAATCTCTTTTTCAATATTCTCAATAAATTCTTTTTCTTTATTTTCCGAATAAAACTTTAATATTGCTTCAGCCAATATTTGGGGATTTTCTTTTTCTAAAATAAATCCCGTTTCATTGTTTTTAACTACTTCTGATAAACCTCCTACATTTGCAGCAATTACAGGCTTTTTAAAATTCATTGCAATTTGAACTATCCCGCTTTGAGTAGCATCCTTATATGGAAGAATAACCGCGTCACAAGCTGAAAAATAATATTTTACTTCTGATGTAGGAATGAAATCCGTAAATAAAAAAAGTTTATCCTGGATATCTAAAGTTTCAATTAACTTTTTATATTTTTCTTCATTGCTATAAAATTCACCTGCAACAATTAATTTTAATTCTATTTTATTTTTTAATAAAGCAATGGCCTCCAAAAGAACGTCAAGTCCTTTGTAATCCCTAATGAATCCAAAAAATAAAATTGTATTATCATCTTTTATTTGTAAATGCTTTTTTGCGGTTGCTTTATCTACTGAATCCCCAAAAATAGAATAAATAGGATGTGATAAAAATTTATTTCTTGCATTAGGCATTAGATTAATTAAATCTTGCTGTACTTTTTTTGATAATACAACAAAAAAATTAACTGCCCTAAAAAAAAACTTCGTTAAAATTTTATCACCGGGTTTACCTTCATGGGGAATCACATTATCGCAAATAACCAGCACTTTAGTTTTTTTGTTCTGTTTGGCTATTCTTGAAATTGTTCCGAAACAAGGAGCAAAAAATGGCATCCAGTATTTGTAGATTAATAGATCAGGAGATTCTTTTTTTATTTTTAATCCTATTCTAATCCAGTTTAAAGGATTAATTGAATCAACCAAAACGGAAGTCGGTATTTTTTCAACTGTATCTCCGGATTCGATTTGAGATTTTCCCGGGAATAAAATTGAGGGGTACTGCCTTTTAAAGGTTATAATATTAACATCATGCTCTTTTCTTAATTCATTAAAAAGTAAACCAATAAAATGTGAGATCCCGCCTCTTAATGGATAAGCAGTTGAAAGGATGGTAATTTTCATTTAGAAAAAAGTTTATCAATTGTTTCAATTACACGACCAACTTCAATATATTCCATACATTTATACTCATCATTAACACAAACAGGCTTGTAAAAACATTTACATTCTTTACTTGGCTGAATAATTTCTCCTAATCCATAAAGTTCAAATTCATAAGGATTAAAAATATTATTAAATAAAACAATTTTTCTTCCGAGACCCAAAGTAATATGCATAGCCATAGTTACCCCGGTTACAACAAGATCGCATTGATCAACAAGGTTTATAAATTTTTCCAGATGAAAATGACCGAAATATTTTCCGCCGGTTTGATCTGCAAAATATTTATTTTTTTCATCTTCAAGTTCTCCTCCTAAGAAGAGAACTTCGTAATTCTTCTTAATTAAAGTTTTTGCAAGTTCAATCCAATTTTCATTAGACCATAAACGTGAAGTCCATCTTCCGCCGCACCCTGTATTTAACCCGATAATTTTTTTTGATTTATTTAATTTCCATTCCGTTTCATATTGGGGAAAGGAAGAAAGAATATATTTTTCTCCGTTAAATTTAAATCCGCATATTTCAAATATTTCTTCTATATAATTTTTTTTATTTCGCAGACTTATGTCGTCAAAAATTCCTGTAAAATATTTATGAACAGCATCTTCATCAGCCGGGAAAGGGACTCCTTCTTTTAAAATAAAACCTTTTTTAATTTTAGAAGGCAACTTATTAATAAGAGCGCATGCTTCTTTATCTTTATCAAGATTATAGATTATATCAAAATCCACTTCTTCTAAAAATGCCAATCCTTCACTATTAAATTTTAAAATTACATCCACATTTTCCGGTACAATTGATGGTGTATGAGTTAACCAATAAATTTTTACTTCAGGATATTGTTTTTTAATCGGTTCCAAAATGGGAGTGGATCTTATTATATCACCAATAGCACCAAGTTTAATTATTAAAATCTTTTGTTTGGTAGGATCATAATAACTACAATCTTTTCCTTTTTCATCAACACAATGAGCACCATAAAGTTTATTTGGTTTGCATGGAATATCACCCCGGAAATAGCGGCAATTAATTTTAATATCAACTAAATTCATAAGTATTGGTTAGCTGGATTGAAAAACTTTAATTGAATAAAATAGGATCATCCCTTTTCTTTAATTTCGTATTCTTTTTCACTCATAAAATTATTAACAAGCATTTCGCCCAATAATCCAACGGAAAAAAATTGTACACCAACAATAATTAACAACATTCCTAAAAATAACATTGGACGGTTGCTTAAATAATGACCGCTGATCCATTCAATTGTAAGGTAACCATTTACAATAAGACCAATAAAAAAAGATACTGCACCAAAAAATCCAAATAAATGCATTGGACGCTTGATATATCTAGTAGTAAAAATTACAGTAATAAGATCTATAAAACCTTTGAAGAAGCGGGAGATTCCAAACTTGGTTTTTCCATATCTTCTTGGACGATGCTTCACTTCTATTTCGGAAACAGTATAGCCTTGCCAGCCGGCTAAAACAGGCATATAACGGTGAAGCTCACCATATACTTTTATATTTTCGACAACTTCTCTTCTATATGCTTTTAAACCGCAATTAAAATCATGAATTTTTATCCCCGAAATTAATCGTGTTATAAAATTGAAAAATTTTGAAGATTTTCTTTTTATAAAAGGATCCATCCTTTTCTTTTTCCAACCTGAGACTAAATCAAATCCCTCGTTAAGCTTATTAATTAAATTGGGAATTTCGTACGGATCATCCTGAAGGTCTGCATCCATTGTAACAATTATATCGCCGCTTACCTGTTTAAACCCTACCTGCAATGCAGCAGATTTACCATAATTTTTTCTAAAGCTGATATATTTAAATCTTTTATCTTTATTTGAAATATCCCGTAAAACCTCTAAAGACTTATCCCTGCTACCGTCATCTACAAAAATTACTTCCCACATATATTTTAACTCGTACAAAGCCTTTCTTATTTCGTGAGTTAGAGGAACTAATGATTCTTCTTCATTATAGAGAGGGATAACTAATGATACCTTTTTATTATCCAATTTTTCTTTTGTGGATTTAGATTTGTATCTCCGGCTATTATAGCGTCTATTTCTATTATAGTAAGATTTTCTGCTTTTTTCTGAAGAATCGTTTTTTGAATTATCCCCTGAATCTTCCCGGGTTTCGTTTCTTATAACAGTTTCTTTAATGTTCTTTTCTTCCACTTTTTTGTCACTAAAATTTCAAAATAAATCTAAATTTAAAATATTTTACAAATTAACCTAATAATATAGTCAAAAACAATTTATTGTTATGAACCATTTTTTAGAATTATTATAAAAATGAGCATAAATTCAACTATTCGCTTTTATAATCTTGACAAATTAGTATAGATTGATTAGGTTTGAACAGTAAATTTTTATACTAAATGGTTTAATTTAGGAGATTTAATGAGTACAACTGAAATAGGAACCATTGAAGAATTAGCGAATAAAGAATATAAATATGGTTTTGTGACAGATATTGAAGCTGAAAGTCTGCCGAATGGTTTGAATGAAGATATAATTAAACAGCTTTCTTTAAAGAAAAATGAACCGGACTGGATGCTTGAATGGAGACTGAAAGCTTACAGGCAATGGATAAAAATGAAAGAGCCGCATTGGTCAAATGTAAATTATCCGCCAATTGATTATCAGGCTATTTCTTATTATTCAGCTCCTAAGAAAAAACCCCAATTAAATAGCTTGGAAGAAGTTGACCCTGAATTGAGGAGAACTTTTGAAAAATTAGGAATTTCTTTAGATGAACAAAAAATATTATCAGGAGTAGCAGTTGATGCTGTTTTTGACAGTGTTTCGGTTGCAACTACTTTTAAGAAAACACTTTCAGAATACGGCATAATATTTTGTCCAATTTCCGAAGCAATTAAAAATCATCCCGATTTAGTAAAAAAATATCTGGGAAGTGTAGTTCCTTACACCGATAATTTCTATGCTTCTCTTAATTCTGCTGTATTTAGTGATGGTTCATTCGTATATATCCCTAAGGGGGTTCGATGTCCGATGGAACTTTCCACATATTTTAGAATCAATGCTGCTAACACTGGACAATTCGAAAGAACTTTAATTATTGCCGATGAGGGAGCTTATGTAAGTTATCTGGAAGGCTGCACTGCTCCTATGAGAGATGAAAATCAATTACATGCTGCTGTAGTGGAATTAGTCGCTTTAGATAATGCTCAAATAAAATATTCTACAGTGCAAAACTGGTATGCAGGTGATAAAAACGGTAAAGGCGGTATTTATAACTTTGTAACTAAACGTGGAGCATGCAGAGGAGTAAATTCAAAAATTTCATGGACTCAAGTTGAAACCGGTTCTGCAATTACCTGGAAATATCCTGGTTGTATTCTGCAGGGAGATAATTCAATAGGAGAATTTTATTCCGTTGCTGTTACTAATAATTACCAGCAGGCAGATACCGGGACAAAAATGATCCACATTGGAAAGAATACAAAAAGCACAATTATATCAAAAGGTATTTCTGCAGGAAAAAGTAATAATAGCTATAGAGGTTTGGTAAGGATTCTTAAGAAAGCTAATGGCGCAAGGAATTTCTCCCAATGTGATTCGCTTCTTATTGGTGATAAATGCGGTGCTCATACATTTCCTTATCTCGAAATTAATAATCCGACTGCACAGATTGAACATGAAGCAACAACTTCAAAAATCGGCGAAGACCAAATTTTTTATTTAAACCAAAGAGGAATTTCTACTGAAGATGCAATCGGATTAATAGTTAACGGATATTGTAAAGAAGTTTTTAAAGAGCTGCCGATGGAGTTTGCAGTTGAAGCCCAAAAATTGTTAAGCATAAGTTTGGAAGGAAGTGTCGGATAGTTTCATCCAATCATCAGAATATAATCTCAACTTTAATAATAGTTTTTTAATAAAGGAAAAAAAATGTTAGAAATTAAAAATCTTCATGCGAATATAGAAGGTAAAGAAATATTAAAAGGAATAAACCTTAAAATAAACAAAGGTGAAGTGCACGCAATAATGGGACCTAATGGCTCAGGTAAAAGTACTCTTGCTCAAGTGTTAGCAGGAAGAGAAGAGTATGAAGTAACAGAAGGAGAAGTTTTATATCAAGGACAAAATCTTTTGGAAATGAAACCTGAAGATAGAGCACGTGCAGGTATTTTCCTCGCTTTTCAATATCCTGTAGAAATACCGGGAGTGAGCAATACTAATCTCCTTAAAACTGCTTTAAATGAAATTAGAAAATACCGCGGTGAAGAAGAATTAGATGCAATGGAATTTCTTTCTCTTATAAAGAAAAGAATGCAGCTTGTTGAATTAGATAAAACTTTACTTAGTCGTTCCGTTAATGAAGGATTTTCAGGCGGCGAAAAAAAGAGAAATGAAATATTTCAGATGGCCGTGCTGGAACCGAAGTTAGCTATTCTTGATGAAACTGATTCAGGTCTTGACATTGATGCATTAAGAATTGTTGCAAATGGTGTAAACAAATTAAAAAATAGTGAAAGTTCTACAATTGTTGTTACACATTATCAAAGGCTGCTTAATTATATAATACCCGATTTTGTACATGTCCTTTATAAAGGCAAAATAATTAAATCGGGCGGAAAAGAACTTGCACTTGAATTAGAAGATAAAGGTTATGATTGGGTAAAAGATCATATTGACGAAGTTGTTGAACAGGGTTAGCTTAAGTTTAATTCTTAATCATAATCGTAATCTTACTCTTTCAGCCAGAGGCTGATCCGCCTCCGGCGGAAATCTTAATTGGAGATTTAAAAAATATGGATAAAATTTTAGATTTAAAAAATTGGTATATACAAAAGTTTGAGCATCTTGAAAGAAACTTGAATGGTGATTCAAACACTATCCATTCTTTAAGAAGAGATGCTATTTCATATTTCTCGGATTTGAAATTCCCTTCTTTAAAAGATGAAGATTGGAAATACACGAATATTGATCCCCTTCTTAAATATAATTTCAAGCCTGTTGATCCTAAGAAAAAAATTGCTCCTATTCAGCCGGAAAAAATCCAAAAGTTTTTGTTTGATAAGATGGAGCATAGTCTGCTTGTATTTATCAATGGTCATTATTCCGAAGAACTTTCTAATATTCAGGATTTACCCAAAGATGTTATAGTAAGTAATATTGCATCTGCAATCAGCAATCATTCTTCAATAGTAAAAAAACATTTTGGTCAATATGCAGATTATAAAAATCATATATTCACTGCGTTAAGCACCGCATTTATAAAAGATGGCGTGTTTGTTTACATTCCTGACGGGAAAATAATTGAGCATCCGATTCACGTCCTTTTTCTCTCCGATTGTAAAGAAGAAAAACTTCTGATTCAGCCGAGAAATTTATTTGTTGCAGGCAAAAATTCACAGGCAACTATTATAGAACATTATACTTCATTTGAAGACTGCACTTATTTTACTAACACTGTTACTGAAGTAGTTGCTGATGAAAATGCAATTGTTGATCATATAAAGCTTCAGGAAGAAAGTAAAAATGCTTTTCATATCGCTCGAATGGAAGTTGACCAGGAAAGAAATAGTAATTTCACTTCACATTTGATTTCTACCGGCGGTGATATTTCCCGCAATGATTTCAATACCCGATTTAATAATGAAGGCGGTGAATGTATATTGAATGGATTGTTCTTAACAACCGGAACACAATTGTTTGATATTCATTCAATGATTGATCATGCAAAACCTCACTGTAACAGCCACGAGCATTACAAAGGAATCCTTGATGATAAATCGAGAGGTGTTTTTAACGGTAAAGTAATGGTTAGAAAAGATGCACAAAAGACAAATGCATTCCAGGAAAATAATAATATCATTTTATCCGACAGCGCTTTGATAAATACAAAACCTCAGCTTGAAATTTTTGCCGACGATGTTAAATGTTCACATGGTGCAACTATAGGACAGCTCGATTCGGAGGCAATGTTCTATTTGAAATCAAGAGGCATAGGTGAAGAAACAGCTCGCACAATTTTAATCCGCGCATTTGCAAGCGATGTCATAAAATCGATAAAAATTAATGAAGTAAGAAATTATCTCGAAGAAATTTTAAATAAAAGATTTAATAGCTAAAGATTCTCGATGCTGGATTCTTGATGCTCGATATGTATCAAGTATCAAGCATCCAAAATCGAGTATCAAGCATCAGTAATCATAAATGAATAAAGAAAATGAAAGTAGAAACTCCTCATATTGAAAAAGTATCTTTTGATGTTGAAAAGATAAGAAAGGATTTTCCTATTCTTAAAGAATTAGTTCACGGGAAACCTTTATGCTATCTTGACAATGCTGCAACCACTCAAAAACCTCAAGCAGTTATTGACAGTATTGTTAAATACTATTCCACAATAAATTCCAATATACATAGAGGAGTTCATTATTTAAGCGTAACAGCAACAGATGCTTTTGAAAATGCACGGACTAAGGTTAAGAATTTTATAAATGCTTCGAGTGAAAAGGAAATAGTTTTCACACGGGGAGCAACCGAATCTATAAACCTTGTTGCTAATTCTTTTGGAAGGAACAATTTAAATAATGGTGATGAAATTATCATTTCCGGTATGGAGCATCATTCTAACATTGTTCCCTGGCAATTAATTGCCGCTGAAAAAAAAGCTGTAATAAAAGTTATTCCTATAACTGATGAAGGTGAAATAAATGTTGAAGAATTTGAAAAGTTAATTTCCGAAAAAACAAAAATTGTTTCTGTTGTGTATGTTTCCAATTCATTAGGAACAGTTAATCCTGTAAAACAAATTATTGAAACAGCGCATAAATATAATATCCCTGTTTTAATTGATGCTGCGCAGGCAGTAAATCATTTACCTGTAAATGTTCGGGAATTAGATTGTGATTTCCTAGCATTTTCCGGCCACAAAATTTATGGTCCGACTGGAATTGGAGTTTTATATGGAAAAGAAAATTTATTAGACAGGATGCCTCCTTTTATGGGCGGCGGAGATATGATCTCAAAAGTGACTTTTGAAAAATCAACTTATAATGAACTCCCTTTTAAATTTGAAGCAGGCACTTCCAATATTGCAGGTGCTGTTGGGTTAGGAACTGCATTAGATTATATCTCAAATATTGGACTGGAAATAATATCTAAACACGAAAGGGAACTTTTAGATTATGCAACTAAATCATTATCTCGAGTAGAAGGATTAAAAATAATTGGAAATGCAACAGAAAAAAGCGCTGTTCTCTCTTTTGTATTTGATAATATTCATCCGCACGATATCGGAACATTTTTGGATTTTGAAGGTGTAGCTGTAAGAACGGGACATCATTGTACCCAGCCGGTAATGGACAGGTATAATATTCCTGCTACAACTAGAGCGTCTTTCGCAATGTACAATACAAAATATGAAATTGATATTCTAACAAACGGATTGAAAAAAATTGCAGAGGTTTTTAAGTGATTAATTCCGAATTAAGAGAACTTTATCAGCAGGTGATTTTAGATCATAATAAGAGCCCGAGAAACTTTAGAAAGATTGAAGATGCAAATAAAAGTGCAGAAGGATATAATCCTTTATGCGGAGATAGAATAAATATTTATTTAATTGTTGAAAATAATTTAATTAAAGATATTTCATTTCAAGGATCCGGCTGTGCTATTTCAAAAGCTTCTGCTTCATTAATGAGTTCAATTGTAAAAGGAAAAACCGTTCATGAAGCTGAGGAATTATTTAATAAGTTTCACAATTTAATTACCGGAAAATTAGATGATAATTTTGATTTGGATGAACTTGGAAAATTAGCCGTATTTGCGGGCGTTCGTGAGTTTCCTGTTAGAGTGAAATGTGCAAGCCTGGCATGGCATACAATGATGTCGGCTGTAAATGAAGATGAAAATAAAAATGTAACTACAGAGTAATTTATGTCTGAAATAAATAAACAAGAGCTCGAAGAAAAAGTAATTCAGGTATTAAAAACCTGTTATGATCCGGAAATACCTGTAGATATATTCGAATTAGGATTGATTTACGAAATTAGAATAAGTAATTCCAAAAACAGCGGTGCAGACGTAAATGTTAAAATGACATTAACGTCACCTGCTTGTCCTGTTGCCGGTTCTTTACCCCCGGAAGTTGAAAGTAAAATAAAAACTATTCCCGAAGTTGATGATGTAAATATTGAATTAGTCTGGAATCCTCCATGGGATAAAGACATGATGTCCGAAGTGGCAAAATTAGAATTGGGATTTATGTAATAAAAGTTTAAAAGTAGGTTCAAGTGGTTTTCTTGAACTTACACATGAACTTGAACTTTCAGTAGAAATGATTAAATGATTATAAAAATAATAAATGATATATAATAAGTAAGGAGTAACATATGTTTAATATCGTTTCACGACCGCCGATTTATGATCAAGAAGCAGTTCAACCGATGAGAGATGAATTAGTAGCTGTCGGTTTTAAAGAATTGCTTACACCTCAAGATGTTGATAAAGCTATTAATGTTCAGGATGATAAAACAATTTTAGTCATGATTAATTCAGTTTGCGGTTGTGCAGCCGGGTCTGCTCGTCCGGGTGTTTCGCTAGCTTTACAGAATGATATTATTCCCGATAAATTATACACTGGATTTGCCGGACAGGAAAGAGATGCCGTTGATAAAATTCGTCAGTATGTTGCAGAATATCCTCCTTCTTCACCAAGCGTCGGTTTATTTAAAAACGGAAAATTAATATACTTTATGCAGCGCTATGATATTGAAGGGAATGGTCCTGAGACAATTGCTAATGAATTAAAATGTGTTTTCAGTGAATATTGCTCAAGAAAAGGTCCTTCAATTAGTCCTGAAAATTTTGCTAAAGTAATGTATGCTAAAGCTTGCGGATCAAAAATTCCGCTGTTTTCAGATAAAAATTAAAAATGCATGGAACGTATATTATGCATTCCCTGCTGAGAGATAAAAAGAATTGAATTAAATGTGAACGCGGTCGGCTGGTTTGAAATCCACGTTGCCAATATGAAACAGGCTATAAAATTTTATGAAACGGTTTTCGGATTTAATCTTGGAAGACATAAATTTGATGGTTCCGATATGGCGTGGTTTCCATTTGCCGATAAACCAAGTGCGCCCAGTTTATTAGTGTATGATGAGAAATTTTATAAACCTTCACAGGACGGCATTCTCATTTATTTTAGTTCACCATCAGGTGATTTAAAAAATGAATTGGAAAATGTTGAATCTGCAGGTGGAAAAATCTTAATACAGAAAAAAATAATAAGTGAAGATATTGGATATATGGGTATGTTTTTGGATACTGAAGGCAACCGGATTGCTATTCATTCAAAAAAATAATTTTAATAAAAAGTAAAACAAAATGAAATTCAGCTCACAGGAAGAGTATGGTTTAAGATGCTTGATAAGGATCGGCAAATCCAATTCTCCAAATGGTCTCACTATTCCAGAAATAAGCCAGCTGGAAGGATTGTCGGAAGCACACGTTGGAAAGATTTTAAGAATTTTAAGATTAGGTGGTTTTGTTGAGAGTTCACGCGGACAAACTGGCGGTTATAAATTAGCCCGGAGGGCAAATGAAATAATTATCGGAGAAGTAATGGCCGTTTTAGGAGGCAAGCTTTTTGAATCCGGTTTTTGTGAAAATCATAGTGGAATTGAAACTATTTGTACTCATACAATTGATTGTTCCATCCGTTCCCTCTGGAGCATAATTCAAAATTTGCTGGATGGAGTATTAAGCAAAACTACTCTACAAAATCTTTTAGGAAGTGAAGAAGAAGTAAGAACTATTGCAATTAATTTATCCGATGAAGTTGAGATTCCTAAGATTTCAACTAACTAGTTTATTTGACTTCGTCATTTTGTTTCGTTCTTCTTCTTTTCTATAAATCCTTCCTCAATCAGACTATCATATGATTTGTAAATAATTACTATAACCTGGTTAGAATTAAAAAATCCTGTTGATTCGATTTTTACTCCGTTTACTTTTTTATCCAATTTAACATTGCAATATAATTTGTCATCGGCAATAAGATCATTATTCAGCCTATTCTTTTGTTCAGGAATATTTGACAAAGCCCAATAAATTCCTTTCTTTGCATTTAGATATGCAGAATTAATTTCCTCATCAATTTTATTTTGAGCGGTAATAAAAGTAGACAACATAAAAAAAATGAATATGGATAAATATTTCATTTGACTCCCTTTTATTTTGAAGAATTGTTTTTTATCAATATTTAAAGAATATATTTCATCGTATTTTATTTTTCAATATGATGAAATAAATAAAAATCTGCCCGAAATAATTTACGATAAATGCAATATTAAAATATTCGAATAAATTTCAAAGGCTGAAATATGAAAAAAATAAAAACCGACCCCCCTATTTCAATAATAGTCCGCCCTTTCCAGGAATTTATTCATACCGAAGCCTCGGGAGGTATATTGTTATTAATTTGTACGGTACTCGCTCTTTTATGGGCAAACTCTCCTTTTTCAGAATCCTACTTTCATGTATGGCATACAAAAATTTCTTTTAATATAAATGAAACCGGTTTAGACTATTCATTGCATCACTGGATAAATGACGGATTAATGGTAATATTCTTTTTTGTTGTAGGACTGGAAATTAAAAGGGAGTTCCTAGTAGGAGAACTATCTTCATTTAAAAAAGCTTCGTTGCCTGTAGCTGCAGCATTGGGCGGAATGTTGTTCCCTGCAGGAATTTATTTATTATTTAATGCAGGTGGAGAAGGTGCATCAGGGTGGGGAATTCCAATGGCTACCGACATTGCTTTTGTAATAGGTATCATGGCTATTCTCGGTTCAAAAGTTCCTACTGCATTAAAAATTTTTGTTACTGCACTTGCAATTGCTGATGACATCGGTGCCGTGCTGGTTATTGCATTTTTTTATACGGCTGAAATTTCCTTTGTAAGTCTTGCAGTTGCTGGTGGGATTTTAGTAATATTAATTGCAGTTAATTTGCTCGGTGTAAGAAATCTTTTAATATACACTATACTTGGAATAGGATTATGGCTGGCATTTTTAAAATCGGGAGTACATGCAACAATAGCAGGAGTTTTGCTTGCATTTACAATTCCTTCCGCCTCAAGGATAAACACAAAGGAATTCCTGGAAAGAAACAAAAAACTGCTTCAGGATTTTGATGAAGTAGGCGAAGAAGGACAGGACGTATTAACTAATGAGGACCGACAAACTTATGTACATGAAATTGAAAAGAATAGTGAAAGAATTTTAACTCCGCTTCAAAGGTTTGAACATGGCTTAGCTCCCTGGGTATCATTTCTAATTATGCCTTTATTTGCATTTGCCAACGCTGGTGTCTCACTTGGAGAAGGATTTGTTGAATCACTATTAAACTCTATAAGCGCCGGAATTATTGTCGGACTATTTCTTGGAAAACAACTGGGAATTTTCTTGTTCTCCTGGTTGTCTATCAAGTTGGGACTATCATCAAAACCGGCTGGGGTAAATTGGAAAAATTTATACGGCGCAGGAATTCTTGCGGGAATTGGTTTTACGATGTCATTATTTATTACAAATTTAGCTTTCGTGGATAATGAATTAATAGATATTGCAAAAGTAGGAATATTATTGGCATCTCTAATAACCGGCGTTATAGGTTTTATTATTTTAAGTATCAGTAAAAATCCGGAAATTGAAAATACAGAAGTGATGAAGTAAGTACTTGAATTGTGTTTATAAAAATAGATTAAATTTATTATTAAATTTAAGGTTGATTTTTTAAATATTATCGTAAACAAAGGAGAAAGAATGATCAAATTAGTTTTAATTCGACATGGTGAAAGTGTTTGGAACAAAGAAAATTTATTTACCGGTTGGACAGATGTAGATCTTTCAGAGCAAGGAATAAAAGAAGCAAAAAAAGGCGGGGAGTTATTAAAGGCAGAAGGATATACTTTTGATATCGCTTATACTTCAGTTTTAAAAAGAGCAATAAGAACTTTATGGATTGTTCTTGATGAACTCGATTTAATGTGGATTCCGGTCGTAAGATCTTGGAGATTAAATGAAAGACATTACGGTGCATTGCAGGGTTTAAACAAGGCAGAAACTGCTGCAAAATACGGCGATGAACAGGTTCATATCTGGAGAAGGAGCTATGATATACAGCCTCCGGCACTTGAAGAAAACGACAAACGGTATCCCGGTAAAGATCCGAGATATAAAGATCTTTCAGAAAAAGAATTACCGCTGACTGAATGCTTAAAAGATACCGTAAATCGTTTTGTTCCTTACTGGAAAAACACGATTGAACCAACAATAAAAACCGGCAAAAAGGTACTTATTGCCGCTCACGGAAACAGCTTAAGGGCATTAGTAAAATATTTGGATAATATACCCGATGAAGAAATTGTAGGATTAAATATTCCGACCGGTGTACCTCTTGTTTATGAACTTGATGAAAAACTAAAACCTATTAAACATTATTATTTAGGTGATGCTGCCGAAATAGAGAAAAAAGCAAAAGCAGTTGCAAACCAGGGGAAAGCTAAATAATCTTATCTATTTTTGTTATGAAAACCTCCTTTTATATTCTGGATAAAAGGAGGTAATTTAAATCTTAATCTCACCTTTAAACGTCCAGATTAGATAAAGATAGTACCCCCTTTCACACGATCTCTAATAACTTATAGTTATATTTATAATATTTATACATATATGGAAATATTTTAGATCACAAAAAAATAGACTATTTGACATCCGGTTAAAAAATTTGCAGCATAGAATAGTAAAATACTTAATAATAAATTCGAGATAATTATGCCTGAACTACCTGATGTGGAATATTTTAGAAAATATTTGAATTCTACTTCCCTGCATAAAAAAATTATAGGAGTTGAGGTAAAGAATTCAAAGATAATCGGAAGAGTGAGCCCTGCGGCTCTGAAAAAACATTTAAATGGAAGCAAGCTCAAAATAACTAAAAGACATGGTAAAAATTTATTTGCGGGATTATCAAATAAGAAATGGCTTACTATGCATTTTGGCATGACAGGTTACTTAAAATATTATAAGAATAAAGAAGACGTACCCGGACATGTAAGATTATTAATAAATTTCGATAACGGTTATCACCTTGCATACGATTGTATGCGGATGCTGGGAAGAATTGATCTTGTTGATGATTTGTCCGGATATATAAAGATGAAAAAACTGGGAATTGATCCCATTGAAGATAAATTAAGTTTTAAAGAATTCAGTGAACTTTTTAACAATAGAAATGGTTCAATAAAAACCGGCTTAATGAACCAAAGTATTCTTGCCGGGATCGGTAATATTTATGCGGATGAAATTCTATTTCAGGCGGATATACAACCCGGATCAAATATAAAAAAATTAAATGAAGATGATTTAAAAAAAATTTATCAAAAAATGAATTCGGTATTTAAGAAAGCTATTTCTGTAAATGCAGATCATGAAGAACTTCCCGGAAATTATTTATTAACTCACAGAAAGCCGGGAGAAGATTGTCCCAAATGCAGTGGAAAAATTAAAAAACAGACAATTGGCGGAAGATCTTCATATTTCTGTAATAAACATCAGAAGAAAAAATGAACTGAATTCATAGGAAACAATTGGAAATGAACAACAATCAAAATAAAAAGATGAAAAAAAATAAAAATATTAAAAGCCCTGATTACCCACCTAATCCTGGATTTGGTTGGTGGAAAATAATAGTAGCATTTTTTTAATATGGATTATCGCTTCAATTTGAAATATAGATATTATTGAGGTCAATTATGCAAATACCGTTAGAAATATCCTATCGCGATATAAATAAAACTGAAAAATTGGAAAGCCTGATAAAAGAAAAAACAAACAAACTTGAGAAAGTATGCGATCATATTACAAGCTGCCATATTGCTATAGAAAGACCGCAGAAATATTTGAACTATGGTTCATCTTTCAGGGTAAGAATTGATTTAAGAATACCTCCGGGTCATGAAGTTGTTATTAAAAGAGAACCTGGAAATAGAAATAAGAATGATTCACTTTATTCAATTGTAAGGGATTCATTCGAGGCAGCACGAAGAAAAGTTCAAGAGTTATGTGAAATCCAAAGAAAAGAGACAAAAACTCATCCTGCACAGCATACAATTGCAATCGTATCGAAATTGTATCCTGAAGAAGGATATGGTTTCATAAAAACTGTTAACGGTAGAGAAATATATTTTCATAAAAACAGTGTCTTGCATGATGAATTTAAAAAATTAAAAACCGGAACCGGAGTAAGATTTTTTGAAGAACAGGGTATTAAAGGTCCACAGGCAAGCACTGTTCAAATAGTTAAAAATCCGTCTACTCTTAATAATTGAATTAATTTATTAATCTTAATTTTATGTTCTGTTTTATTTTGTTGAAGATAGGTTATGATATCTTTAAAATAGAATAATAAACATCAGGAGATTTTTTATGAGTTTTAATTTTATTCCTGGTAATAAAGTTGAAGTACCGGAATTAAAATATAAAGAAGAAATCAAACTGCCTGCGGCTGAAACTGCTTTGATTATTGTTGATATGCAAAACGATTTTATTAAAGAAGGGGGCAGCTTAGTCGTTCCTGCGGCATTGGATACCATATCCAATATTAAACATTTAATTGATTCATTTGGAAAGGTAAATTCTCATGTTATATATACACAGGATACTCACTTTGATGGAGATAAGGAATGGGAAATATGGCCGGAACATTGCAGAATAGATTCATGGGGATGGCAAATAATTGATGAATTAAAACCTGCAAAAGATGATATGGTTATTCAAAAAAACAGGTATGATGGATTCTATGGAACATCGCTCGAACATTATTTAAGATTGTGGGATATAGAAAATTTAGTAATTGCCGGTACGGTGGCAAACATTTGTGTTGCTCATACTGCAGGCTCTGCAGGACTAAGATGGTATAATATTGTAATTCCTGCTGATGGAATATCTGCACAGACTGAGTTTGACCAGGCTTTAACACTTAGGCAGGTTTCATTCTTGTATAACGGGAATATATTAAAATCGTTTAAAAACATTATTTTGATATAAAAATTATTCAATAATAATCTTTATAAATCATTTCAAAATTTCCACTTAGAGGATATATTTATTTAATCACAATTAAATATTTCTTAAATTTGCATAATCAATTTTGGGAAGAAAGTGAACTGATTCCCTATTTATTGATATAAATTACAACCCTTTGACTTTTACATAAGTAATTTTAAAATGATAGAAAAATTCTCACGGGGAATTTTTTATAGAAAGGAATTTTCTAATGAAGGAAAAGAATAAAAAGAAAAAAAATTCTATAGAGGAACTTGCAATTAATACTATTCGAACATTGTCAATGGATGCAGTGCAGAAAGCAAATTCCGGTCATCCGGGTGCACCAATGGCTCTTGCACCTGCTGTTTATACCGTATTTATGAAGCACATGAAATTTAATCCGAAAAATCCGAAGTGGTTTAACCGTGATAGATTTATCTTGTCAAATGGCCATGCATCAATGCTTCTTTATTCGATTCTTTACCTAACGGGATATGATATCTCGCTGGAAGATTTAAAAAATTTCCGTCAATGGAACAGCAAAACCCCGGGACATCCTGAAAATAATAGAACACCTGGAGTTGAAACGACTACCGGTCCGTTAGGGCAAGGATTTATGAATGGTGTCGGGATGGGTATTGCAGAAAGACATCTGGCTTCTCTTTTTAATGTAAAGGGTCACAAAATCATTGATCATTATACTTATGTTTTTTGCAGTGACGGTGATTTGATGGAAGGTGCTTCTCATGAATCTGCTTCACTTGCAGGACACTTGGGGCTTGGGAAATTAATCTATTTGTATGATGATAACCATATAAGTATTGAAGGGAAAACAGAGCTTGCATATTCAGATAACGTTAAAAAAAGATTTGAAGGTTATAACTGGCATGTTCAGAATATAGGTGAAAAAGCTAACGATGTTAAAGCTTTATCCGAGGCAATTGATAATGCAAAAAAAGAAAAAGATAAGCCGTCACTAATTATTATTAGATCTCATATTGCTTACGGTTCACCAAATATGCATGATACAGCTGAAGCTCATGGTTCTCCTCTTGGAGAAGAAGAAGTTAAACTTACGAAAAAGTTTTACGGTTGGCCGGAAGATAAAACATTTTACGTACCTGATGATGTATTAAACCATATGCATAAAGTAATAGATAAGGGTGAAAAAGTTGAAGCTGAATGGAATGAAAAATATAAAAAATACAAAAAAGATAATCCAGAACTTGCAAAAAAATTTGAGAGTACATTGAAACTTGAAGTACCTGCAAATTGGGATAATGGTGTCCCTGTTTTTCAGGCTTCGAATAAACCAATAGCCACAAGATCTGCTGGCGGAAAAGTTCTAAATAGCATTGCAGAACATTTACCCTGGTTGATCGGTGGAAGTGCAGATCTTTCTCCGTCAACAAAAACACTTTTAAGCAATTCGGATTATTTCGAAAAGGGAAATTATGAAAACCGTAATTTTACATTTGGAATTAGAGAACTTGGAATGTGTGGTATTAGCAATGGCATGTACCTGCATGGAGGTGTAAGACCTTTCGTTTCTACTTTCTTTGTTTTTACCGACTATGCACGACCTGCAATTAGATTAGCTTCTTTAATGGAAATTCCAATTATTTATGTTATGACTCATGATTCTATTGGTTTGGGAGAAGATGGTCCAACTCATCAGCCGATCGAGCATTTGGCTTCATTAAGAGCAATGCCACATTTATGTGTTATTCGTCCTGCAGATGCCAATGAAACGGTTTATGCATGGAAAGCTGCTATTACCAGGACTAAAGGCCCTACGATGTTAGTTCTTTCACGTCAGAATTTACCAATTTTTGATCAAAATAAATTTGCATCGGCAGAAGGAGTTCTGAAGGGTGCATATATTTTATCAAAAGAGAAAGCCGATAAACCTGATGTAATCTTAATCTCAACAGGTTCTGAAGTTCATCTAATTCTTGAAGCTCAGGAAAAACTCCAACAGAAAAATATAAATGCCAGGGTTGTAAGTATGCCGAGCTGGGAATTATTTAAAGAACAATCTGATGAATATAAAGATGAAGTTTTACCTGCAGATGTCAAAGCCAGGCTTGCTATTGAAGCAGCTTCACCTTTCGGATGGCATGAATGGGTTGGTGATTCTGGTAATGTAATCGGTATAACAACTTTTGGCGCTAGCGCTCCATATAAAGAGATTTACAAGCATTATGGAATTACAGTTGAAAATATTATTAAAAAGTCCGAGGAATTATTAAGTAAGGTTAACAGCAAAGTTGAAGTATAGTTCAGTTAGTATTTAGGTATTAATTTTTATTAAAACTCACATTGTCCCTCTCCTTACAAAGGAGAGGGCGAGGGTGAGGTTAAACTTCTTTCAAAAGAAAATTCATTAAAAGGAGAAATTTCAAAATGAGTGCACTTTTAAAACTAATCGATTACGGTCAGAGCTATTGGTTAGATAATCTTACGCGTAAAATGATCAAAAGCGGTGAATTAAAAAGAAGAGTTACAAAAGAAGGCTTAAGAGGGAACACTTCTAACCCTGCAATTTTTAACAAAGCAATATCAAGCGGTGATGATTATGATCAGCAAATTAAAAAATTAGTTAATGAGAGAAAAACAATTAGTGAAATTTATGATGGATTGACTGTAAAGGATGTCCAGGATGCCTGCGATATTTTAAGACAGGTTTTTGATGAATCAAATGGACTTGACGGTTATATCAGTCTTGAAGTTTCTCCTTACCTTGCACATGATACTGAAGGAACAATGAAGGATGCACGGAGATTGTATAAAGCAGTTGATAGACCAAATTGTCTTATCAAAATCCCGGGAACAAAGGAAGGCGTACCTGCGATTGAGCAGATGCTTTACGAAGGAATTAATATAAACGTTACACTTCTATTTTCAATAGCAAGTTATGAAGCTGTTGCATATGCTTACATTAAAGCCCTTGAACGTAGATTGGCAGAAGGTAAATCTGTTGATAATGTTGCTTCAGTAGCGAGTTTTTTCCTAAGCCGTATCGATGTTTTAACCGATCAACTTTTAGGTCATCTTATAATTCCTGAAAAGAGTACCGGTAATGCTCCCCGCCCGGAACATTTACTCGGCAAAGCTGCAGTTGCCAGTGCAAAGTTAGCATATCAAAGCTTTAAAAGAATATTTTCAAGTGAAAGATGGCAAAAGCTTGTTGATAACGGGGCAAAAGTTCAAAGACCGCTTTGGGCAAGCACCAGTACAAAAGATCCTCTTTATAATGATATTAAATATGTGGAACCATTAATTGGTAAAGATACGGTTAATACTATGCCGGAAGTGACTATATCGGCTTTTGCTGATCATGGTAAAATCGTACCGGATGCTGTTGAAAAAGGAGTTGATGAAACTAACAAAGTTTTTGAAGATTTAAAGAAAATCGGAATAGATATTGATTTTGTTACAGATCAATTGGTTAATGAAGGTATTCAAAAATTTATTGATCCTTTTGATAATTTAATGGTTACTCTTGCCAAGAAAAGAAAAGAAATTCTTGGAGATAAAACAGGCGATCAAAAAATATTCTACGGTAAATCCGAATCGCAGGTAAAAGAGGCTTTAAAATCTTTAGATGAAAAACAATTTACGAGAAGATTATTTGCTAAAGATCCTTATTTATGGAAATCGGATGAATCTGCCGTAAAAGTAATAAGAAACCGGCTAGGCTGGCTCAGTATAAATGATTTTATCGGTAGAGCTGATGAAATAGAAAATTTTGCTAAGGAAATTAAAGATGAAAAGTTTAAACATGTGGTTCTTTTAGGGATGGGAGGAAGCAGCCTCTGCCCGGAAGTCGCCAGGGAAACGTTTGGTTCTAAACCTGGATTTCCACAATTAATTATGCTCGATAATACTGACCCGGCTGCAGTAAAAAATGTTGAGTCAAATATCGATGTAACAAAAACACTGTTCATTGTCGCAAGCAAATCCGGAACTACAACAGAAACGTTGAGCTTCTATAAATATTTTTATGATGTTGTTCAAAGTAAAGGTATTAATAAGCCTGGTAATAATTTTATTGCAATTACCGATGCGGGAACTTCCCTGGAAAAAGAAGCAAAAGACAAAAGCTTTAGAAAATTCTTTACTAATCCTGAAGATTATGGTGGAAGATATTCCGCCCTTTCTTATTTTGGTCTTGTTCCGATGTCTCTTATTGGAATTGATATTAAAAAAATTCTTCACAATGCACGCCAAATTGAAATAAGCAGCGGTGCTTTTATTCCATCAACAGTTAATCCTTCAATAAGCCTGGGTACATTTCTCGGTATAAATCAAAAACAAGGAAGAGATAAAATTACTTTTGTTTTATCCAAATCGGTTAGTGCATTTGGCTACTGGGTAGAGCAGTTAATAGCAGAAAGCACAGGCAAAGAAGGAAAAGGTCTGCTTCCTGTTGAAGGTGAAGAGATTTCAAAACCTGATGTTTATAGCAATGATAGAGTTTTTGTTTACTTATATACATCAGATGATGATAATGAGAAAAACGAGAAAAAATTAAAAGGATTGGAAAGAGCCGGACATTCTGTAGCAAGAATTGAATTAAAAAATAAACTGGCTCTTGGAGCAGAATTTTTTAGGTGGGAATTAGCCACTGCTACTGCAGGCCGATTAATTGGTGTAAATCCTTTTGATGAACCGAATGTTGCAGAGAGTAAAAAGAATAGCAAGGATTTACTGAAGGAATGGAAAGATAAAGGGTCTTTCAGAGAAGGAGAACCTGTTATTCAAGATGGCGGGATTACAGTATACTGTAATGAATCTGCCGATTGGATGTTTGAGGGTCATAGAAAATCACTAAAAGGATTCTTGAATGCGTTTGTTAAGCTGGCAAAATCTCCGGATTATATTGCAATGCTTGCATATTTTCTTCAAACTCCCGAAAGAGAAAAAACTCTGCAATCAATAAGAACAAAATTAAGAGACAAACTGAAAGTTGCTACAACTTTAGGTTATGGTCCAAGATATATGCATTCAACAGGACAATTGCATAAGGGCGGACCTAATGCAGGAGTCTTCATATTATTCACCTATGATGCAGAACAAGAGCTTGAAATTCCGGGAAGTGAGTATGGGTTTGCAACTCTGCAGAAAGCCCAGGCATTAGGAGATTTTAAATCTCTGAATAGTAAAAACCGCAGGGTAATAAGAATACATCTTGGAAAAAATGTTGAACAATCATTAAAGAAATTGGAATCGAGCTTGAAGAGTGAGTAATATAACTACCTTGTTATTCGATTTAGGTGGAGTTGTTTTAACAAACGGGTGGGATGAAAATAGCCGTAGAGAAGGAACTGAATATTTCAAACTAAATTATGATGAAGTAGAACAGAGACATAATAAAATTTTTCCCGATTTCGAAAAGGGTAATGTCTCTTTAATTAAATATATTAATGAAGTAATTTTTTATAAAAAGAGAAATTTTAATACTGACGATTTCATAAATTTTATTAAGAGTAGAACAAAATCATATAAAAGTACTCTTCAAATTCTTGAAGAGCTCTCCAGAGATAAGAAATATTTGTTGGCAACTATAAATAATGAATCGTACGAGTTAAATCTTTTCAGGATAAATCAATTCAAGCTTTATAAATATTTTATAGCATTTTTTAGTTCGGGCTTCCTGAATACCAGGAAGCCTGAACCACAAATTTATAAGATCGCACTCAATGTACTTCATAAAAAACCCCAAGAGTGTCTTTTCATAGATGATCGAATTGAAAACATTGAAGAAGCCGATAAACAAGAAATTCAAACCATCCATTTAACTGATGTAGAAAGTTTGAAGAATCTACTGATTAAAAAAAACATAACCTTTAACGGCAAATAATTCAAGTTTTGTTCGCATTTGATCCAAGTTGTTTTTTATCTAGAAAATTATTCCCATTTTATGTACAGAATAAAATATTTTAAGGAGTTGAAAATGAAATTAGGATTAATTGGGCTCGGAAAAATGGGGGGAAATATGGTGAAACGATTAATAAATAACAGACACGAAATTGTAGCTTTTGACCTTAATAAAGATAACGTAAACCAGGCCGTGGTTGATGGAGCTGAAGGTGCTGAATCAATTGAAGATTTAGTTAAAAAACTATCTCCCCCCAGGAATGTTTGGGTTATGGTTCCGCATGGTGAACCCACAGAAAAAACAATTTCAAAATTAATAGAATTACTTGATAAGAATGACCTCATAGTCGACGGTGGTAATTCTAATTATAAAGGTTCAATGAAAAATGCTGAGCGGTGTCATCAAAAAGGAATTAAGTTTATTGACTGCGGCGTAAGCGGTGGTATCTGGGGATTGAAAATCGGATATAACTTAATGATTGGCGGACAGGAAGCGGATTATAAAAGAATGGAACCAATTTTTAAAACACTTGCTCCAGAAAATGGCTATGCTTTAGTTGGTAAAAACGGAGCCGGTCACTTTGTAAAAATGATCCACAATGCTTTGGAATACGTTATGCTTGAAGGTATGGGAGAAGCTTTTGAATGTATGTACAGATCAGATTTTAATATAAACCTTCAGCAGGTTGCAAGCCTCTGGAACAATGGTTCTGTTGTAAGAAGCTGGCTTATGGAATTAGCAGCAAAAGCCTTCAAAGAGGAAAAAAATGATTTAGAAAAAATTGCTCCTTTTGTTGATGATTCAGGTACTGCAAGATGGACTACCGACTACGCTGTTGAAAATGCTGTCCCCGTTCCTACAATTACCATGTCTCTTTATAAAAGATTTGCATCAAGATTAGATGAACCATTTTCCGATAAAGTGATAGCAGCATTACGTAATCAATTTGGTGGTCATGCAATGAAGGAGGAATTAGTTCATGGAAAATAAAAATGTAAAGGTTTCCGAAAAAGGTATGTTAAAACCGGAACCGCCGCGGCCATGTATCGTGGTAATCTTTGGCGCTTCCGGAGATCTGGCTCATCGCGAATTAGTTCCTTCACTTTTCAGTCTTTACTGTTCGGGGCTAATGCCTAAGAATTTTGCAATTATAGGATTTGCAAGAAGAGATTACAGCGATGTTAAATTCCGGGATGAGATGTATGAGGCTTTAAAAAAATCGGATGGATGCAAAGAAGAAAAATGGAGTAAATTTGCGAAGAACCTCTTTTATGTTCAAGGAGACTTTAAAGATGAAGCGGATACTTCTTACAATAATCTACATGCAAAAATTAAAAAACTTCAAAAGGATCTAAGTATTGAAGATAATGTTTTCTTTCATCTTTCAACCCCTCCTGCATTTTATAATGTTATAATCAAAAGACTATCTACTTCAGGATTATCAAAAAGCGAAACAGGCTGGCGAAGGGTTATTATTGAAAAACCTTTCGGGCACGACGAAAAATCTGCAAGAGAACTTGATGCTGAAATATTAGAAGTGTTTAAAGAGGAACAAATATTTAGAGTCGATCAATTTCTCGGTAAAGAAACTGTCCAAAACATGCTTGTCTTCCGTTTTGCAAATCCCGGTTTCGAACCGATATGGAATAGAAACTACATAGATTATGTTCAAATAACAGTTGCAGAAACTTTAGGAATTGAAACCAGGGGCAATTTTTATGAAAAGACAGGTGTAGTTAGAGATATGGTGCAAAATCATTTACTGCAGCTTTTGTGCATGATTGCAATCGAACCTCCTGTAAATTATGATTCTCATTCTCTTCGAACCGAAACAATCCAGGTTTTGGAATCAGTTTGTAAAATTGATCTAAAAAAAGATGTCGTACTTGGACAATATGATTTCGGACAGATTAATGGTACAAAAGTACGTTCTTATCACGATGAAGAAAATGTGGTTAAGGAATCAACAATACCCACTTTTGCTGCACTTAGAGTTCATTTAGATAATTGGCGCTGGGCAGGGGTTCCTTTTTATCTCAGAACCGGGAAAAGAATGGCACAAAAATTAACTGAGATTTCAATTCGATTTAAACCTACTCCCCATTTAATGTTTCCAAAAGAACATGAAGCAGATAAAAAACATAATTCGCTTAGTTTTAGATTACAGCCCAATGAAGGAATTATTTATACATTTACTGCAAAACAACCTGGAGCCGAGCTAAAGTTAAAACACGTTGATCTAAACTTTGAATATGCAACAGCATTCGGCATTGATGAGCCGCCTAGTGCCTATCAGTGGCTCTTGTTTGATGCCATGAAAGGTGATCAAACTCTTTTTCCAAGAGCAGATTGGATTTATAAAGCTTGGTCTATTATAGATCCAATAATTGAAAATTGGGAAGCAAAACCATGGAATAAATTTCCAAACTATAAATCCGGTACATGGGGACCTAATGAAACAAAGGAAATGTTAAAAAAAGACGGATGGTCCTGGGATGTTATTTAACTTATTCTAAAGTTTAAAATAATGATTCTTTCAGCCAAAGGCTGATCCGCCTCCGGCGGAAATCTTACTCTTACTCATAATCTGCTCTTAGAACAGAGTAATAATAAAATTACTATTCCGCGATAGGCGGATCAACCTTTTAGCTGAAAGACTAAGAAAGGCAAATAAAAAATATGATTAAATATGAGAAAGAAACAGAAATGT
>Ga0315554_1000200_pt1 | contig 33164 bp, 28 predicted proteins | sample SalMarSW160370MG_FD_202114 | JGI IMG/M metagenome (GOLD analysis project Ga0315554, IMG submission 202114) | Salt marsh sediment microbial communities from the Plum Island Ecosystem LTER, Massachusetts, United States - Salt Marsh Sediment SW1603-70 ...
CCACGGAACGAAAGCTGCAGAGTGATAGTCGGTAGGTTGAATCTGACTTTGAATATCCCGGCGGCGCAATCGTTGAAGGATAAGCGGCGTGTGGTCAAGTCGTTGATTTCACGCCTCCGCAATCATCACAACGCAGCCGTGGCGGAAGTCGGCGAAAACGACAAGTGGCAACTATGCCATCTCGGCGTGGCGGTCGTATCGAACCGAAGCGACCATGCCAACAGCCAGTTGACGGCGGTGGTGAAGGCGGTTGAGCGCGACCAGGCGATCGTTCTGGTCGATTACGATATAGAGATTGACTGATGAGATCATTTAAGCGATCACAACGGGTGGCCGATCAGATCAAGCGCGATGTGTCTGTCGTGATCGCCGATGTATTGCCCGATCGGCCGGACTTGATCGTGACGATAAGTGCGGTCGAAGTCACCGACGACCTGCGCTACGCGAAGATATTTTATACCGTGCTCGGCAATGAGGAGAAAATCAACGAAGTTGCCAAAATTTTCGAACGCGCCACACGGCATATTCAAGTCGAATTGGGGCATCGGATAAGATTGCGCCGGATGCCGGAAATTTCGCTGGTGTACGATAAATCCCTGATCGAGGGAATGCGGGTGGTGTCGCTGATCGATGAATTGACGGAAAAAACGGACAAAGAGGATGAACAAGAAGATTAGACAGGAAATTATCGATCGGTTGCTTCAATCCAACCATATCCTGATCACCGCCCATCGCAGTCCTGACGGCGATTCCATCGGATCACAACTGGGCTTGGCCGGATTTCTCGATAAACGCCATATCCCGTTCATGATCGTCAATCAGGGCGAGATTCCGGATAAATATCACTTTCTCCCCGGCATAAAGATGATTCGTGATATATCGGAGATTGAGCCGGTCGAAAAACCGTTCGACACGGCGGTCGTCATCGAATGCTCCAATCTGGAGCGGATCGGCGATGTTCGGCGGCTTATCGATGACAAGACGGTCATTATCAATATCGATCATCACCAGGACAATGTATCTTTTGGGGGCATTAATTTTACGGATACCAACGCCGCCGCCGCGGGGGAGATGATTTTCGATATTTTGCGTCAGGTGCCGGCCAAATTCGACGCCGCTATGGCGACCAATCTGTACGCCGCCATTCTGACCGATACGGGGCGGTTTCATTATAGCAGCACGACGCCGTATTGCCTGCAGGTGGCGGCGGAACTCCTGAGTTTCGGCGCTGACCCGGTGGAAATAACGGAAAGAATTTATTACAATCTCCGGCCGCAGGTGGTGCGCTTGACCGGCATGGCGGTAGCCAGTATGGAGCTTATGCTGGAGGGCCGCCTGTGCGTTCTGACGATCGACCGGGCGATGATGAAGGCGACGGACGCCGGGGACGGCGATACGGAGGGTATTGTCAATTATTCCATGTATTCCAAGGGAGTCGATGTCGGCGTATTGTTTACGGAAGTCGAAAATAATCGGACGAAGGTTTCGCTCCGATCCCAGAACGACATCGACGTGGCCGTTATCGCTGCCCATTACGGCGGCGGCGGCCATCTCAACGCCTCCGGTTGCATCATAGAGCTGCCGCTGGAACGCGCCAAGGAAAGGATTGTTACATATATCAAGGAGCGGCTGAATGGATCGGTATAGCGGCATCCTGCCGGTGCGGAAAAAGCCCGGCATGACCAGCCACGACGTTGTCCACCGCGTGCGCACCATGACGGGTGAGGCCAAGGTGGGTCACACGGGGACGTTGGACCCGATGGCGTCAGGGTTGTTGCTGCTATGCCTGGGTCCGGCGACGAAATTGACTCAGTTTCTGTCCGGTTGGGATAAACGATACCTCGCTGAGGTGACTTTGGGAATGATCTCAGACACCCTGGATGCCGACGGCGAGCTTACCGAAGGCGGGCCGGTTCCGGAATTGACCGAAGCGGATATTGTCGCGGTGCTGGAGAAATTCACGGGTGTGATTTCGCAGAAAGTTCCAGCGTATTCCGCGGTCAAACAGGGCGGACGGCGGTTATATAAAATGGCCAGACGAGGAAAATCATTCGAGGCGCCGGAACGAACCGTGGAGATAAAATCGCTGGTTCTGCGCGCTTATGATCGGCCCCGACTGACAGTCGAAGTGTCTTGCTCCAAGGGGACGTATATCCGGGCGCTGGCCGACGATATCGGCCGGGAGCTGGGATGCGGCGGGCATTTGTCGTCTCTGGAACGACTGGCCGTCGGGCGTTTCGAAGTGGATTCGGCCCTTACCATCGATGAGATCAGGGAGCGGCACCTTGACGGGACGCTGGAATCGGCGGTGGCGCCGATGGAGCAGGTGGTCGATTTTCCGTACGTGAAACTGCGCGAAGAAGCGCGGGAAACGATTCGGCACGGCGGTATCCCGGGGGAGAGCGATATTCTCGACTGGCGCGGCGAATTTTTGCCGGGCGACCTGATCAGCGTTGTCGACGAATCGGGACAGATAATGGCCATCGGGAAATCCCGATGCGATACGGCCAGCGCACAAGCGCAGAAGGGCCGGGAATTTTTTTCATACGTGAGGGTATTGATCTGAGCCTGCGAGTATACAGATCGGCGGATGAATTCGCCCGCGAGCAGGGCGGCCCCTGCGTGGCGACGCTGGGTACGTTCGACGGATTCCATCTGGGCCATCGGTCCATTTTCAATGCCCTTGGCCGGCAGGCCCATAATCTGGGTCTGCCCCAGGTGGCGATTACGTTTCATCCGCATCCGCGGGTGATCGTGACGCCGGACAGTCCACCGCTGCTTTTAACGACCCCGGAGGAAAAAATAGAAATACTCCGGGACCGATTCGACGGTTCTCTGGTGCTCTTGCGCTTCGATGAAAACCTGCGGGAGATGTCGGCCGAGCAATTCGCCGAGGATGTCCTCGTCGGACGTTTCGGCATCCGGGCGCTGGTGGTCGGGTTCAATCACAGTTTCGGCCACAACCGTACCGGCACGGCCGATCAATTGCATAAGATCGGCGAACAGCGGGGCTTTGGCGTGGAGGTTGTCGGGCCGGTGAAGTACAAGGACACGCCGATTTCGTCCAGCCGCATCCGGCGGGCCATCCACGATGGGGAATGGGAGGACGCCGTCGCCATGCTCGGCCATCCCTATCCGATTCATGGGGTCGTGACGCGCGGCCTGGGACAAGGCCGCAAGATGGGCTGGCCAACGATAAATCTCGAGTGGGAAAAACGCAAGTTGCTGCCGAAGGAAGGCGTCTATTCATGCACGGCGTCGGTTAACGGCGATTCGTATAAGGGAATGATGTTCATCGGGGTCAATATGCTCAATCCGGAAAATACGGTTTCGCTGGAGGCGAATCTGTTTGACTTCGATCGCAGTGTCTACGAAAAAGAGGCAACGCTGTACCCGAGGCACTTTGTTCGTCCCAATGCGCGGTTCGACTCGGCCGATCTTCTGGCGGCGCAGATCGCGCGCGACAAGCGAAAAATTTTGGATTTACTAAACTAATACGAGGAGTAACAAACGTGTCAACGAGCAGAGAGAACAAACAGGAAATCATTTCGCAGCATCGTCTGCACGAGACAGACACCGGATCACCGGAGGTGCAAATCGCCTTGCTGTCGGAACGGATCAACCATCTGACGGAACATCTCAAGGTCCACAAGAAGGATTTTCATTCTCGTCGTGGGCTGTTGAAAATGGTAGGACAGCGCCGCCGCTTGCTCGATTATCTGATGAAAACGGATATTGAAAGCTACCGGCAGATTATCGCAGAGCTTGGTCTGAGACGCTAAAAGAGAGGTTTTGAATGGTACACACGGTAGAACTTGACATCGGCGGCCGAACGTTGACAATCGAAACAGGGCGGGTCGCCAAACAGGCAAACGGAGCCGTCACGGTGCGCCACGGCGACACCATGATACTAACGACCGTCTGCGCGACCCGCGAGCCGCTCGAGGGACGGGATTTCCTGCCCCTCTCGGTCGAGTACCGCGAGCGATCGTACGCCGCGGGGAAAATCCCCGGCGGCTTTTTCAAACGCGAGGGACGTCCTTCGGAAAAGGAAATCCTGGCGTGTCGCATTATCGACCGCCCCATACGTCCCATGTTTCCGGAAGGATATCGGCACGACACCCAGATCATCAACCTGATCCTGTCGCACGACCGTGAAAGCGAGCCGGACATATTGGGTATTATCGGCGCCGGCGCTTCACTGGCCATCTCCGACATCCCGTTTCCCGAGCCGATCGCCGGCGTCCGCGTGGGACGAGTCGACGGTGAATTGGTCGTCAACCCCACTATCGAACAGGTGGAGACGGGCGACCTGAATATCGCCATCGCCGGCACGGCCGAATCGATCACCATGGTCGAAGGCGGTTCCTTTGAGGTGAGCGAAGACGACATGCTGCAAGCCCTCGAATTCGGGCACGGGCATATCAAGCGAATTATTGAGAAGATTCAGGAACTCGTTCAGGCGTGCGGCAAGGAAAAGTGGGAGTTCGTCCCGCCGAAAAAGGACGAGGAAGTGGTTACCAAGGTCGAGGGTCTCTTGGGCGACCGGCTGATGGAGGCCAATAAGATCGCCGACAAGGAGGCGCGGCGGGAATTCAAACGCAGTCTCGAAGATGAGATTATGACGGCGCTCGAAGAAGAATTTCCGGAAATCGAAATGGACATCGGCGGCCTGATTCATGACAAGGATTCCGCCGAGATGCGACGCAAGATCGTCGAGGACGGCGAACGTCTCGACGGCCGCGGCTTCGATGAAGTCCGCCCGATCACGTGCGATGTGTCGGTACTGCCTCGAACGCATGGTTCGGCGCTGTTTACTCGCGGACAGACTCAGGCGCTGGTGACGGTGACGCTGGGGACGAAAATCGATGAGCAGCGGCTCGACGAACTCGAAGGCGAGTCGACCAAGTCCTATATGCTGCATTATAATTTCCCGCCCTTTTCCGTAGGCGAGGTCCGGCCCATACGCGGCGTCGGGCGTCGCGAGGTGGGGCATGGCGCGTTGGCGGAACGGGCGCTGAATCCGGTTATTCCGGTGGGAGATCGTTTCCCTTACACGATCCGGATCGTCTCCGATATTCTTGAATCCAACGGGTCGTCATCGATGGCGTCGGTGTGCGGCGGGTCGCTGGCCCTGATGGATTGCGGCGTTCCGATCAAAACGCCGATCGCCGGTATCGCCATGGGACTGATTAAAGAAGAGGACAAAGTGATCGTCCTGACCGATATACTCGGCGACGAGGATCATTTCGGCGACATGGATTTCAAGGTGACCGGTTCCGCCGAGGGCATCACCGCTCTTCAGATGGATATCAAGATCAAGGGTATTGATCTGGAAATCATGCGGATGGCCATGGAGAAAGCCAGGACGGCCCGTCTGCATGTTCTCGGTGAGATGGCCAAGGCGATCGATAAGCCGCGCGAGGAAATCTCCCGCTACGCCCCTCGGATCATCACCATCAAGATCAATCCGGAGAAAATCGGCGAGGTCATCGGCCCCGGCGGCAAAATCATCCGGGCCATCGTCGAGGAAACCGGCGCCAAGATCGATATCGAGGACGACGGCACGGTCGTCATCGCCGCGGTCGAAAGCGAAGCCGGGCTGGCCGCTCGCGACCGGGTTCTGGCCATCGTCGAGGAGCCGGAGCTGGGCAGGGACTATACCGGTGTCGTGCGCCGAATTACTGATTTTGGCGCTTTCGTGGAGATTCTCCCCGGCACGGACGGACTCATCCACATCTCGGAGCTGGCCCATGAACGGGTTAACCGGGTCGAGGATATTCTCCATGTCGGCGATACTGTCGAAGTGAAAGTCATCAATATCGATTCCGACGGCAAGGTGCGGTTGTCCCGTAAAGCGCTTTTGCCAGCGCCGGAAGGCGGCGGGAACGGTTATTCCAGGTCCGGATCGGGATCCGGTTCGGGTTCCGGGTACGGTTCAGATTCAGGTCCCGGAGGGCATCGCCATAGCCGCAATCCGCGCGGCCGTTCCAACAGCCGGCGCCCGAAACGATAATATACGGCGATGAACTACCACAAGACGGTACTCCCGAGCGGCATTCGGGTGATATCAGAACGTGTCCCGGCCGTCAACTCCGTGTCGGTCGGGATATGGGTTCATGTCGGTTCGCGCGACGAGCCGGCGGGCGTCAGCGGCATATCTCATTTCATCGAACATATGCTGTTCAAGGGCACCGATAAACGGTCTGCCCTTGAGATAGCCCGGGCGCTGGAATCGCTCGGCGGCTCCATCAACGCCTTTACTTCCCGCGAATACACCTGCTACTACGTGCGCATATTGGGCAATCATCTGGCCCGCGCCATGGAGGTTCTTTCAGATATCATCAACCATCCATCCATGGCGTCGCCCGATCTGCGCAAGGAACGGCAGGTGATCCTCGAGGAAATCAAGGACACCATCGATTCGCCGAGCGAATACGTGCACGACTTGTTCGTCGAAAAGATGTGGGCCAGTCATCCGCTGGGGCAGCCGATTCTCGGCACGGCGGATACGGTCAAATCGATGCGGCGTCCGGCCGTGCTCGATTTTCTGGCCGCGCATTATACCAGCCCCAATATCGTCATGGCCGGTACGGGCGGTGTATCGCACCAGGCGCTGGTGGAGATAACCAAAAAGTATTTTCCCTGGCCGAATGGCAACGCCATCGAAGACGGCGCTTCGCCGCATATGCCGGGCCGCCATATTGCCGCCGTGAACAAGCGCAGCAAGCAGTCGCATGTCTGTCTGGGGTTTCCCTCGTTCGGGTTTTCCGATGCGCGCCGCTACGCATTGGGAGCGCTCAACACATATCTTTCCAGCGGCATGTCGGCGCGGTTGTTCCAGAAGGTGCGCGAGGAAGCCGGGTACTGCTATAATATCTACAGCTATCAGGAACTGTTCCGCGACAGCGGTTTCTTCTGTGTTTATTTCGGCGCCGACACCAAATATGTCATCAGCGCCCTGCGCATTATCATGAAAGAACTGCGACGGCTCAAGGAGACCCTTCTGGGGCGGGCCGAAATGGCCAAGATCAAGGAACAGATGAAAGGCAGCCTGATGCTGTCCCAGGAATCGATGTACAACCGGATGAACCGCATCGCGCAGCAGGAGCTGCTCCTGGAATCATACATCGATCTCGAACGGCATTCGCGAATCATCGATACGATCACGAGCCGGCATATTCGGGATATTGCCAATCAAATCTTCAATCGTGACCGGCTGACGGTCTGTTCGCTGGGCCCGACCCGGTTGATGGATCTCCAGCATATTCGCTGGTCGGCGTTGTAAGGCGGATGCGCCGCCGATGCCGGATAGTCGCCTTTCATCAAACATCGGGGAAATTCTTCCCCGGCATCAATAACATCAGAAGCCGCGATTTCCGGCATATTATCGATCTTATCGAAAGCTGGGGGTTTACCGGTCACGATTTCTCGGCGTTTGACCGGCCGCAAAACGATGCGGCGGTTATAATCTCCTTCGATGATGGCTATGTGGACAATATTCGGGCTATTGAAGATTTGATCGAGCGCGGGAGTACTCCGGCAGTGTTTGTCCCGACCGGCTATATCGGTAAAAAAAACTATTGGGAGTACTCATCGAGATTATTCCCGGCGTGGCATCTCGATCGCATCCAGATCAGACGACTCGCCGACAATGGCGTGACCATCGGCTCCCATGGCGTCAGTCATGGTGCGTTTACATTCATGCCGGACGATATGTTGCGGCGCGAATTTACCGAATCGAAAGCGGAACTGGAAGATATCACCGGGCGTCCGGTGGATATGATCAGCTTTCCTTTCGGACGCACCGACCGACGCGTGAATGAAATCGCCCGCGCATGCGGCTACAGGCGGGGCTTCACGCTGGGGGGCACAGCGGATGCGGTGCCCGACGCGGACGCATTCATCGTTTCTCGGGTACCGATTTACAGCGCCGACAATTATTTTTCACTCAGGGGAAAACTGCGCGGAGAGTCCTCGCGGGAGCGATTGAAAGATCGTATTATTAATATGCTGGCGGCCGGGACGATTATCGTTCGCGGACGGCTCAAATAAAATCCGCCGCCACCGAAAACTCTTGATATAAACGTTGGTTTTTCCTATTATGCCGGTTTTAAGGGATCGCACAGGAGCGCAACATGATTGATACGACGATTAGTCAGCTCAAAGATTATGTCGGGCAGGAAGTACGCCTGTCGGGATGGCTTTACAACAAACGGTCCGGCGGGAAAATCCATTTTGTGCTGGTGCGCGACGGCACCGGTATCGTACAGGCCGTCGTGGTCAAAAAGGAAGTCCCCGAGGCAGTATTCGCCCTCTATGATAACCTGACCCAGGAGAGTTCGCTGTATGTAACCGGGACGGTCCGCGAAGATTCCCGCGCGCCGGGCGGATATGAATTGACGGTGACGAATATCGAGATCGTGCAGATCGCCGATGAATATCCGATTACCAAAAAAGAGCACGGCGTCGATTTTCTACTCAACAACCGGCACCTATGGCTGCGGTCGTCCCGGCAGTATGCGATCATGCACATCCGCAACCAGATTATCTGGGCGATCCGGAAGTTTTTCTATGATCGCACTTTTGTGCTGATCGATTCGCCGATATTGACCGGTTCGATCGGGGAAGAGGCCGGGACGCTTTTTTCCACCGAGTATTTCAAGATGGGTAAGGCGTACCTGGCGCAAACCGGCCAGTTATACCTCGAAGCCGCTTGCATGGCGTTGCGCAATGTCTTTTGTTTCGGGCCGACCTTCCGGGCCGAGAAATCGATGACGCGGCGGCACCTGACCGAATTCTGGATGATCGAAGGCGAAATGGCGTATTGCGATCACGATTGCAGCCTGAAGATACAGGAAGATATGCTCGCGTTCGTCGTGCATTGGGTGTTGGAAACATGCAAAGAGCATCTGGAAAAGCTCGAACGCGATTTGTCCAGATTGGAGGCGATCAAAACGCCGTTTCCGCGCCTGGATTATGGCGAGGCAATAAAGATTCTGCAGGAAAACGGATCGGAAATCAAATGGGGCGAAGATCTGGGCGCTGAGGATGAGACGATACTGTCCAACCGATACGACCGGCCGGTATTCGTTGTCAATTACCCCAAGCACGCCAAGGCGTTCTACATGAAGGAAAACCCCGATAATCCGGAGACGGTGCTGTGCGCCGATTTACTGGCGCCGGAAGGGTACGGTGAGATTATCGGCGGTTCGCAGCGCGAAGACGATTATGACAAACTCCTGAATCGAATCAGGGAGGAAAACCTGCCGGAAGAGACCTACGGATGGTATCTCGATCTGAGAAAATACGGTTCCGTACCTCATGCCGGCTTCGGTCTTGGCATCGAACGGACAATTACCTGGATTTGCGGTATCCACCATCTCCGGGAGACTATTCCGTTCCCGAGATTGATTACAAGACTGTATCCCTGATTGGAGGTTTGCCATGGAAAAGAAATCGGGCCAAAAGCCGATCGCCTACGATTTCAAGACGATTGAGGATAAATGGCGCGCGAAATGGGATGAAACGAATATTTTCCGCGCGCCCGATAATCCCGAAAGGAAATATTATATCCTGGTGATGTTCGCCTATCCCTCGGGCGATATTCACATGGGGCATTTCCGCAACTACACTATCGGTGACGCCGTCGTCCGATACAAAATGATGAACGGCCACCAGGTGTTGCACCCCTTCGGCTGGGACGCCTTCGGCCTCCCGGCGGAAAACGCCGCCATCAACCATAGCAAGCCACCGAAGGAATGGACGCTGCACAACATCGAGATCTCGCGGAGCACTTTGAAAAAAGTCGGGATTTCGTTCGACTGGAGCCGCGAGGTCATTTCGTGTCAGCCTGATTATTACCGCTGGTCGCAGTGGATTTTCCTCCAGATGTTCGACCGCGGCCTGGCCTACCGTAAAAAGGCGAAAGTCAATTGGTGCAATCAGTGCAATACCGTCCTGGCCAACGAGCAGGTGATCGACGGCCGATGCGAGCGGGACGATTCGCTGGTGGAAATCCGCGAACTGGAGCAGTGGTTCCTGAAAATCACCGACTTCGCCGACCGCCTGGTCGATTCCCTCGACGATATGCCGGGATGGCCGGATTCGATCAAGGCGATACAGCGCGAATGGATCGGCCGCAGTAAGGGCTGTGAGATCGACTTTACAATCGAGGACAGCGGCGAGAAACTGCCGATCTTCACCACCCGGCCGGATACGGTGTACGGCGTGACCTATATGGCGCTCGCACCGGAATCTGATGTACTGAAAAAACTCAATATTCCCGAAGATCGTCGCGCCGATGTCGACGCATATATCGAAAAAGCCAAGAAAAAGACCGAAGTGGAGCGGGCTGCAGGCGAGGAAAAAGACGGCGTTTTCACTGGGTGCTATGCGGTAAACCCATTTAACGGCGAGAAAGTGCAGCTCTGGGTCGCTGGTTATGTCCTGGCTGGCTACGGCACCGGCGTCGTCATGGCGGTGCCGGCCCATGACCAACGGGACTTTGAGTTCGCGCGGAAATACGCGTTGCCCATCAAGGTTGTAATAAGAACGGCCGACGGGGTCGAACTAAAGCCGGACGAGATGACCGAAGCGTATATCGATCCGGGCGAGATGGTGAATTCGGAACGATTTGACGGCACGCCCGCCGATAAGGCCATCCCGGAAACGATAAAATATGCCGAAAGCGAAGGTATCGGGCGGGCGCGGATCAATTATCGTTTGCGCGACTGGCTGATTTCGCGCCAAAGATACTGGGGCACGCCGATTCCGATTATTCACTGCCCATCCTGCGGGCCGGTTCGGGTTCCCGACGACGATCTGCCGGTTATTTTGCCGGAGGTGAAAAACTATCTGCCGAAGGGAAGGTCGCCGCTGGCGGATGTCCCTGAATTTATGAACGTAATCTGCCCCAAATGCGGGGGAGAGGCCGTTCGGGATGCCGATACGATGGATACGTTCATTTGTTCCTCGTGGTATTTCCTGCGGTATCTCGACCCGCACAATGAGCATTTGCCGTTCAGCCGCCAGGCCGCCGATGCCTGGCTGCCGATCGATATGTATATCGGCGGCGCCGAGCACGCCGTCGGCCATCTGATCTATTTCCGGTTTTTCACGAAATTCCTCAAGGATATCGGTTTGCTCGGAGTCGAGGAACCAGCCGAGCGGCTGTTCAATCATGGCATGGTCAACGACGAGCAAGGCCGAAAAATGTCCAAACGGATCGGCAACGTGATCAGCCCGATCGGCCTGATCGAAAACGACGGAGGCGATATCAGCCGGCTGGCGATGTTTTTCAAGGGGCCGTCGAACGTGGCGCTCAACTGGACTCACGATATGATCGAAACCATGACTCGGTTCGTCGCCAACCGCTTTTTCCCGCTGGTCGATTTAATTTCCGGCGAACGGGTTGATTTAAAGCGTTACTTTAAGAAAGACGATTTGGACCTGGATGAGTTTCGGGCCTATGTCCGATTAAACCAGACAATTAAATCGGCCACGTATGACATTGAACGGATGCAGTTTCACACTGTCATTGCGGCGCTCATGAAATTCATAAACGAATTCGACGTCGAAAAGCTCAAACCGAAACTGGTCGATTATTGTATATTGAAGCTGGTGCAACTGATTTCGCCGATGGCGCCGTGTCTGGCCGAGGAAATGTGGGGAATCGCCGGGCAGGCGTACTCGATATTCAATTCGGCGTGGCCGAAATTCGATCCGGAGGCGATAATAGCCGACACGATCATGATCGCTGTGCAGGTAAACGGTAAATTACGCGGCGAGATCGTGGTTTCGGCCGAGGCGGACAAGGAAATGATCATCGAAACGGCCAAAAACGACCGCAAGGTCATGCCGCATCTGTCGGCAAAGCAGGTTGTAAAGGAGATATATGTTCCGGGTAGGCTGGTCAATTTGGTCGTGAAGTAAATTCCTGAAACAAATGCCCAAAAGGCCCGGAGGAGTGACAATCGCGCCCCCTTCGGGCTATTTTTTGACTTGTCATACCCTGTTTAGCCCCATATTATTACAATATCACAGCAGAGACACACAATGATACCAGGAGGCTCAACATGATTCGTAATCTGATTTGGGCGCTCTTCGTGTTGACAGTACTTCCATTTACAGGCTGCGACGATGACGATGACGGCCCGACCTCAATTTCAACAGTTAAGGGATCCGGGGTTATGACGACGGCGTATCGCAGTGTCGGTGATTTCAATTCCGTAGAAATGAATATGGTCGGTCAGATTACGATAACTTCCGGCGCCTCCAATATCTGCTCGTTGACCGTAGACGATAATATCCTGCAATATATTCAGACCTCGGTATCCGGAAATCGCCTCGTTATTTTCCGGCCACATGACGTTTCACTAACGGATTACGATCTGACGGTCAAATTGACGATGACTGACCTTGAGGCAATCGATCTCAACGGCGTCGGAACGGTGACGTCGTTAAATCAATTCGTCGCCGACGATGTGAGTGTATCCGTCGACGGTGTAGGCAGCGTCAATCTGGATCTTAACGTTGGCAGGTTGACATCGACGGGAAACGGTGTATTCAGTATGGTACTGACGGGGTCGGCCGGAAAACACACCTGCACGATGGAAGCGGACGCGTTTATTTCGTCGTTTAATTTCCTTACGGACACGACCGTGATTATCCTTGAAGGCGCCGGAAATGCAGAAGTGACCGCGTTTCGTCGGCTGGACGTGACCATATCGGGCAGCGGTTCGGTCTATTACAAAGGGTATCCGACGATAAACACGGTTATTACAGGCAGCGGTCAGGTAATAGACTCCAATTAGATGGTTGCAGTAGCGATGCAGAATCCTAGGAAACGCCACGGGACATATGTTCTGGCATACGATAGTAGACATAATATATCTTATGGGACATGGTGGGCGGGATTTAGCCAAGCGCTTTTAAGAATTTCCCGGCCTTGGCGGTGGTCTCCTCGTACTCCCTCTCCGGGTCCGAATCGGCGACTATCCCGCTACCGGCAAAAAAACTCAACTCAGTCTCCTGCTTATCATAATAGCCCGTTCGGATAGTAATTGACGAATCCATCAAGCTAGCGCCGTCTATCCTGAAGAAACTCCCGCAATAGCTGTCCCGTACGTGCGGTTCTAAGTGATCGATAATTTCAATTGCCTTTCGCTTGGGACAGCCGGTGATCGAGCCACCGGGAAACGCGTCCAGAAGCAGATCCAGGCACGTTCTTCCCATTTTCAGCTTCCCGGTGACGGTCGAGTACATCTGGAGCAGATTGTCGACGGCGAATATCGACTTATGATTATGGACCTTAACGCTGCCGTAATCGCAATTAATCGAAATATCGTTGCGAATCATATCGACAATCATCGACAGCTCGGCCGATTCCTTCGGCGATTCCCTCAAGTAACGCTTTAAGTCAGGCGTCAGGGTTTCGAAGGCCAGCGTTCCCTTGATTGGTTCAGACCGGACATTGCCGCCATCGACGCGGAGAAACCGTTCCGGCGAGGTCGAAAACACCTGATATCGTCCCAGATCAAACCAGACATAAAAAGGCGCGGGATAGGTTTGCCAGAGATATAAAAATAATCCGGCGGTGTCATAATTTACCGCCGGGACGGTGTACTTAATCGAAAGATTGAGTTGATAGATGTAGCCGTCGCGTATATAGCTGAGGGTTTTCCCGACTCTCCTTATATATTCGTCACGGCTCAACGATTGGCGAGGTGTTTCATCGATTCGAGGCGGCGGAACCGCATTTTGCGATTGCGAAGGCTGCGAATGAGACAAAATCTCGTTCGGCAACGCACTACCATCATCGCCTGTAAAGACATTCAAATTGGCTGCTTGCGAATCGTAGTTCAAGTAGTACTTATACTTGCGCATCACGCATGAAGGGAATGATGACGTTTTTGAAGATGTCAGGCGATGATAGGCGAATCCCAGCGGATAATTTAAGAAACCGAAGACCGGTTCCTTTGTCGAAAAAACAAATCGGGATATTTCCTCCCTTGTGGTCTCCCCCGTCAGCGTCAATTCGCTGTCGATATCGAGGCCGATATAGTTCATATATTCGCCCGGATAGCCGGGGCCGGAAAGAAATAGGTCTGCCCTCCCGCTGCGGACAAAATACTCCACGAGGCCGCGGAATTCAGCAAGCGGTAACGTTTGTGAATAAATGCACTGCATAGTCGATAAAATAGCCGCCTTCGACGGTCATAAACGATTCCGGGTGAAATTGATAACCGATCTGCGGTTTCGACTTGTGGCGGATCGCCATCGGGATGCCGTCGTCGTTTCGAGCCATTACGTCAAAGCAATCGGCTATCTGGCTTACATAAAGCGAATGATATCGCGCAACCTCGAATCTGCGACCGTCGAATCTGATATGATCGGTTTTCCCGTGGACACAGGTTTCGAGTCGATCCGTCGTCCCTCCATATAATTCGTTGAGTATTTGCATCCCCAGGCAAACGCCGATTACCGGCGTTTCGCACGAAAGCAGCCGCCGGTATTCGGGATACTCGGACGGTCGGCCCGGGCCGGGCGATATGACGATCAGGTCATGGTCGTTCAGGTCAAGCCGCGAGATTTCATCATAGCGGACGACGCAGGGCGCAACACGCAGGCGATCGGCCAGCAGGTGTTCAAGGTTGCGGGTGAAACTGTCGTAATTGTCTATCAGCAGAACGTTGTTGATGGCCATGTTGGATTATTCCGCGCTCGATGCCGGCGTCAGTTCCGCTATCGTTTCATGCAACAACCGGTTGACGTTCTCCGGATCTTCCAGATGCAGAAAATGGCCGACGCCGGTCATGACTTTAACACTGAAGGATGGCACCGCGGCTTTCATGCCGTCGTCGTTCAACGGGAAAAGATCGCAGTTTATGCCTCGCACCGGCAGTTGCACTTCTTTCAACCCGGCGATAAGCTTGATTGGATCGGTGACTATATATTTCATGGTCGCCATATAGGACGGTATGGCGATTTCCGGCGGCGCGGAACTAATATCCTCGGCAATGCTGTTTCTCAGGGCCGAATCCGCGTTTTCTGGAAACAAAGCCGCGATTTTCTCATACGCGGCCGTTTTGAAATCCTTCCCAAATGGTTCGAGATATTCTTCGATATCCTCGTCGGAATAGGTCGCGCCGATATCGTTATAGCAATCGATGCCGATCAGGGCGATGACCTTACCGGGAAGCCGCCGCGCCGCTTCGACGATGGCCATCCCACCCATGGAATGGCCGATGAGAATGACGCTGTCGACGCGCAGCTTGTTGACCACGGCTGCGACGTCGGCGCCGAAAGCGGGCATGGTCCATTCCTGACGATTTTGTCCCGATTGCCCGTGCCCGGCAAGATCGATGGTGACGACAGTATTCTCGCGGGCAAACTCATCGACCTGTTCGCGCCAGTACGAACGGTCACAGGACCAGCAATGAACAAAAACCAGCGCCGGAGAGCCCTTTCCCCTGACGTCGTAATAGATCATGACGCCATCCGAAGAGGCCACACTGTCGGCGGCGGGAGTCACGTGTGCGTATTGAGCCGCCATCGTATCGAGTTGCGAGGAAATATGGGAAAATCCTATGACGATTTTGGTCACGGCAAAAACGATAATGACGAAAGCCATCACATATACGAGGCGTTTCATACGTCTCCCCTATCGATTTGTCACGGGATACCGACCATTTCAACCGCCAAAATAGCGAGAACCGGCGGTTATTTCAAGAGAATTGATCGCACGACGGCGATATTACCGTCGCCGGCCGCTCGGACGAAATAGACCCCGGATGGCAAGTTGTCGGCGCGCCAGGTCAGATTCAGCGTCGCCGTCGACGGTCGGCCGGTGTAGATGGTCTCGACCTTTTGACCGAGGAGATTAAAGACGTCGACGGTCAGGTCATGGCCCGGTACAATCGTCACCGGGACTGTCTGCGCGGCGTTGAACGGATTGGGGTACGGTTTGCCGAGGCTCAGTGTCGACGGCAGCGGCGGCGGTGAATCGTTGCTGTCAGTGGATATCCCCGGCCGATACAATGAAACGGTATTCCCGCTGACCACCACGAGATACGGTTGATCTGTATGGTATGGATAATCCCACCATTTGTCGCCCGCGGGGATATCCGTCGTCGACTGTACTTCGGAACCGTCGGCACCGGAAATTTGGACAAAGCGACCACCGGCAAATGCGAAAAAATACCCCGGATATTCAGGCAAATAGACCGGCTGATCAAATCCGATTCCATCGATTTTCCATAGTAATTCGAGCGAATTCGGCGATTTTATGTGGTATAGGCGCTGATCGCGGCCGTAGATGCGTTCAAACGAAAGATCCGTGTGCACACAATCCAGTTCATATGAATATCGGGCCGCCATCTCCAGCCCGGGAACCGACTCATCAAGGTCACCGATGCAGGCCTGATCCAGGATATCGCTACGCGTTCGCAACTCTCCGTGCTCGGCGCACGACAGATTCGCCTCCTCGGCATGATCGTACGCCGATAAACTCGATGAATCGAACAGTATGATCGACCGCCGTGTATACGACTCGTCCCCGTTCCAATCGCCGAAGCCCTCCCGATAGAGATAATTACCTGCAAGAAAATGTGCATCGTCGACATGGACGGCACGGGGATCGGTCAGGTAAAAGTATTGTGACCATAAGAGGGAATCGGGATATGAATAAAAACCCCGGGTATAACTGGGATAGACGGCATGCCATACTTGATTCAAATAGGAAGAGTCAGTTACCTTGTTGCAATATGAAACAAGCAACTCTCCGTATCCGTCCGAATTGATATCGAGTATGTCGAAACTGGCGATGCCGGTGGATAGATAGAAAGTGTTAAAGATGGAATATGAGTATCCATGATCCCAATTCGAATTATATTGCCGTGACGGCTGATAATCCAGAGCTCCATCGAAAAAGTCGATCGCATACGCCGAATCGGTATAGCCGTCCCATTTTGAAATCGGATATATGCAGGCCGCGACGATATCCGCCACAGCATCACGATTGATATCGCCCAACTCAATCCTGTAGGCAACGGCCGCCGTGTCCAGGAATCGTTCGAAGAGAACGCTGTCGTTCTTCGCCGAGTAGAGAAGTATATGATTGTTTCTGCGGACAAGAATTTCAGGCAAACCGTCGTGATCGATATCATCCAATTCGGCCTCGTCAACTCCGTCGAGCCCCGCAATGAAATACGCCCGTTCCAGGCTGAAGCCGATGGATTGACCGACGGATATGGCCGGTGCCCCGATTACGATCAGAGCAATACAAAAAAATGTAAACGACCGCATTATGGTTTTCCTCCCCTTCAACTGCTATTTCCTTCTCACTTTATCAAAATCGACCTGACCACCGTTGTTTGATCACCGGAGGCTGCTTTCACGAAATAAACGCCGGAGGCATGGGCCCCCGCATTCCACGTTAGATTGAATTCGCTCTTATCGGCGATACCGTCGAACAGTCGTTCGATCTTCCGACCGAGGATGTCATACACGTCAACCGTCAGATGACTTCCTGTCTTGACCGTAACCGGAATAGTTTGCTCAGCGTTGAACGGGTTGGGATAGGGCTTGCCCAGGCTGAGGGTTTTCGGAAGTGGCAGCGGGGTGTCGTCATCGGCGTCGGTGACTTCCGTAAATGTATATATCGCGACATGTCCGCCCGAAGTGACGATCAAATAGGGCTGATATGGTTCGAATGGATAGTCCCATCTGCAATTTCCCGACGGCGCGCACCCGACGGAATCGACCTGTTCTCGGGTGTCTCCGGAGAATCGATAGAAACAGCTGCCGAGCGCGGCGAAATACGAACCGGCGAATTGTGGAAGGCAGACAGCGTTTCGAAGCGGAGTCCCTGTTTTTTTCCAGATTAATTGGCCCGAATCCGGCGCGATGGCTCTATATAGGCGATTTTCGTAGGTTGACGAACCTTCCCCGGTGTTGTAATTATAATTATCGGTGTAGTAGAAGATAAGGAAGTCGGGATCGGGATTGTCAGCCTCGATCTGTCCGTACGCTTGGCAAAAGGCGCCTGAGACTTGCTTATAATCCAGAAGAGTCTTTTCGGCTGACGGAGACGGTTCGGGATCCAGAAGCCGAAGGTACCTGAAACCCGCCGACGTCACCAGAGTCACTCGGGTCGAGGATATAACATAATCCGGGCCGTTGCCGGTATGTTCGACAGTGTCTTTGACGGTGGCAGTCATAAGGCTTCGGTCGTTGAAATACCGAATGGTTGAATTTGATACCAGTACATTGGAATTCCATGCCAGCGAATCGGGGTACGCGTAATACAAATAGGCGGTCCCTCCGATTCGACGGACATATTCAAGCCCTCCCGGATGGATTTCATATACCTCGTATCCGTACGAGAAAAAGAACTCATTGAAGCCGTCGTTGTTCAGATCGTAGGCGCAGAAACTGGTAAAAGGTGGGCCGGCGAAATAGTGGTAATATTCGTTGTCCCAACCCCAATATGATATATAGGGAGGCGTCGGGTGATAATATCTATGGCAAGCCCATCCGGCGGCGCCGTCATACACGTCAATGATCGCGGCGCTGTCAGTATAGTCATATCCCTGATTATAGTAACCAATGACAACGTCAGCAACGGAATCGCGATTCACGTCGGCCAGAAGGATATCCTGAGACGGGTACGACTGACACCGGGTGCTGAAATATACGGAATCTGCGGCCGGCGAATACAGCCAGACGCTGTCGTTTCCACGCATGAGGATCTCGGGAACACCGTCGTAGTCGATGTCGCTGATCGAATAATCGTATATTGCCGTGACACAAGGGACGTCGAAAGAATACACTTCCGTCAATTCGACGCGGCCGGCTCGAGCATGCTGAAACAGCAATAGGATACCGATTGCGACCAAAATCATGCCCCGCCTTGCAAAGGACCATGAAATAATCTGTTTCATTCTTCTTCCTCTCCTGTCATTTCAACAGGATCGAACACACGACGGCCGTTTCGTTCTCCGATGCGGCACGGACGAAATATATTCCGGTGGCATACGCCCCCGCATTCCACGTCAGATTGAATACGCTCTTATCGGCGACACCATCGAACAGCCGTTCGATTTTTCGGCCGAGGATGTCATACACGTCAACCGTCAGATGACTTCCTGTCTTAACCGTAACCGGAATAGTCTGCTCAGCGTTGAACGGGTTGGGGTAGGGCTTGCCCAGGCTGAGCGTGGTGGGCAGCGGCGCCGGGGTCTCTCCCCCATCCGCGTCAGTGATAACCTTCGGAGCGAATACGGTGACTGAGTTGGATTGTGTCGTCACCAAATAGAGATCATCATCGTCGAAAGGGTCTGTCCACTTCCTGTTGCCGGTCAGCGAAACCGCCGAGGACTGAATAAAGGATCCATCGCTGCCCTCATATTGATAAATGGAGTCATCAGAAAGACTGAAAAACGACCCTGGATACTGCGGCAGGTAAACCGGACTCCCCGAAATGCTTCCCGGAAGGATATCATAGAGTTTTTCGACTTGATTGGGCGGGACGAAGTGATAGAGCCCCGTTCCTCCCGATGATGTGCATATCGGTTCCGGACCATCATAACAGCAACTATTCGAGCCCCGACCAATAATCATCTCCACTCCCGCCACATCCAGATCGATATCTCCCACAGCCGCGACGGCGAAATTACTGGAGATGGATTGTTCGTTGCAGGGCAATTTGGGTGCGGGCGAATACGAGGACGACACCAGGCCGCGATCAACCATATTCTCAAAAATGTGCATCGAGTTCACGTGGCTGATTCTCCAATACCCGGGGAGTTCCTGGTAACTATCCTGGCGATTTTGCATAGCCGTAAAATCGGCGTATGGATCAGGCAATGTCATTGGGCGAGAATGGATAATGTTGTCATGGAACGCGATCGAATCGGGGAATGAGTAATAAACATTGGTAATGCCGTATAATACATCGGGATATATTTGTCCCCCGCCTATGCCCGAATCGCAGGAAAATACAAATTCGGCATATCCGTCGTTGTTGAAATCGACTGCATCAATGAGGTCGAGTCCATCTCCAGCTACGAGCCACGATGTTGAAGAGGGGAATTCCATGTACAGCGAATCCGGTTCTCCCCAAAATCCGGTCCCGCTGTAGAAATACAGGCGAAGCGCCGGAAATTGGAGATCTTGTGTGGAGTAGCCGCCGATAATGATATCCGGGAAATAATCACGGTTGATATCCGACAGCACCAACCCATACGTGAACCAGTCGTTCTGTGCCCCCAGCGAATCCAGCGAAAATTCGAAAAGGACGGAATCGAGTGTGTATGAGTATAAGACAGCCATATCCCCGTCGCTGGCGAGAATTTCGGGATTCCCGTCAAAATTGATGTCACCAAAATCATATTTCTGGATTGTCCCCAACCCGGGGACGGAAAAAGAAAGGACTTCATCGAAATTAATCGAGCCGCCAAATGCGTCGCCGACGCCAGTCACGATGCAGATCACAGTAATCAGGAAAAGATATGCCTTTGCCATAGCCGCCTCCCGTCTATAGTATAATGACGGCAATTCAATAGAATTGTCAAGAGAAAATCGAGCGGTTTGGTGGCAATAGACGATGATAGCGGACGGTCGAGATCGGACGGCTAAAGGCGCTCGGGGAAATCACGAAGGCGGTTTGTTCCGCCCTCCAGCCGTTTCAGCCTATCCTCAAGGCTCTTGACGGTATCGGCCAGCTCGGTTTCGCCGCGGCGTTGATCTAGGGCTTCCATGAGATCCAGCATGGATTTCTGCAACTGGTCCAGACGCCGCCCCAGCGCGCCTATCGTACCGAGGATTTCCTCGATGCGGATATCGAGATTGGTGACGGCTTTGTTCAATTCCGCGTTGGCTTCGTCGGCTATTTTGACCGACCGGCGTATGTCGTTAATATCGCCTGTATTGGCTGCTTGCTGCTCGCTGATATCCGACAGGCGGGCCTTGATCAGCGGCAGGTTTTCATCGAGGATTGACCCGATGGCATCGAGACCGTCGACGAGTTCATCGACCGGCGATTTCATGCGCGTCATTTTTAATCCTCCCGGCATATTTGAAGCCGAAATCGGCCAGTTTGCGGGCCACCCGGAAACGGGTGCTGTTGGTCGGCGACCCCAGCACGACGACGGTGATTTCCTGGCCGGATTTGCTTTTGAGAATGGTCCCGAGACAATAGTCGGACTCGCGGATAAAACCGGTCTTGCCCAGCAGGACATGCCATTTGGAAAGCACCAGACGATTGGTGTTGACGAAATTTTTGTATCGTTTCTTGTTCTGAACCTTGATACGAAGCCGATAGGTGGAGCTGACCTTCTTGATCTGGGGGTATTTCATCGCGGCATTCACCATGGTTGCAATATCGGCCGCCGTGGAAATATTTCGCTCATCCAGCCCGGTGACCTCAAATATTTTGGTATTCATCATGCCCAATTCGCGAGCCTTGGCGTTCATGCGGTCGATAAACGCCTGGCGCGGTAGTTCCGAGGCCGTTGCGAGGGCGCGAGCAGCGCGGTTATCGGACGCCATCAAGGCGATCGACAGAAGCTCGGATGCTTTGTACCCCTCCCCTTCTCTCAGATGCGATTTGGCCGACTTGTAGCAGTCCCGTCCGGAAATATAGACGACCGTATCGAGGTTGGGATGGGTATCGAGATAGACCATCGCGGTCAGCAGCTTGGTAAGCGAGGCGATGGGGCGGGTGTCCAATGCCTTCTTGGTATACAGCCACGCGCCGGTGCTGTTGTCCACGAGCAGTACGGACCGGGCATTAATGGCCATACGCCGCGACGTCGGCGGTTCGGGATCGCCTGAGATTTCGGCAAGCGTCGGGTAGCTATAGACGACCGGCGGCTGTTTGTCCGAGCCGGTGCCATAGACCGCAAGCGTTACCAAAATCAGGACGACGAAGAGAACGCCGTATGCTTTGATTTTTCTCGTCATGCGTAACGCACCCATTTGATGATTTCCGGCAGGGTCGGCCGCTTGCCGTACATGAGAATGCCGATGCGGAACACCCTGGCCGTGACCCATACCAGAAAGACGGTGAAGGCCAGCGCGATGACGACGCCGATCACCGCCTCCAGTATTATTGGATCGGCAAGATTGAAGGTTTCGGGAGCGGCAATATTAAGCCGCGCGACCATCATAGTCGGCGTCAGGATGGGAATCATGGACAAAACGACCGAAAGCGTCGAATCCGGTTCCTGGATGATGTACATCAGGAGCAGAATCGGCAGCATCAGCGATATGATGATGGGAAACATGAAATTCTGGGCTTCCTTGTCGCTGTTGCAGATGGAACCGATGAAGGCGAAGATCGAGGCGTACATGACATAGGCGATAATCAGGAACAGAACGAAAAAGACGATCAGGACGGGATTGAAAACGATATCGGCCACTTCGGCCGGCACGCTGAGGGCCGCCCGATACGAGAACAACACTATGCCGATTCCCACCCATATGGCGATCTGGGTCAGATTGGCCGCGCCCAGCCCGACCACTTTGCCCAGCATCAATTGAAACGGCGACACCGACGACACCAACACTTCCATGATGCGGGAATTTTTCTCTTCGATGACCGACCGCATCAGAATCTGTCCGAAGCCGATGACCGACATAAAAATGATCATGATGAAGATAAAGGCGCCGAAATAAACCGTCATGAAATCGCGCTTCTTGCCGCCGGGCGACGCCTCCAGCATTTCGACGCGACGGGTCATGGCCATGACGGAGTCGATCGGGAGGTTAATATTGGAATGTTCGAGCCGCATTTCGGCGAGGATTGCCGAGATTCGAGCGTCGAAACGGGCCGACGTCCGAAAATTGATTGACTTGGAAACCAGCAGCGCCGAGTCGTTGTTGACGACGTTGTGAAATATCACCATGTAATATTTCAATTGACCGTCCGCGATGGCCGTATCGAGAGCGCTTCTCAAGGAATCGACCTGGTCGGCCGACGCGCCCGTCATCGAATACAGCCGCGCCAGGCTATAGGCATCGGTCGTAGAATCATCGTCGAGTTTATATCTCGTCAACGCCTGCGCGAAGCGCTGTCCTATTCCCTGACCGTCAATGTCGATGACGGCGTACCGCACCTGCTGAGATACGCCACGGTCGGCCAGGAGCGCCGGCAATACGGTGACGAGAAGCATAAAGGCGGGCGTGAGGATAATCCCGACGATGAAGGATTTCTTCTTTACCACCTGAGTGTATTCGGCCGTGACTATCGTCCAGAATTTACGCATCGGCCGCCTCCCGATCCGTCTTCTTCTCCCCGGCTTCTTGAATGAAGATATTGTACAGCGACGGCGTTATCCGCTCAAAGCGCAGCACGGTCACCCGCTCGGATACGGCCTTCAAGACGTCATTCGATTTCGAGACATCGCTCAAGGTCAACTCGTAATAATTCGTGAATTGTGTCACGGCATCGATTCCCGGGAGAGATTCGAGGAAGGACCCGTCGCCTTCAATTTCGAGATGAACACTATTTTTCCCATAGGCGCTTTTTATATGGCTGAGCGTCCCATAGAGCACCTTCGTGCCGTGGTTGATCATACAGATATAGTCGCACAGCTTTTCGGCCTGCTCCATCACATGCGTCGAAAAGAGAGTCGTGCGGCCCTCGCTGCGTAATTCGAGAAGTACGTTTTTTATCAGTTCGACATTCAGCGGATCGAGACCGGAGAAAATCTCATCGAGAATGATAATACTGGGTTCGTGAATCAGGGTAGTGATGAACTGCAGCTTCTGCTGCATCCCTTTGGACAATTCCTCGACCCGGCGGTTCTTATAGTCCAGCAGATCCATTCGCTTCAACCAGCCATCCGTGTTCGCTTCGATTTTTTTCCGGGGAGTTGTTTTCAGCCGTCCCAGATAGAGGATGACTTCGCGCAGGGTCATCTTCTTGTACAGACCGCGCTCTTCCGGGAGGTATCCGACGATATTCTTGAAGGAGCTATCGACGGGTTTGCCCTCAAGCAGTATCTCGCCGGAATCCGGCGCGATAATATTCATGATCATCCGGATGGTGGTCGTCTTGCCGGCGCCATTGGGACCGATTATCCCGAATATCCGCCCCTTGGGCACGTCCAGGTCAAGAGCATTGACGGCTACGGTCGATCCATACCGTTTCGTGATTTGCTTCAGCTGCAAATATTCATCCATCGCCGCAGAACTTATTTGATTGTCAAAAGTTAGTCAACAAAAATTATAGGTCCAGCATACGCATCAACTGCCGGGCGTTTCTGACCGCCTGCCCGAGGTGGCAATTGTTAAAGAAGATGAAAGCTTTCCTGGTCTCCCCTTTTATCCGGTCAAGCTGGTCCTTCCATTCCTGCAATTCGGATTCATCATACAGGTAATCGTATCGGAGGTTTCCGCCGCCCCACCAATGATCGGCGTTGCGGCCGTGCAATCGGACGTAGGCGGTATCGCCGATAGTGATCAATTCCGGCGGCAACAATCCCCGCAGGCGCGGCCCATCGACCGAGACGTACCGGATGTTGTTATTTTTCATTGTCTCGTAAGTATCCTTCCGCATCCAGCTGTCGTTGCGAAATTCCACATAGAAAGGGTACGGTCGGAGTAATTCCCGACACGTCGTCAGGTAGGCCAGATTGGTCGAGGAATATTTAAACGACCAGGGAAACTGCGCCAGGATACCCTTCAGCTGACCGCGGTCGACCAGCGGCCGGATCGATTCCTTGAACTCGGCGATGGGTGTTTCGATTTGCTTGCGCTGATGCGTCAGGTTTTGGTTGGCCTTGACGATAAATTCGAATTCGGGTTTGGTCTTTTTGGCCATGTTATAAAGCACCGCCGGATGCGGGATGCGGTAATAAGTCGAGTTGATTTCGACCGTGTCGAAATAATTCTGGTAATAATCCAGCATTTTTCCTTTGTCGATCTGGCCGGGATAGAACACGCCCCGCCAATCCTCGAAACTGTAGCCGGAGGTGCCGATTCTTATCTCCATCTCCGCCGCTCCATGATAAAGTTACCGCCTATTTCTTCTTGCTTCCGACCGTCTGCATGCGCACCGCGCCGCAGCGGGGGCAGATCCATTTTCGCTTCTTATGATACGTCCGCTTTTGTTCTTTCATCTTGATCTTGCAGCGGCGGCAATACATATCACTTATTTACGATTTTCCGGGGCGCATTCCAAGGAAAAGTTTAATCTTGACTTTGCCGTTCAGCCGACCTATCGTCCCGCCATGAAATACCTCACACTCATCATCTGCCTGCTCTCCTGTCTGATCATCTCGTGCGGCGGAGAAAAGCCCCAGCCGGTGACGATTTCATGGTGGCATTTCTGGACCGACGCCAATATTCGTCCCACGGTCGAGCAACTCGTCAAGGAATTCGAGACGGCACATCCCGGCGTTACGGTCGAACTTGTCGATTTGACCTGGGCCGACGGCCATGATAAGATCGCCATTGCCTTTTCATCCGGATCGGCGCCCGACGTGGTCGAATTGGGGTCCGACTGGATCCCCGAATTTTCTTCGACGGGCCATCTACTCAATATCACCGAGCGAGTCGATTCGATCCGTTCCGAATACCTGATGTGGGAGCCGGCCCTGTACAGGGACAGCGTTTACGCCTTCCCCTGGATCCTCGGCACGCGGGTACTGTTTGTCAACAGCGATCTCATGCGGCGGGCCGGGTTCGATTCACTCTATCTGCCGGCTAATTGGGATCAACTGTTGAGGGCATCCCGGGCAATCAGCCAAAAGGTCCCCGGAGCGTACGGTTTTGGATCAAATTCGGCCGAGCGGCATCGACTGTATAAGAAGTTTCTCCCGTTCCTGTGGTCGAACGGCGGTTCAGTTCTGACCGAAGACTCCCGCCATTGTACGCTCGATTCTCCGGAAGCCATGGTGGCGCTGGAATACTACCTCAAACTGTGCAAGACCGGCTTGACCGACACCCAGCGGCGGCTTGAAGATGCCTTTCTCGATGATAAAGTCGGTTTTGTGATTTCCGGCGACTGGCTGCTCAAACGTATCGAAAATGAAAAGCAGGACTTTAACTTCACCACGCAACTTATTCCGCCACCGAAACTTGGAGATTCATCAATCTCCTTTGCCGGCGGCGAATACCTGGCCATAAACGCGCAATCACCACACGCGGATCTGGCCTATGCGCTTGTTCGCTATATTTGTTCTCCCAAAAATCAACTGCGGTTCTGCCTCCAAAACCGCACCCCAACGCCGTCATCGGTTAACGCCGCCGCCGATTCGACACTGCTGGCCCAGCCTTATTTCGACACTTTCATAGAGCAATTGAAGACGAGCCGCACGTCGCCGGCGACGCCGCAATGGGTCTATATCGAGGAAAAACTGGAACGGGCCATCGAAGAAGCTCTGTACGGGACAAAGACGGCCGGGCGGGCATTGAGCGACGCCAACAAGGGAATCGAGGAGTTGCTGGCGCAATGAGCGGTCGCCGCAGGCTTGACGGCTGGCTATTGTTTTCTCCCTGGATTCTCACGTTTGCGATTTTCTGGCTTTTCCCCCTCGTCTATTCTTTTATTCTGAGTCTGACCGATTATCGCCTTCTGGCCCGACAGGTCGAATGGACCGGTTTTGCCAACTATATCAAGCTATTTTCCGATCCCGATTTCCTGATTGCGTTGAAGAACAGCTTCATATTCGTCATCGGGACTATCCCCTTCACGACCGCTTTCTCGTTGGGGCTGGCCCTGCTCCTTAACGATAAATTCCGCGGACGGACATTCTTCCGGGCAGCTTACTTTATGCCGTCGATTACCGCCATGGTTGTCATCGCACTGATCTTTTCCAATCTGTACGCGCGCGGGGGATACATTCATCTTCTGGCTCAGATGGCCGGACTGCATCCGCCCGAAAACGGTTTTTTGCTATCCACCAAAACCGCCCTGGCGGCGATCATGGCGATGGATGTCTGGATGGCATCGGGATACTATATGCTCCTTTTCTTGGGCGGGCTGCAGACGATTCCGACCGAACTATACGAGGTGGCGCGGATATCGGGGGCGTCCCCGTGGCAACGGTTCCGGTATATCACCCTGCCGATGCTGAAACCGGTGACGCTGTTTATTATCGTCATAAACAGTATCAAGTCATTTCAGGTGTTCGTCGAGATATTCGTCATGACCAAGGGCGGACCGTTGAATGCGACCTTCACCGGCGTCTATTTCGTCTATGAAACGGGCCTGCGGCAATTCGATTTCGGGTATGCGTCGGCGGCGGCCTATGTGTTATTCGCGATCATCGCCCTGGCATCGGTTATCCAGTTTAAAATGCTCAAAACGGGTTGGGCCCCGTAATGGATACTCGCACGATCCTAAAATATACGCTGCTTGGACTGATCTTTCTGATCATGGTCTTTCCGCTGTTTTGGATGTTGGCTCTGAGTGTGTCATCGGTTGCGGGTCGTTTTACGTTCGAAAATTTCGCCTATATTTTCTCGGCCAATCGATTCGGACGGTACCTGTTCAATTCGTCGCTTGTCGCCGTCGCCGTGACGGTCGGTAACGTCATTTTCTGTTTCATGGCGGGCTACGCCCTGGCGCGACGGAAGATACCCGGCAGCCGGCTTTGGCTGTACACCATCCTGATGGTTCTTATGGTTCCGGTGCATATCATCATTATCCCCATCTACATTTTGATGAACAAAATCGGCCTTTATGACAGTTACGGGGCGCTGATTCTGCCCTGGCTGGTCAATCCCATCGGGATTTTCCTCGTCAGGCAGTATGTCTCGACCCTGCCCGTGTCGCTTGAAGAGGCCGCCCGGATCGACGGCGCCGGCGAATTTCGCATCCTGTTCCGGATCGTCATGCCGCTCTGTCGCCCCGCGCTGGCGATTCTGGCCATTCAGGTGTTTTTGACCAATTGGAACAGTTTTCTCTTTCCGTTCATTCTGACGTCGTCGGAAAGTCACCGCACGCTGCCGGTCGCACTGGCGCTTCTCCTAGGGTATCAATCGATAGACTGGCATCAGCTTATGGCCGGGTCAGTGGTAGCCGTTATTCCCATTCTGGCGGTCTTTTTGGTTTTCCAAAGACAAATCATCGCCGGAATAACGGCGGGGGCGTTCAAGCAGTAAAAAGTGATCATTTTTTCATAAAATGGTTGACAACCCACTCCGTATATATATTTTAAACGGCAAATTCCAAAACCATTCAAGGAGGGTTATGGTGAATAAGAGATTGTCAATATTGCTGCCGGTGATCGGTTTATTTATAATCATTCTGGCAGCGGGATGCGGCGCCTCGAAGAAATACGTCGATCAGGCTGTAGGCGAAGAACGGGCGCGCAATGAAGCTGCCCTGAGTAACGTCTCGACCAAGGTGGACGCCAATGCCGCCGAAATCGAGCGCCTGAAATCGCTGGCCCAGCAGATCGAAAAGAAAGCCGACATGGCTATCAACGAGGCCAAGGGATACGAGAATTACCAGATCGTCTGGGAAGGCGATGTTTATTTCAATTTCAACTCCGCCAAGATCACCACGGAAGCGCAGGCGACGTTGGATCAGGCCGGCGACAAGATGACCACCAGCAAGGGGTCTATCATGGATCTGGCCGGGTATTGCGATCCCACCGGATCGGACGCTTATAACATGGAATTGGGCATGAAGCGTTCCCAGGCCGCGAAATACTATCTGGTCGATAACTTCGGCTTGAATCTGTATCGCTTCTTCGATATCAGCTATGGGAAGCGCAAAGCCGTGCCGACCAACGAGGGAAATACTTCCTACGCCAAGCAGCGCAAGGTTCACATGCGTATTTGGGGTAGGCCGCAGCAGTAACCCTGACAGGAAACAATTTCAAGCCGTCGATCTCGAAATCGGCGGCTTTTTTTTGGCTGTTCTATAGGGAAAGCGATCTCAGAATTCGACAATTACCCCGGCCGATTCGAACCGCGTCCGGACCCGGATCGTATCGGACTGCGCGGTGAACGGTTCAGACAGCCGATACGGCCGTAAAGAACCATGATCATACACGCCGTTATCATTTCGGTCGATGAACGCGGAAATCGTATAATTCCCGGGCAGAAGCTCAACCAGGAAACTATCGACCCCCGGCGCGATTCGCGTGCTTGCCCTCACCCCATCCTTCGAAGGATTGAAGGTCATCATGATCGGGTATACGGAATCGTCGGCATGTTTCAGCCTGATCTCGCCGCTCATCGATCCCAGGGTATCCTGACCGATGGTGGAAAACGTATACGTCACGATGGAATCGCTGAGGAGATTGCCGGCCCGGTCTTGAACCAGGCTGCCGAGGATAAACCAGCCATAATTCTGACCAAAATCAAGGCCTCCCGCCGGGCGGCCCGAATAATCGAATTTATCGATGGACCCCATGGGAATGGGAAGGGTGTCGCTGGCGGCGGTGGTCAGCCATACCCAGGGATCCGACGTCGTAATCTTAATCGGTTCCGAAAAATGCAGAACGAATTGCGAGTCGGGACTGACATTGACAGCCTGGGCCGGGGGGGCGACCTCAAGCAATGTCGGTGAGGTTTTGTCTTCCTCGGAAGTCGCCTTGAAACCGTAGGTGATAACTCGCAGTGTATCTTCAATCGCGGGGTATAACGACGCCCGATCGAACGAAAGATCATAGGTCGAATCGGCGATGAGCGGCCCGCTCAGCACGAGAAAGTCGGACGCGGGATAATTGGTGAGGGGAAGATATTGCTCGATAGCCACCGAGACGAGAGTATCCGTATTCGGTTTTATGGCGAGAGTTGCATAAAGTGTTTCGGTTTGGGCCCGGTCGAGCGGCTGGGTCAGACGAATCTTCACCAACCCGTCGGAATTCATTGACACCGTGCGAAATCCGACATGTGACGTATCCGAGGCTTGCATCCGCATATCGACGCCGGTCTGCGACGGCTCGGCGGAAGTATTCCGCGCCATGACGAATGGCAGGCCGATCATTTCGCTACCGAAATCGATGCGGCGATTTTTGTTTTTGTCGTCGTATGCAACCAGAAAGAAACTGTCCGGTGGGAGGTAATCGAGCTTGTAGGCGCCCCCTTCCCCACTCTGGGTTTGATAATCGGGGATGATGGAATCGATCGGCAGGGTCGAGGAGCCGGGATCCTGACCGAACAGCGCGACGCTGATGCCGGGCGCGGTTTTGCCGTCTTTGTAAACAACTCCGGCGACCGAGCCTGAATCGATGGTCGCGCCGGTGGAAAAGGCGACCGTGGCGGATTGCGCCAGATTGACGTTATGGGCATCCTTCAGGTCGGTGCCGAGAGTGATAATATACGTCCGATCCGGTTTCAGATTCTCCCGCGGGATGATTTCGACTTCGTCATTCTTGACCTTGATCTTCGGCGGCTCTTCCGGCTCCGGTGAAATAAACAGGGCGTTTTCGACCGTCGTGCGGTCGATTCCCTCGGAGAATTTGATAATGACACGAGAATCAAGGGGAACGTCGACCGAGCCCGATTTCGGCGACATGGTCAGCACTTCGGGCGGGGTGCGGTCAATGGGACCGCCGGGAGGCGCCACCGATTTGGCGCAGCCCGAAACGAGGATGATCAGAAACCAAAGCAGGAAGAATCGCAGGGGCGGGAGCGACTTCCGCAGGGCGTTCACTATTTCAACTTCTCCTCAATATTGATGCTGCCGGGGTTTATCTCCAACGCCCGGCGGTAATTCCGTTCGGCCTCGGCGCGATTTCCCATCGCATTATATACGTCACCAAGATGTTCGTATAAAACGGCATCATTATTGAGAAGGTCAACCGCTTTTTTCAATTCACTGAGGGCCAATTCGTAATTGCCGAGTTTGAATTGCACCCAGGCGTAGCTGTCGATATAGGCGGCGTTATCCGGGGCGATTTTCAGGGCCCGTTCGATCAACTGCAGGGCATATTTCAATTGCTCCCCCCGGTCGGCGAGCATATACCCCAGATAATTCAGTGTCGCAGCATGATTGCTGTCGACTTCCAGCAACCCCTTAAACGTATCGACGGCATCATAGAATTGACCGTTCCGCTCCAGGGCCGCTCCCAGAGCGAAGGTCATGCGGATACTGTCCTGGGCTTGGGTGCAGAATTCGAGGCCCCTGCGGTAATTGGCGATGGCGCTGTCAAAACTTTCCTGCTGGGCATACGCCATGCCCAGATTCAACCATCCATCTGCAAACTCCGGTTCCTTTTGGGTCACGCTGTCGAAGAAGGGGACGGCGTCGCCGTATCGCTTCTGTTCCATCGCAATTACGCCCCGATAGAAATAATTAAGGGCGTTGTCGTCACCGAATTCGATCCGGCTGGCAAATAACGAATCGGCTTCATCGAAGCGGTCGTCACTCAGCAGAAGCACGCCGTGGCGGCGCTGCGCGATCCAGTCGGAGGGAACCAACTCGATCAGCTTTTCCGAGACGCGAATGGAATTTTTGATATCTTCCCGATCCATATAGATATCGAGCATCTGGCGGTAGGTGCGGACTTCGTCCGGAGCCAGATCGATCGCCTGCTGAAAGACCTCTTCCGCTTTCGGTAGCGAATCGAGGGCGTTATACGTCGTCGCCAGACCGATGTAGGCGTTGAGATTGTTAACGTCGGGATTTATCTCGATGGATCGCTTGAACGCTTTCAGCGCTTCCTCATAGCGGCCGGCGCTGCCGAGCATGGCGCCCAATTCGTGCCAGATGCGATAGGTATCGGACAGCCGCGCCAGTTCGTAATGGACGGTTATGGCGGAGTCGACCTTATCCGTCTGCCGGTAATAGCCGGCCAGATACCAGTAGGCATTGATATTGTCCGGATCGAGATCCACCGCCCGGCCATAATATTTTACGGCGGCCTCCATGCGTCCCGTCAGGCGATAGCAATCACCGATCAACAGGCAGACTTCGGACGATTTCGGCTCGATCAGCTGAGCCTGATCCAGAGCCTCCGAAAACCGGCTCATGCGGAATAGCAGCCGGGCGTAGTCGGTCCGGATCGTGGCCGATTCCGGGAAATACTTCAGCGCGCCTTGGTATTCGTCGGCCGCCTCGGTGTATACGCCGAACAATTCGAGCAGATTGGCGTTGACGAAATGATTGTATCCGGTCCCCGATATTTCGGTCTGCCGGCGCGGCGCCGTTTCGCTGGTCGCCACCTTCATATGCCCTTTGCCGCCGCATCCGGCAACAACCAGAAACAGCAAAGAGGTAATCGCGCCCAGTTTTATCGCTATGGAGATATGTTCGTGTTTCATCTATCTATATAACGCTCCAAATGGCAGTGGTTTCCAAAATTATTTACCGATCCGGAAAAATCGCCTTTTGCCGGCCTTGAATATCATCCCTTCGGACAAATCGATTTCCAAGGAGTCATCGGCGATCCGCTCATTGTTGAGATAAAGCCCGCCGCCTTTGATCAGACGGCGCGCCTCTCCCCCGGATTTTACCATATTGGTTTCGGTCAGCAGTTTCACGACCCAGATTTTCTTACCCAACGAGGATATCGAAAACTCGGGCATATCGGAGGGAAGTTTACGTTCCGAAAACACCCGTTCCCATTCTCTCCTGGCCTCCTGCGCCTTTTCTCGGTCATGGTACATGGAGACCAGCGTCTCCCCCAACTCCATCTTCAGGTCGCGAGGGTTATATTCTGACGAGGCGAGTTTAGCTTTGACCTCGTCCAATTTATCGCCGTTGACATCGGTCACGAGCTCGAAATATTGATAAATCATATTATCGCCGATTGACATCACCTTGCCGAATATTTCGTCGGGCGGTTCTTCGATCCCGATATAATTGCCCAGCGATTTGCTCATGCGGTTGACGCCATCGAGCCCGACGAGCACCGGCAGGGTTAGGATACACTGCGGTTTCTGCCCGTATGATTCCTGGATATGCCGTCCGGCCACGAGGTTGAATTTTTGCTCGGTGGCCCCGATTTCCACGTCGGCTTTGATCATGACCGAATCATACGCCTGCATCAGCGGGTAGAAAAACTCGTGCATCGCGATCGGGAGACCCTCTTTGTACCGCCTCTCGAAATCATCGCGCTCCAGCATACGGGCGATAGTGAACCGTGACGCCAGGGCCATAATCTCCTTGAGATGCAATTTCTCGAACCATTCGCCGTTGAAATGCACCTCGGTCTTGGACTTGTCCATGATTTTAAAGAACTGCTGTTGATACG
>Ga0315554_1000203_pt1 | contig 33043 bp, 30 predicted proteins | sample SalMarSW160370MG_FD_202114 | JGI IMG/M metagenome (GOLD analysis project Ga0315554, IMG submission 202114) | Salt marsh sediment microbial communities from the Plum Island Ecosystem LTER, Massachusetts, United States - Salt Marsh Sediment SW1603-70 ...
CAACAGATACAGGATAGAGTCAAGCTCGAATACCAAAAGCTATTGGGAAAGGCGAAAAATGGCAATAAAAGGACTGCGAGAAACAGTAAAAAAGGCACTGCAAAAACACCAGCACGATAAATCATTAATCGTCGATATCCTGCAGGACATACAGTCGGAAATAGGATACCTACCCAAGGCAGCCCTGGAGGAGACCGGGAAACAGCTGGACGTACCGGTGAGTCGGGTTTACAGCGTGGCCACCTTTTTCAAGGCTTTCAGCCTGACCAAGCGGGGACGCCACCTGATAAGCGTCTGCATGGGAACCGCCTGCCACGTGAGAGGGGCGGTAAAAGTCCTGGAGCAGATAGAGCAGGAATTGAAGATTAACAGGGGTGGGACGACTAAGGACTTAAAATTCACCCTGGAGACGGTGAACTGCGTGGGAGCCTGCGCGCTGGGTCCCATGGTAATCATTGGTGAAGACTATCACGGAGAGATGACGCCCGAAGGAATCACATCCGTGTTGAAGGAATATAATTAATTAGTGGAGGATGTCACCAGTGGCAAAACTAAAATCACCGACCGAACTGGAGACTCTTAGAAAATCAATAGTCGCGAAAAGGGACCCCGACAAAACGGTCGTAGCCATCTGCAACGGCACGGGATGTCACGCACATGGCTGCATCGCCGTGACCGAAGCCTTCCGCAAGGAAGTTAAAAAGCAGAAACTGGCCGACAAGGTAGATGTCAGGGCGACGGGCTGTCACGGATTCTGCGAGAGGGGACCCCTGGTGGTTATCAAGCCCGATGATATTTTATACCAGAGGGTCAGAGTTAAAGACGTACCGGAGATTCTTACCGAGACGGTAGGGAAGAGCAACACGATAGAGAGATTACTGTATACCGACCGGGAATCCGGCGCCAAGATAGCCTGCGAACACGACGTACCTTTTTATAAAGGGCAGAAGCGCATCGTCTTCGGGAATAACGGCTCTATCGACCCGACATCCATCGAAGACTATTTAGCCGTGGGAGGTTACGCTGCACTGGCTAAAGCGTTGAAAATGACCCCCGAGGCAATCATCGACGAGATAAAGAAGTCAGGGCTGCGGGGACGCGGCGGGGGCGGTTTCCCCACCGGTAATAAGTGGGAAAGCACCCGAAACGCAGAGGGCGATACACGATACATTATCTGCAACGCCGACGAGGGCGACCCGGGGGCCTATATGGACCGGAGTCTGGTCGAAGGTAATCCGCACAGTGTGCTGGAAGGCATGATAATCGGCGCTTACGCCATCGGCAGCAGCCAGGGCTACATCTACATCCGTAACGAGTACCCGCTGGCGGTAGAGCACGTCAGGAAAGCCATCCAGCAGGCGGAAGCACTCGGCCTGCTGGGCAAGAATATCCTGGGCTCGGGTTTCAGCTTCGATATACGCATCAACCGGGGAGGCGGCGCTTTTATTTGCGGTGAGTCTACCGCTTTAATGGCATCGCTGGAAGGCCGAGTGGGCGAACCCCGCGCTAAATATATCCACACCTCGGAGCAGGGATTGTGGGGCAAGCCGACCAACCTCAATAACGCCGAGACATGGGCCAACGTACCGATTATCATCAGTAACGGCGCCGCGTGGTACGGCAAGATAGGCACGAAAAACAGCAAGGGCACCAAGATATTCTCTCTGGTGGGGAATATCACCAATACCGGCCTGGTGGAAGTACCGATGGGGATTACGCTGCGGGAGATAGTATTCGACCTCGGCGGGGGAATCCCGAAGGGGAGGAAATTCAAAGCCGTACAGACCGGCGGACCTTCCGGAGGCGTTATCCCGGAGAGCCTGCTGAACCTGACCGTGGACTTCGATGAGCTTACCAAAGCGGGTTCGATGATGGGCTCGGGTGGCATGATTGTCATGGACGACAAGACCTGCATGGTCGAGATAGCCAGGTACTTCGTGTCCTTCCTGGAAGGCGAGTCCTGCGGTAAATGCCTGCCATGTCGAGAAGGGCTGCAGCAGATGCGCGATATCCTAACCCGCATTACCGAAGGCAAAGGCAAAATGAGTGATATAGACCTGCTGGAAGAGCTTTCCGCCACCTTACAGGACGCGGCTCTCTGCGCCCTGGGCCAACAGGCTCCCAATCCGGTACTCAGCACCCTCAAGCATTTCCGCGACGAGTACGAGGTCCATATCAAAGAGAAGAAATGCCCCGCTGGCGTCTGTAAAATCGGGGATGCCAAAGAAAAATAAGGATATATGAAAATGGTAAAACTGACGATAAACGGAAGAAAGATACAAGCGGAGGAGGGCACTACCGTATTATACGCCGCCCGGGATAATAATATCTTTATTCCGACCCTGTGCGAGAACGAGGCCGTAGCGCCTTACGGCGCCTGCCGCCTCTGCCTCGTGGAGATAAAGACCGCCAGGGGGCGGGAAAGACTGGTTACCTCCTGCATCTACCAGGTAGAAGAGGGGCTTAACGTCAACACAAATACGGAAAGAATACGGAAAATACGCGGGATGCTGCTGGAGCTTCTATTAGCCAGGTGCCCCGATTCCGAGGTTATTAAAGACATGGCTGCCGAAGCGGGGATTACCAGAACTAGGTTTACCAAACGCAAAGGCAACAACAAGTGCATCCTCTGCGCCAACTGCGCCCGTACCTGCGAGGAAGTAGTTGGCGTATCCGCCATAAGTCTGGCTAACAGGGGTGTGGACAGAGAGATGACTACTCCTTTTGGCGATGACTTTTCTGAGGCATGTATTGGCTGCGGCTCCTGCGCCTACAGCTGTCCCACCGGCGCGATAACGTTGACGGACAGGGGTAGCAAGAGGGTTATCAAGTGGCCGCATAACCGTATGGAATTCAAGCTTCAGAAGTGCTCCGTTTGCGGTAACTACTGGGCCCCGGAGAAACAGATAGAGTACATCGCAAAAATATCCGGGACACCGCTCAGCGAGTACGACGTTTGTTCCGACTGCCGCGATTAAGTGTTAAAAAGGGCATTCAAGAGGGACGGAACAGTAATATTGAACCTATCCCCCTGACCCCCTTCCCCTGGGTATTGATAAAGGGAAGGGGGAATATTATTTTCGAAGGGGGTTTGACACCCCTTCGGACTTCCCCGAAACATCTTGCGCCTTATCAGGCACTCGGCTATACTGATAAAGTCGGGGTGTGGCGCAGTCTGGTTTAGCGCGCAGCGTTTGGGACGCTGAGGTCGGTGGTTCAAATCCACTCACCCCGACCAGCGAGGTAGGGGATAGATTTACATAACATTAGGTTGAATTTCTACGTCTATTGACAGCTTTCTGTAATATCTCTTCGAACTCGTCGGTAACCTTCTCCCAGCTGTTTCCCGCCACGAACTCCCTGGCTTTTCGCCCCAATTCTTGGAGATGCCCGCTATCAGCCATTTCCAGAGCTTTTTGGATAACGTCTTCAGGGCGATCCACGTAGACCACGCCGTTATCCATGCCGAATTCCTTCATAACGCCGCTGAGTCGGGTACTAATGACCGGTTTCTGCATTGCCATGTACTCGTACAGCTTAATGGGAACGATATCCCTCATAATTTTTTCATCGGGATAAGCGGGCAGAATACAGATATCGGCTACAGATATAAGCCCGGGAATCTCTTTATAAAGTTTTTTACCGGTAAGAATCAGCCTGTCCTGCAGATTATACTCCACCTGTATCTTTTGAAGCTCGCTGTAGGCGTCGCCCTCGCCGACGACGACCAGTTTTATATTACTATCCATCTTAGCCAATTGCAGGGCTACCTCTTTAAGTCCTGCGAATTTATACAGCCAGCCCATGAAGAAAAGGACGGTATCGGTCTCCTTCAGTCCCAACTCCGTCCTCAGAGCGGTATCGGCGTTAGCGGGATGGAACCGTTTAGCGTCGATGCCGGTCCTGAGAATGCGCGTTTTATCAGGGGGAGCCCCCAGAGCAGCGACAACTTCCCTGAGGCCCTCGTTGATAACGAGAACCGCGTCCGACCGCTTTAAAGCCATTTTCTCAAACAGAACGCCGAGAGGTTGAACCAGCCTGGTGGGGATAAGGCGGTGGAGAACATCCAGCCAGTAATAAATAAACGGAATGCTGTTTTCCCGGGCGGCATCAGCCGCCAGATAGCTGTTGAGTATCCCGAAGCCTACGATTACATCCGGCTTGAATTCATTTATCTGGCGCTTGATCTCTTTTCTATGGGTGATAACCAGTGACAGATAGTTCAACCAGGGCGCTTTGATAATACCGGGCCTAACGACATTTACAGTAGCACCCTGGTATATCTTGGATATATTATCGAAGCATTTTCTTTTTGTGGAAAAGCTTTTATCCCGTTCATCCATCCACCTGAGTTCATAATCGATGACGCGTACCTTGTGTCCGCGCAGCGAAAGCAGTTCCGCCAGATGATGCTGCTGGATAGGGTTGCGTTTTATCCAGTCGGTTTCCTGGGTAATCAGAATTTTCATAGGACTATGTAATTATAGCTTTGAAAATATTTTCTAGCAATGTATAGATAATTCCGACTTTTTTATACTCTCCCCCTTACCCCCTCTCAAACAGATATATTGTAATAATGCGTTTATTTCTTTGTTTGAGAGGGGGCTTCGCCCCCTCTCGCTGCGCACTCCCCTCTGGATAAAGTATAAAAACTCGCCAGAAACATTACTTGACAAGATAAAATGATGGCGTTAAAATATAGCCGAATAATACGGAATACAGTTTCCTATTGCCTTATTATTTATTTGCTGATGGTATTCGAATCACAAAGCGTAGAACGAAAAGAACTGGCGATTATGAGAATCCTGAGTGACTCTCCGGAGCCTCTCGGCGCCAGAGTTATCGCTCATAATCTGAAGGACTACGGATTCGAACTCGGTGAAAGGGCAGTAAGATACCACCTCAAGCTGCTGGACGAACGCGGCCTGACGTACCTGGTAGGGCGGCGTGATGGCCGCGGCCTTACCGAAAAGGGCACCGAGGAAGTGAAGTCGGCCCTGGTCAAGGACAAGATAGGCTTTTCCATATCCAAGATAGAAACACTATCGTTTCGGACTACCTTCGACTGCGAGACACGCAGCGGCATGGTGCCGGTCAACGTGTCATTTTTCCCGCAGCAGCAGTTTTCCAGAGCAATGACGACGATGAAATTCGCCTTTAAAGCCAGACACTGTGTCAGCGACTTCGTGGCGGTGGCTCCCGAAGGGCAGCATCTGGGAGAAGTGACCGTTCCCCAGGGGAAAACGGGACTGGCCACGGTCTGCAGTATCGTGTATAACGGGGTACTGCTGAAAGCAGGTATACCGATGGACTCGCGTTACGGCGGCATTCTCGAGCTTCGAAATCAAAAACCGTTACGCTTCGTCGAGCTTATAGATTACACCGGTTGCTCGCTGGATCCTTCGACGATATTCATCAAAGCGGGCATGACTTCGGTAAGGGAAGTAGTCAGAACGGGCGACGGGAAACTGCTGGGCAACTTCCGGGAAATCCCGTCGATATGCCGTCCGATGGCGGAGGAAATTATCAAAGGCCTCAACGATGCCGGAATCCGGGGCCTGATAGCGATAGGGGAGACCAGTGAGCCGGTATGTGAGATGCCAGTTGAACAGAATAAAATCGGGCTGGTGCTTATCGGCGGGCTAAATCCGGTAGCGGCCGCCGAAGAAGCCGGTATCGATACCAACAACCTGGCCATGAGCACGGTCATGGAGTACCGCGACCTGATTAATATTCAGGAGGTCATAGTTTGAAAGAAGTAAAAATAATTCCTTGTCTGGACGTCAAAGACGGCAGGGTGGTGAAGGGTGTGAAATTCGTTAACCTGAGGGACGCCCGCGACCCCGTGGAAGCGGCGCAGGCCTACTGCCGTGAAGGCGCCGACGAACTCGTTTTCCTGGATATATATGCCACCGTCCAGAACAGGAAGACACGACTGGAATGGGTGAAACGCGTCGCCGACGTGGTTACGGTGCCGTTTGCCGTCGGAGGAGGTATCAGCAGCGTTGCCGACATGAAAGAACTGTTTAAGCTGGGAGTGGATAAAGTATCCATCAATACCGCCGCTGTAAAACATCCCGAGCTTATCAGGGAAGCTGCCAGCGAGTTCGGCGGGGAGAAACTGGTAGTAGCCATCGACGGACGAAAGAATCCCTCGGGTAGCGGCTTACCGCGGCTCGAAGTAGTAGTCAGGAGCGGGGAGGAGCCTTCCGGTCTGGAAATCGTAGCGTGGGCCAGAAAAGTAGAAGAGCTCGGAGCGGGAGAAATTCTACTTACCAGCAAAGACGCCGACGGCACCAAGGCAGGCTATGACATCGAGATGACCAGAGCCGTCGCCGAAGCGGTAAACATTCCGGTTACGGCTTCGGGCGGTGCCGGAAAACTGGAGCATTTATACGAAGCCATAGTCGAAGCCAAAGCCTCGGCAGTGCTGGCTGCCTCTATTTTTCACTTCGGAGAAATATCCATTCCCCAAGCCAAGCAATACCTGAAAGAGAAGGGAATACCCGTAAAAATTTAAGAAAAGAAAAGGAGAAGACCAAGATGAATCTACAGCGACCCAATGCCAATGATGCGACCCGTACGGCTAACCGCTCCCGCAACGTATCACCGATGAGCGGTATCTGCACACGGTGTATCGACGGCTGTACCGGCAACTGCGAGGTCTTTAAGGCGACCTTCCGCGGCCGGGAACTGATTTACCCCGGACCGTTCGGCGACATCACCGCCGGCGGCGACAAAGACTATCCAATCGACTACTCGCATCTGAATATCCAAGGCTATGCCCTCGGGGCCAGAGGCATGCCCGAGGGAGTCGAAGGCAACCCCGATACGGCTACTTTTCCCTCCGTCAGCACCGAGACGGAATACGGGTGGGACATCAAGGTTAAAATGAAGACACCCATATTCACCGGGGCACTGGGCTCCACCGAGATAGCACGTAAGAACTGGGAGCATTTTGCCATCGGCGCGGCTATCAGCGGCGTGACGCTGGTCTGCGGTGAAAACGTCTGCGGCATCGACCCTCAACTTGAGCGAGACGCCAAGGGCTACGTTGTCAAATCCCCCGATATGGACCGCCGTATCGAGACCTACCGCCGCTATCACCAGGGCTACGGTGAAATCCTGGTGCAGATGAACGTCGAGGACACCAGGCTGGGCGTGGCCGAATACGTCCACGAGAAGCATGGCCTGGAGACAATAGAATTGAAATGGGGGCAGGGAGCCAAGTGCATCGGCGGCGAAATCAAGGTGAACAGCCTGGAGAGGGCGCTGGAACTACAGAAACGCGGCTATATCGTCACTCCCGACCCGTCCAATCTGGTAAACCAGGCGGCTTTCAAGGACGGGGCTATCAAGGAATTCGAACGGCACAGTCGATTGGGATTCATCGATGAAGAGGGCTTCTACACCGAAGTAAATAGATTACGCAACATCGGCTTCAAGCGGGTTACCCTGAAAACGGGCGCCTACGGACTCCGCGAGCTGGCTATGGCGATAAAATGGAGCTCTAAAGCCAAGATAGACTTACTGACAATCGACGGCGCTCCGGGCGGCACCGGGATGAGCCCCTGGCGCATGATGGAGGAATGGGGTATGCCCAGTCTTTACCTGCACGCCGCCGCCTACGACTTCTGCCAGAAGCTGGCGGACAAGGGAGAAAGAGTGCCGGATATCGCTCTTGCCGGGGCTTTCAGCAGCGAGGACGGCGTATTCAAGGCCCTGGCGATGGGCGCGCCCTTTACCAAAGCAGTTTGTATGGGCCGAGCGCTGATGATTCCGGGCATGGTAGGAAAGAATATCCAGCAATGGCTGAAAGACGGCAAACTGCCCAATACCGTAAGCCAGTTCGGCTCGACGCCCGAAGAGATATTCGTGAATTACGAGGATGTTAAGGATATCGTCGGCGCCAACGAGATGAAGAATATCCCGCTGGGAGCTGTAGGCATCTACAGCTACAGCGAAAAGATAAGAGTCGGCTTACAGCAGCTGATGGCGGGCGCCAGGTGCTTCAGTCTGCCGGCAATTACGCGGCAGGAACTGATGTCCCTCACCGAGGAATGCGCCAAGGTCACCGGCATACCTTACCTGATGGAATGCTACCGCGACGAGGCGATGAAGATCCTGAACGGTTAGTAGAGTTCCATTATAAAAAGACGAACGAGCCCCGATTTACCGGGGCTCGTTGTATTTCAGCTTCCTCCGAAGATAGCAAAACGGGCATCGTTCTAAGAATACCCGTTTTAACTATTGGCTGTTTCTATTGAAAATGACTAGATTGCCTGGCCATCTTCAGGGATGAGATTGACCTTGCCGTCTTCGACGTTAACATCTATGGGAATACCATCCACACCCTCACGCACCAGCATCCAGCCGTGACCCTGGCTGGCGTACTCCTTGGCATTTTCATAGTCGTCAGCGAAAACCAGCATGCTCTTGGCTACAACGATGTAGAAGGGGCGGAACTTCTCCGAAGAACAGTAGTCTTTTCCTTCGCAATTAGCGCAGTCTTTCTTATAGTCAAAGTAGTCTCTCTCGCACTGGCATTGCTGGATTTTCCACTTGTTCTTGACCGTTCCCTGCTTGTACTTACTCTTCAATGTTAACATACGTTAAGATATTAGCACATGATGCAATACCTGAAAATACTACTTTAGTACTGTACGAAATTCCTAGTACGTAGTACCTAAGGGCCATGTTTTGTACCTAGTTTTATAAATAGGGTGGGGGCGTAGGGCAGTAATAAGGGATCCATTCAAGCAATAACTTGACATTTTCTTTCATATTGATTAGATTGTGTCTGCATATAAAAATATAGAAGAAACAATATTTACCCGGCACCAGTAAAATGGGGGCATTGACTCGCCACCTGCATCTGGGCACTTGGGTGGCGGTGAGCCAACAGTGAAACCGACCTGAAATATGGTCGGTTATTTATTTGTAGGGAGGTGATAGGTGAGAAGATTATGCAAACTTTTGAATTATCAAGGGAATTGAAAAAGGAGGAAACAAAATGTCAACAGAAGAGAACAAAGCCGCTGTCCGCCGTTTCTATGAAGAGGTTATCAACAAAAAGAATATGGCTATAATACCTGAACTCATCGCTTCCAACTATGTCTTCCACATGACTCCGGAAATAAAAGGTCCAGAAGGAGTAAAGAATTATTTCACCACGGTATTTACTGCGTTCCCTGATTGGCATGAAAAAATTGACTATATGTTCGCCGAAGGGGATATGGTAGCTACTTTTACCACGTTTACCGGTACATTCACTGGTAAATGGGGAGATATCGCTCCAACGGGAAAGAAAGTAACATCACAATCAGCAAATTTATGCCGTCTTGAAGGTGGTAAACAGGTTGAAGTGTGGGGAATTATGAATGCACTGACGATTTATCAGCAGGCGGGTATCCCAATTCCTAACCAGTAAATAAACAAAAAAGAAAGGAGGAAATAAAATGTCAGTAGAAGAAAATAAAGCAACATTACGCCGCGTTGTCGAAGAGATATTCAACAAAGGGAATATGTCGGTAGTGCCTGAACTTATCGGGACTGGTTATGTTTACCATAGTCCTTTTGGGGAATTTAAAGGTCCCGAAGGCTTTACACAATTCGTCAACATGACTCGCAACGCGTTTCCCGATATTCATATGACGCTTGACGATATGGTCGGCGAAGGGGACAAGTTGGCTGTTCGGCTTTCTTGGCGGGGTACATTCAAGGGTAAGTTTGGAGACATAGAACCGACAGGTAAACCAGTAAATATGAGCGCTGCTTACTTCTATCGCTTTGAAGGTGGCAAGGAAGTGGACGCTATGCCATATGCTGATATGCTGAGCATGTACCAGCAAATGGGTGTCTCCATTCCCGGCCAATAGAGTCAGGGAAACGGTATTTGATTCACACGATAATTACATATTTAAAGGAGAAGTACAATGAAAATACTATCTATCGCTAAACCCAAGGAGTTACTTTTTTCACTGCCACCAGAGACAAGAACACAACTAGTGAAAGGAAGCATAGAACCAACGAAACAACTGAAGGACAAAGGCAAAATCCTTGCTCAGTACTATTCGCCCACATCGCAGTATGTTTTCGTTATCCTGGATTATGACGATACAGAAGAATGGATGAAAGACCTAGCGTCTAATCCAGTTATGACCTATTACGACCAGGAGATATATCCGATAGTTGATTTGTTAGATGCACTAAAACTTGCTGACGTAACTTAAAAGTGTGTGGGGAATTGACGCTTGGTATTCAAATATGAAGAGTTACCCACTTATTGAATCGGATATAGAGCAATATAAAGATTGGTTGAAGCAGGCGAAAGCTGCGAAGTAATATCTATTTATTCAATGTAATAACGGAATATCCAAGAAGTAAGGGAGTCTCTTCGGGGGCTCCCTTCTCTATTTGTGAACATTAGAGTATCTTAGTTCTGGTATGATTAACTTTCACCTATCTCCTCAAGATACCCCTTTTCAAATAAAGCTGTCGTAGAGAACACGTTGAAAATTCTTGCTTTCCATAAACGTATGGCGTAAAATCTACGTGTAATCGCCTCTGCGGGAGTAACTCAGTTTGGTAGAGTCCCTGCCTTCCAAGCAGGTTGTCGCGGGTTCGAGTCCCGTCTCCCGCTCCATAGACTAAAGAAAAATAGCAGATAATAACAAAAAAGGAGGCTTAGCGGAGAATGGCAGATTACGCGGCTCTTAAGAAAAAGGTTGATGAACTTACCGAAAGGGAATGGGATATTGACGGCATTAAAGCCAGGATTAATGGATATGTTGCCAACGGGATTCCCAGAGATAAGCGTTCACACGAGGAAATTATAGCCAGCCGGGAAGAAATCCTCGACCGCGTTCAGTACCGAGCCGAGGAATACAATTTTACCTTCAAGAACTGCGCCCAGGGCACGGCACTGGCCCTGATGGAAGAGTTCGGCCTAGGCAGCATGGAAATCATCAAGGCATTGTCTCCTTTCCCTGGCGTAGGAGGGACGGGCGATATGTGCGGGGGTATAACGGGCGCCCTGATAAACTTCGGGCTTTATTTCGGCAGCGACGACCCGCTGGACCTTTCGATAATGGGAGACCCCGAAAGAAATCCCATCCTCATCTCACAGAAATACATGGCTTTCTTCGAAGGCGAAGTCGGGCATATGTACTGCGCCGATATCATCGAAACGGTGACCTTGGGGCACCGGCTTAACCCGGGGGATAGCGATACCGCCATGACCCTTTTCACCGAAGAGAAAGGCTTCCAGAAATGCGGTCTGCCACCGGGAATAGGCTGCAGGATTGCGGCGGGATTCATCATCGATAGCATGCAATAGTATCCCCCATGACTCTTATATTTAAGGTCTGATTTTTGAAGTGTTTTGGCATGTCTTTATAATCGGCTCTTTGGCCGTCTTCGTATCTATCCTCGTTTACCGGACAATCAGAATCATTAACCTGCCGACTCATCTGAGATGGGAACTGCGCAAGGTATTCAGTCAGGAATTGGGCTGGGCACCAAAGGAACTACATGAAAAGGGCACGGTACTGCAGCTGGAGGTGGGCTCTCCTACCGGCATGAAGTTCAGCGTAGCTATAGACAACCTGGAGTTCCTCGACGAAGATTTCAGCGAAGCCACCGGTATCGAGGTTAAAACGGTGTGGGACAAGGAGGGCGCCGACGTGCTCCTGATTCACAGCGCGGGGGATATCGTCTCCTTGTAATATATTCTTGGCTCTTGTGACCAATAACGGGATAACGTCATCAGTCAGGCAAACGAATTTTCAAGGAGAGATTGATAAATATGGCGCAAATGGAACTGGCGGGCAGTACTTACGAAGTCGATGAAAACGGATTCATGCAGGAAACGGATAGATGGACCGAGGATATCGCCAAAGCATATGCCGAACTGGAAAACGTCAACGAATTAACGGAAGAGCACTGGGAAGCAATAAATTACGTGAGGAGCTACTACCTGAAAAACGATATCTGCCCGATGATAAGAAGGCTTATCAAAGAGACGGGTTTTAACCTGAGTAAGCTGTATCAGCTATTCCCGAAGGGACCGGCGCAGTCTGCCTGCAAGTGGGCGGGCGTACCCAAGCCGACCGGTTGTGTATAGATAATAAAACAGGTTACCCACCAGGAAGGGTAGTTTACATAATACTATCTCTTATTTGATTTTTCTACGGCCAGCGTACATTGCCGGTATTATGATGGTATGTTGATAACAGGGCCAAATAACGGTACAATATCTTGTAAAGCATATCGAATAAAATACTAACTTCAAGAAGGGCTCGTAGCTCAGTGGTAGAGCGGTCGGCTCATAACCGATTGGTCGTAGGTTCGATACCTACCGAGCCCACCAAATTTTCTTACCGTAATTTTTCACAAGGTCTCATTTTCTCTGTTTTTAAAAACGGTGCAGCAGCAGGGGAGCGATGTTTATGTAAAAGGCTTTAACATGCCTAATCTTACATAACATATATTGTGCGCCCCAAAGCGGAGGGGGTTTGGGGGATTGACATAATCGAGGGAGTGGAAAGACTTTACCTATAGCAAATATTAAAATTGATATGCACTTTTTTCAATCGGTAGCCGCTTCAGCTTTTTCTGCTAAAGACATCGCGCTTCTTAATAATAATTTCCAGTGTTTTTGATATTCATCGTCAGACACTTCCTCCGCTACCCATTTATATCCTAATTTAATATGCGTTTGGAGCTTCTTAGTAGTTTTTTGGGCTAAGTTTTCAAGATTACAACTGAACTGTTTATCAAGTGATTTGGATATCAAGACCATGCGTTTCCCCATAGCGTCAAGATTCTGGTATCTCATTATCAGATTTATGCGGGGATTTCTGTTGTGGTATTCAAAAATCATATCTACTTTTGTCTTATCTAGCTGTGGTAAAGACTTGATCAATTCTACAATAGGAAGCGGAGTAAGTGGAACTGATGTTTCACACTTCGCAATATCGGTAGCCCATTCTACAATTGTAATCAATTTGCGTTCTTTTCTTTCTCTTTTTTGTATGCTGCGAGTCTGACGAATAGTCCTCCATGCCATAATACCAAGGAAAAGTGTACCGCCGCCTACAATGATTGCCGCAATAAGGTTTATACAATTATCAGTATCCATACCCTCATTATAGCACTTTTCAGCAATATTATTATGTCATGTGTAAATCCCCCTTAATCCCCCTTTTCAAAGGGGGACAATATTATTTGAAAATGGGTCATCTCCCTTTTGTAAAGGGAGACCGAGAGGGATTTAACCGGGGAGTAGCTTGCGTAGAGGGGCGCCAGCCCCTCTTATATAAATTGCCCCCTTTCCTTTGATACCTCGTAAGGAGAGGGGGTCAGGGGGTGAGGTAGAAAACAACCCGGGGGGATAAGGGGGTGGGTTCACTAAAAAATAGCGCAACAATACTCCATTGTCTTTTATAATACAATTTTAGAGATAAAACAGGGCAATATATAATAAAATCAACGTGCCAGAATTATCAAACGTCTTTAAGATGTTTACTTCATGGCAGCCAAGGCCTTGGCTATCTGGTCAAGCTTTACTTCCATCTTCACGGCCGGGATGACTTCAGTGTCAAAGCCCATCATCGACATCTGTTGCAGAGTCGGCATAAGGACATCGATGCTGGGAGCCTCCCACAGGCAAACAATGAACATTTTGGCCTGAGCCGAATACGACGCCAGCAGCTTGCCGCCGGGTACAAACTGTCCCGGGTTCGCCCCGACCTTCTTCCCCATTTCAACCATAGCGGGCATCGTTTGCGCCGTGAGATTATTGTTCGGCGTGTGGATAAGAATGTATTCCATGATGTTTTACCTTTCCTTTCTTAATAGTACAACCATTATACTCTCATTAATTATTTTGTAAAAGTTTGCCAGTGGGGGAATAAATGCCGGAAAAAATATCCGGGGGAAAAGGGGTCGGGTAAAAACTATAAAAAAGATGGAAAACGGTGGGATTTTGGTCATGAAAACCGATTCATGAATATAATATCATTAGCCACCACGTAAAAACGCTCAGATTTTGATTTGAGCGCTTGGCGAGGCTAAAAATCAGGCAAACCAGCCGTAAATCATAAAAACAGATGGTTGTATTACACTAACGTTTAAATGTCACGCGTTTACCTAACTTTTTTGCCTTCCGCGCAGAATAATACAGCATCCGCCTGAGAAATGAGCGTTCCGTATCGATAGCGCCGTAACGGCAAACCTCATGACAACAAAGACAATGCGTGCATTTACTCATATTAATCGACGCCTTTTTATCTATTATAGATATAACATCAGCAGGACAATTCCTCTGGCACTCCTGGCAGCCAACACATAAATTCTTAACTACCTTCGGCCTTAATTCAAGTTGCCTGGAAATGAAATTGGTTAAAAATGCCGGCATCCTGTCTACCAAAATGTTCGAGTAATTTAACGGTAGAGCAAAATCAGGTACCGCAACGCTGTCGATTTCTTCGCCAACGGTTTCGATATTTTGTAGAATGCCATTTCCCAGGCCTCTTTCAGTAGCGTGTTTGGTTGTCAGGATATCGAAAGGCTCTATTCCCATTATTCTTGCGGCAACTGCGTCTAGGGCTACAGCATCCCGGCTGGCTAAAACTAAACCAAGATTTCTGAGGGTGCCTGAGGCCGGTCCTTTACCCTCCATAGCAACAATACCATCAATAATCGTCAGGTCAGGAACAATCACCGAAAATACATCCGTTAATACCTTGCTGAAATCTTCTATTATTTTGTAATCATAGTGATATTTATTCCGGGAACCTTTTGGTATCAGACCATAGCTATTTTTTATACCGCCGGTAAATACGGCTCTAGAATGAGTTTTAAATTTGGGGAGATTTACCAGGATATCTGCTTCCAGAGCTATCTTTGAAATGTATAGCTTGTCTAAAATAAGTCCTTCACACTCTACTTCGACAAATCCTCCCTCTCTCAGATTTACTAGATTTACCTTTGATTCCTCGCATATTTTACGTATTCCGGATAACCCATATCCATCATTCGTTCCATTTTGAATATCATCGCCAACGGTAATTTCAGCACCGGATTTCTTGAGATTCTCCACCACCGCTTTAACGAATACCGGATGAGTGATGATTCCTCTCTCTGGTAAAGATGCCGGTGAAAGATGGTTGATTTTAACTAGAACCTTATCATTTTTCTTTATGATATTTTCCACACCACCGATAAGGCCTATGCAGTTCTCAACAGCCCGGTAAACCTCATCATAGTCGTATCCGCTGGCTTTAGCTATAGATACCGTCGATTTTTTCATTGTTTTGTCCAACACCGTCCTAGTGTACGCTAATTTACTTGATTAACACAATTCATTCAATAGATGATTATATTGCTTTATACTATTTTGTGTTAATACCAGAAAATCAGCTGGTTTTAGCCTGCTATTTTCTTTTCTGGGTATTATTCCCCTCTGGTTATGACCAAAAAAAGCCCAGATTTTGATTTCAGCGCGTCGCGAGGCTAAAAATCAGGCAAACCAGCCGTAAATCATAAAAACACCCGCCAGCACCATGGCAATCCCGGCCAGAACCTGCCGGTTAAAGATATCTATCTTCCGGTTGATTATCCAGGAGAATATCAAAACGAAAATAACTATCGTTGCCACCAGCGGCTGGACAACGCTGACCGGGCTGTACTTCAAAGCGGTAAACCGGAAAAGATGCCCGATAACCAGAAAGACGGCGCTGACCGACAGCATCAGGAAAGTTGCGCGGTCTTCATGTACGACAGCCCGGCGCTGCTTCGGGTTGAACAGCAATAGCACCAGTATTACCACGAAAGCCGCCAGGTACATGATAAAGGTTGCCGCGTAAATCTCATCGACTTCTTGCATGACGGGACGGATTAAGGTTGCCGAACCGGCCGAACAGAGAGCGGTGCCCAGTCCCATCAAGAGACCGCGAGTAGATATCCGGAAAGTGTGGCGGCTTATCTCGGTGGTCGTTAATATCGCCCCGAACATAATCAACAGCGCCGCGACTACCTGCACCCCGGTAACCGTTTCGTCCAGAAATATCACGCCGAAGATAACCGAAAATACGACGGCGGCCCTGGTGATGGCGGCGGTGGGATTGGCGCCGATGATACGGGTGCTGGTAAAGAACAGAAACCTGGCGATAACCAGATGAATCAGTCCGGCCGCCGCCAGCAAGAGATATTGCTGCCACGCAAGATTTACAAAAGCATGCCATTCACCCGTGAAAGTTACGAGTAAAATAAGGAGCGGCGTACCCACCAGCATGGATACCGCCAGCGGCGTGAACGATTCCCCGGACTGATAAGTGGCCCTTCTGACCAGAATCTGGGGAATACTGAAGGTCATCGCGGTGAGTATGGCAAAAAGAGGACCCGTTCCGTTATCCATGATATTATGTCAATTACCCCAACGCACTACCCGGCGATAGTCCCGGCGATTTTCTCCGCCAGCGCCGTCAGACCCCAGCCCTTTTCCGCCGATATAAGCACGGTTACCTCGCTGGCGGGTTCATTCCGGGCGGTCAGATAGTCCAGCGCCGATTTTTCGTCCCAGGTGCGACTGCTGTCCAGGAGACAGTCTATCTTGTTCAACGCCGTGATTACAGGCTTGTCCGTTAATTCAAGGTCACCAAGAATACCCTCCACCGTCTGGTACTGCTGCGGAGCATGCGACGACGAGAAATCGACGACATGTACCAGCAGAGCGGCTTCGGATAATTCTTCAAGGGTCGCCCGGAAGGCGTCGATAATCATCGGGGGCAGCTTCCTGATAAATCCTACCGTATCCGTCATCAGCACGACGCTCCTGTCGGGAAGTGTCAGCCGACGCGTGGTGGGGTCCAGAGTGGCAAAAAGCCGATTATCGGTCAATACCTCGGCGCGGCACATAGCATTTAAGAGAGTGCTTTTTCCAGAGCTGGTATAGCCCACCAGCGCCACCACCGGAATACGGTTTCTCTCCCGTTTCTGGCGGTATCGCTGGCGGTGTTTCCTTATATCGTCAGTCTGCTGCTTGAGACGCTGTATTTTCCGTCGAATCAAACGACGGTCGGTCTCTATCTGCGTCTCACCGGGGCCCCGGGTGCCGATACCGCCGCCAAGTCGCTCGAGATGCCGCCACTGCCCGGCGAGTCGTGGCAAGAGATACTGGTACTGCGCCAGCTCGACCTGAAGTCGGCCCTCGTGCGTGCGGGCACGGCGGGCGAAAATATCCAGGATTAAGGCAGCACGGTCGATTACCTTTACCTTTAAAGCTTCTTCCAGGTTTCTCTGCTGTGCCGGTGAAAGCTCATCATCGAGGATGAGAGTGCCGTAGTCAGCGCTTTCCTTGAGAGCCAGCAGCTCTTCCAGCTTGCCTTTACCCACATAATAAGGATTGGACGGCACCGGCAGTTGCTGGATGATTTTACCGGCGACCTGCGCTCCCGCGGCGCTGGTTAAACGCGCCAGCTCATTGATAGATTCTTCCGCTGACTCCCTCTCCCTCTTCCCTTTCTGGGTTACCGCCAGCAAAAGAGCCCTTTCCCGGGATTCTCTGGTAAGTACAGTATTTCTTGATATGATAAACTCCTCGGCTATATATTATGTAAAGCTACCTCTTGGGAGTGAGGTGGCGGGTATTACGCCACCCCGAAAGACGCGACAGGCCCTTGACCAGCGCCGCGTCGGGAATAGTCAGGGACAGCCTGATGAAGCCTTCGCCGTTACGACCGTACCCTGCTCCCGGGGTAACCGCCACACCCACCTGGTCGAGTAAGTCGGCGGTAAAGTCTACGGAGTTATATCCCTCGGGTACCTTAGCCCAGACATAAAGACTTGCCTTGGGCATCTTAACGTTCAGCCCGATATTCTCCAGTACCTCGACCACCAGGTCGCGACGGCGCTGATAAATGTTATTATGCTCGGCGATACAGTCCTGAGGGCCATTCAGGGCCTCGATGGCCATGTACTGAATAGCCTGAGGTATACCCGAGTCCAGATTGGACTTGAGGGTACGCAGGGCACCGACAACCTCGGCATTACCGACCACCATCCCGATGCGCCAGCCCGTCATGTTGTAGCTCTTGGACAGCGAGTGAAATTCCACGCCGACATCTTTAGCGCCGTCAGCCTGCATAAAACTCGGCGGCTGGTAGCCATCGTACGATACCTCGGAGTATGGGCCGTCATGGCAGACAAGGATATCATGCTTCCTGGCGAATTCAACCACCCGGTTAAAGAATTCCAGGTCAGCCACGGCAGCGGTAGGATTGTTAGGATAATTAATCCACAACATCCTGGTATCTTTCAGAACACTCTCTCCGATGCTGTTCAAATCAGGCAGAAAATCATTCTCTTCTTTTAAAGCCACGTAATAAGGTCTGCCTCCAGCCAGCGCGGTGCTGACGGAATAAACGGGATAGCCGGGGTCGGTTACCAGGGCCGTATCCCCGGGGTCGATAAAACAAAAGGAGATATGCCCTATCCCCTCCTTGGAGCCGATAAGGGGCAAGACCTCGGTTTCCGGGTCGAGGACAACTTCAAACCTTTTTTTATACCAATCAGCGATTGCCTGGTGGAGCTCCGGCAAGCCGGCGGATTCCGGGTAGCGATGATTAGCCGGGTCCTGCGCTTCCTTACAGAGCCTTTCGATGATATGAGGAGGCGTGGGTATATCGGGGTCACCGATGGCAAAGCTGATGATTTCTTCACCCTTTTCTTTCTTCTCGGCAATTTTCTTGTTTATCTCTACAAACAGATACGGTTTTAATCCGGAGATTCTCTTTGATACCTTCATTTATCACACCTCAATCCGGCCATGTTCCTTCAAACACTATCTCAGCAGGCCCACCGAGTATAACCTCACCGTCACCGTTCCACTCGGCGTTCAACGTTCCACCCGGCAACTTGATATCAACACTAGGTCCGGTATAACCGAGTATCTTGGAAGCTACGGCCACGGCGCAAGCGCCGCTGCCGCAAGCCAGTGTCTCTCCCACGCCCCTTTCCCAGACCCGTGATTCAATACGGTCTTTCCCGATTATCCGGGCGATTTCAAAGTTTACCCGCCGCGGAAACAGCGGTAAATGTTCTACTATCGGTCCTATCTCCAGCAAAGGAAATTCGGCGACGGACTGCTCAATAAAATGAACCGCGTGGGGATTCCCCATGGAAACTAAATTTAATGTTAATTCGATATCGTTTACGGTGGTCTTACAGCTCAACATACCCGTTATGTCAACCATATCCCCTACCGCCTTTTCGGGGGCTATGGGGATTTCACCTGCCTTAAAACGCGGTTTTCCCATATTCACCTGGAACTTATACACCCTGCCGTCTTTAGTTACCGACTTAATGCGGTTAATGCATGCGGCAGTTTCGATGGTTATTTCACCTTTATCGAGACTAACCCTCCCCTTTTCCAGAACGTACCTGGCCATACACCTGATGCCGTTGCCGCAGGTCTCGGCTTCCGAACCGTCGGCATCGAAAACGCGCATGAGGAAATCCGCCTTATCCGACGGCAGCAACAGCAGCAGACTATCGGCACCGACACCCAGATGACGGTCACAGATAGCCAACGCCAGTTGAGACCAGTCCCGCTGCATGCCTTCGGCTTCTATCAACACGAAATCGTTGGCAGCACCCTGTAATTTGGTGAAATCCATTCCTGTTCTCGCTTCCTATGCATATCTATTCGTTCTCTAAAAAATGTCTAACCGCTTCCTCTATTTCTACATCTACCCGATTGCCAACGTCAAACCAGCTTATTGCTTCATCATTTAACCGGAACCAGGCGTACTGGTGCCGGATAAACCGATGGGTCTCTATCTTCATCTTATGTTTGGCTTCATCCAGAGACAACTCACCCTTGAGATACTGACCCACCTGCCGATAGCCAATGCCCGACATTGCCGGCAAACTAAAATCATACCCCATTTTGATTAGTTTTTCCACCTCAGGCACCAGACCACGTGCAAACATGTCATCTACCCTGCTATCGACGATGTTATACAGAGTGGCTCTATCTGTGGTCAGCCCGATGACGAACGACCGGAATCCGGGCGTTTGCTTCCTCCCCTGCTGGGAAAAAGGCTTTCCGGTACCGGCATGCACCTCTAGAGCCCTTATTACGCGGCGCAGGTTACGTTTATCTATCTTCCGGGCGGCGGCGGGGTCGATTCTTTCCAGTTCCCGGTAGAGTTCGTCCACCCCTCCCCCGGAAGCAATCTTCTCTATATTATACCTGAATTGAGAGTCGGGCGACACCTTCGGAATCTGCCAGTTTTCCAGCACGGCTTTTACGTAAAGTCCGCTACCGCCTACGAGAAGTGGTAAATGATGACGTTTCTGAATTTCTTTGATTGCCTGAAAAGCCAGCGCCTGATACTGAGCCAGGCTGAATTCCTCGTCAGGGTTGATGATATCAATGAGGTGGTGGGGAACCCGGGACATCTCTTGAAGGGTCGGTTTGGCGGTGCCGATATCCAGGTAACGGTACACCTGGCGGCTGTCGGCGCTGACGATTTCTCCCGAAAAGATAGATGACAGATGCAGGGCCAACCGGCTCTTGCCGATACCGGTGGGACCGACTATGGCAATCAGACGCTCCATTCAATCAGGTACGACCTCTGATATCCGCCGTCTGCCTGACGATACTGGTAAAATCGTCGGCTTTCAGGCTGGCGCCGCCGACCAGAGCCCCGTCTATCTCGGGCTGTCTCATCAACCCGGCAATATTATCGGCGGTAACACTGCCTCCATAGAGAATACGGACACTGTCAGCAATATCACTGCCGTGCTGATGATTAACCAGCCTGCGTATAAAGCCGATGGTATCGTTAGCCTGAGCACCGTTGGCCGAACGTCCGGTGCCGATAGCCCAGACGGGCTCGTAGGCGATGACCATGCCGCTGAGAAAGTAGAGGCGGTCTGAAGACGCCGCAAGCTGGCGGGTGAGGACCTCCTCCGTTTTACCCGCTTCATTTTCTTCCAGTCTTTCACCGATACATAATATGGGCTTTATCTCAGCTTTAATTGCCGCCTTTATTTTCTTATCGATAATCTCACCGGACTCACCGAAATACTGCCGGCGTTCCGAATGCCCGATAATAACATAGTCGCACAGCCCCCTGAGCATCAGGGGCGACACCTCTCCTGTATAGGCGCCTTTCTCTTCATAGAACATGTTTTGTGCCCCGAGTTGAACCGAGCTGCCTTTAAGCACATCCCTAACCGCCGCCAGGGATACGAAAGGCGGGCATACCAGCTTGTCGACACCCCCTACCCTGTCGAGCCCGGACAGCATCGATTTAACCAGAGCCACGGCATCATCCGGGGTGGTATTCATCTTCCAGTTACCGGCGATCATCGGTACACGCATTTTATTTCTCCTAAGCGCCAAATTTATGCAGCTTGAGGGCATTTGCCATCGCCAGGGGCATTATCTGGGTTGAATCTAATCTTCCTAACCCGCCATTAATAAATGCTTTTTCGGAAAACGAGGTGACGGCGTCAAGCCGGCAATACTGCGAGCACAGCAAAACCGGTACGGGGTGCCAGCTATGCCCCTTGAGCACGGCCGGTGTGGAGTGGTCGCCGGTAATAACCAGCACATCAGGTTTAAGCGCGGTCAGCTCGGGTAAAGTTGCGTCGATTTGCTCCAGCACCTCGACTTTACGAGTGAAATCGCCATCTTCACCGGCGCTGTCTGTCCCCTTCACATGAAGGAAGAAGAAGTTATAGTCCTGATAATGCTTCTTGAGCGTGGCAAATTCATCTTCGAGGGTCGTCCCGGCGTCAGCGACTTCCATACCTGCCAGCCGGGCAAGGCCACGGTACATGGGATAGATAGCTATTGCCAGCGGTTTAAGCTGATATATTTCGTTGATGGTGGGCAGACTCGGCTGCATGGAGAACCCGCGCAGCAGGACCATATTAGCCGGATGATAGTCATATAACATGCTCCTGGCTTCAGTGATAAACTGATTGGCTGAAGTAGCTAATCTGACTGCCCCGGAATCCTTGGGCGAAACGGGCTTAATTTTTAGCGGAGCAGCCCCTAATTGCTGGGGGTCGGACTCGGTAACGTCCGCGGAAAGGTACGCGCCGTGGAAAACGATAACAAAGCGGTGCTCCCTGACGGGATGAACCGATATTTTTACCCCTGGTAAAGGTATTTCTTCGAGTATTTTGCATAACTCAATGCACCTTTCGGTAGAAATACGTCCGGCGCGACGGTCAGTCACCTTGCCGTTTTCATCTAGAGTGCAGAAATTACCTCGGGCGGCTACATCGCCCGGTTTAAGATTGACATCGATACCAATAGCTTCGAGGACACCCCGGCCGATATTACAGCTAACCGGGTCGTATCCGAAAAGAGCCAGGTGTCCCGGGGCGCTGCCCGGGGTTATCCCGGGGCCAATAGGGTCAGCCATTCCGCATATCCCCTGAGCCGCCAGTCCGTCTAGATTGGGAATGGAAGCCGTCTCCAGTTCCGATTTTCCCGTAGTCGGGTCCGGCAGTCCTCCCAGTCCGTCGATGGTCAGCAAGACTATTTTACTCTCCGAAGGTCTGGATAGACCTTTCATTAAATCCAGATTTGCCATTTTAATCACCTTTTTGCGGACTACTTGTCTTTTAACAATACCACACCCGGCAGTTCTTCGCCCCCGAGAAACTTGAGGGAGGCACCACCACCGGTGGAGATAAAGGTAATTTTATCAGCCAGTCCCATGGCGTATATCATTTCGGCGGTAGAGCCGCCGCCGATGATTGTAGTGGCATCATGTTCGGCGATGAACAAGGCGATGGCTTTAGTTCCCGCGGCGAACTGCGGTATTTCTTCTATGCCCATCGGTCCATTCCAGAATATCGTCCTGGCACCCATGAGACCTATACGGAATTTTTCAACAGTCTTCGGGCCGATGTCCACAATCCTCTTGTTCTTGGAAATATTTTCTATAGAAACGACTTCTCCCTTAGCATCATTGTTGATTTCATCGGCAACAACCACGTCGACGGGCAGCATAATACGGACACCGCTTCTCGCCGCTTCTTCGAGTAGTTTTGCTGCGGTACCAATGCTTTCCTCTTCAATCAACGACTCTCCGGTTTCATAAGATTGGGCTTTGAGGAAAGTAGCCGCCATGCCCCCACCGATTAAGAGACAGTTCACCTTGCTCATGATATTTTTCAGCATGCCCACCTTATCGCTTACCTTGGCGCCGCCGAAAACTGAGACAAACGGCGGCGTCGGTCGCTCGAGAAGTCCTCCCAGCGTGTTAATCTCTTTCTCCAGCAAGAGACCGGCAACGGCGGGGAGATACTGGGGAATTCCGGCTATCGACGCATGAGCCCGATGGGACGTGCCGAAAGCATCGTTGACAAAAACATCGCCCAGACGGGCTAAAGCTTTGGCAAAATCAGCGCTACCAGCTTCCTCACCGGAGTGAAAACGCAGGTTCTCCAGGAGCAAAACGTCGCCGTCACGCAATGCTGCTACGGACTTCTCTACCTCAGGACCGATACAGTCAACGGCGACTCCCACCTGCTGTCCCAGAATCTGCGAAAGCCGCTGGGCGACCGGAGTCAGACGCAGTTCGTTGACAATCTTACCCTTGGGCCTGCCCAGATGAGATATTAAGATCACCCTGGCATTACGCTCAATCAGATATTGAATAGTGGGCAGAGCCGCCCTGATGCGGCTGTCATCGGTGATAGCCCCGGTACTGACATCCACCGGTACATTAAAGTCGACCCGCACCAGTACCCTTTTATCGGTGACTTCTATATCCCTCACGGTCATCTTATTCATATATATCTCCAGTAAAAAACGGCATAAAAAAATCAGGCGTAATATGCTGTGCCTGATATTAGTTCCCTCATCCGGATATATTCCATATCGCCTATCCGCACCGGTATTTTCATCATAAACTTACGTGGCCTTAGCTTTATCGGTTGTTTTTGGTTCTGTATCCGAGCTATATTCCGGGAATAATTTTAAGGTCCGCTTCACTATACCCTCAGCATCCAATCCGTATTTAGCCCGTAAAAATGCCTGCGCGCCTTGCTCGATAAACTGGTCGGGAATGCCGATATTTATTACCTGTACATCCGATATCCCCGATTCCTGGAGCAAACGCATTACACCACTACCAAAACCACCGCTGAGCACATTCTCCTCGACGGTTACCACGCGTTTGATGCGACCGGCCAAATCGATGATAAGAGATGAGTCCAGCGGTTTGGCGAAACGAGCATTAACAACGGTAGCTTCAATACCCAGAGAAGCCAGCTTCTCAGCGGCTTCCCTGGCGGGTGCTACCGTGGCACCTAACGCCAGAATAGCCACATCCTCTCCGTATCTAGCTACTTCGCTTTTGCCGATGGGCATTTCATGCAGCGTTGCATCCAGTTCTACACCCAGACCGGTGCTGCGCGGATATCTTACCGCCATAGGCCGACCCGATTTAATAGCGGTATATAACAGATGTTGAAGCTCATTTTCGTCTTGGGGTGCCGCCACAACCAGGTTGGGAATCAGGCTCAGATAGGATATGTCAAAAGTTCCCTGATGCGTCTTGCCATCATCGCCGACAATCCCTCCCCGGTCAATAGCCAGGACTATAGGGAGGTTCTGGAGGCAAACATCATGTATTATCTGGTCAAAAGACCGCTGCAAAAAGGTAGAATATATGGCGACGACAGGTATGTAACCCTGTGTTGCCAGGCCAGCGGCGAAGGTTACGGCATGCTGTTCGCAGATACCGACATCAAAGACACGGTCCGGAAATTCAGCCTCAACAACGCTCAGGCAATTACCCTCGGGCATGGCCGGGGTTATAACTACCAGTTTCGGCTCCTCGCGAGCCAGTTTCAGGATTGTCCGGGCAAAGACTTCGCTGTAGGTCGGGATTTCCTTTTCGCTTTTACCTTCGGCTGATATACCGTGGAAATATACCGCATCACTCTCCGCAGGCTGATATCCTTTACCTTTGGTGGTAACGACATGAACCAGGGTCGGACTCCGATAACCATCCCGTACCCGGGTTAAAGCTTTTTCTAAATCACTAATATTGTGTCCATCGATTGGCCCAACGTAAGAAAAGCCCAGCGCTTCCCAGATAGGTGTCGGCGCCAGGACTTCCTTGACTCTTTCCTCGATTAACTGGCTCAGACGCCAGATTTTTTTACCGAGGGGCAGCCTGGTGACTATCTTCTCGCCACGTTTCTTAGCTTTACGCAAACGCTGGTCGAATCGCACGCGGCTTAATACCTTGGCAAGGGCTCCGACCGTCGGAGAAATGGACATGCCATTGTCATTGAGTACCACGATAAGCCTGGAACCGATGTGACCCGCATGGTTGAGCGCTTCATATGCCATCCCCGCGGTAATGGCACCGTCACCGATAACGGCAATTATATGATAGTTATCTCCGGCAAGGTCGCGGGCGGTAACCATACCCAGAGCTGCCGATATAGAGGTGCTGGCATGACCGGCACCGAAGGGGTCATGCTCGCTTTCTTCACGACTGGTAAAGCCTGACAGCCCTTCATATTGACGGAGGGTACCAAAACGCTGTTTTCGGCCGGTAAGAAGCTTGTGAACATAGCTCTGGTGCCCTACGTCCCAGATAATTTTATCCTTGGGGCTGGAGAATATCCTGTGCAGGGCAATGGTGAGCTCGACAACACCCAGATTGGATGCCAGATGTCCGCCGGTGGCTGTTACCGTGGAGACGATTTCATGCCGCAACTCGTCGGCCAGTTTCTCCAGCGTTGGTAATGCTAATCCTTTTAAATCAGCGGGGCTATCGATTTTATCCAGCAATCTCGGCATTATCGTCTTATGTAGTAAATATATCTGCCATTTTTATACTATCAATGAACCTCAAGAAATGTCAAGCTGAAAGCCCCTCCCTACCCTCCCGGAAAAATCCCTTGACTCTATTCACAAGGTTCTGATAGACTCACGGAGAAAGCCCACCTTAAGGAGTTTGTCTGCTTATTAGAAATACCTCCGGAGGTAATAATACCCCGAGAACGATATACTGATGGACATAGTCAAAATCCTGATAATTATAGGTACCGCAGCGTCACCCATAATAGAACTCAGAGGCGCCATCCCTATCGCCATAGTGAGATATCATTTCACCTGGTATTACGCCTACCTGTTCAGTGTAATCGGTAATATACTGCCGGTTCCTTTCCTCCTCGGATTTCTCGAAGGTATTATCTCGTTGTTCAGCAAGATACGCTTTCTGGACAGGATAATCCAGTGGTTTCTCGAGAGGACGAGGCGGAGAAGAAAAATGGTAGATAGATACGAACGCATCGGCCTGGCGTTATTCGTTGCCATACCTCTACCCATCACCGGTGCCTGGACGGGTTCTATCCTGGCTTTCCTGATAGGCCTGAGGTTTAAACATGCCCTGATATCAATAATCGCGGGGGTGCTTATCGCGGGAGCCATCGTAACCAGCGCTACTGTCCTGGGATGGGCCGTCGCCGATATTTTTACCAAGCCTGTCGACTAATGTCAGGGGATTCTAAAAGCAGTCGGTCTACGACTTGTTTTGCCATTTGTTTTGTCGTAGAATTTACGTGTGATTTACGCGTCCCTGTAGCTCAGTTGGACAGAGCAGCTGCCTTCTAAGCAGCGGGTCGAGCGTTCGAATCGCTCCAGGGACGCCAGAATAGCTACGATTTTTCCCCATTTTTAAGGTTCTTCCTTCCGCTCTATCCTTTTGCTTAACAGTTTGCTTAACTTTTAGCCTCGTTCTTTTACTAATTTGCTTAACTTTACCTCCGGTTCGAATGATAACTCTGTTGTTAATAAAATTCAATATTTCATAAAGTGCCGCTGTTAACTGTAAAAGTATTATTCCGAACGCAATGCCTCGATGGGATTAAGTCGGGAAGCGTTCCAGGCCGGGTAAAAACCAAAGAATAATCCAATACCGATTGATACTGAAACGGCGAGGATAACGATATTAGGGGAAACAACGGTTGCATACACGTCCATGAAATCCAGTAGGAGTGAAATTCCCCAACCGGATATTACGCCAATGATACCGCCGATAAAAGTTAATAGTACTGCCTCAATCAAGAACTGGCTCCATATATCCACTTCCCGAGCGCCCAGCGCCTTTCTTATTCCTATCTCCCGTGTTCTTTCCAGCACCGATACCAGCATGATATTCATGACACCGATACCCCCCACCAGTAGGGCAATAGCGGCGATGGCAGCAAGTAAATTGGTTATCGTTTCTCTGGACTCAACCAACGTTTCTGCTATCTCCTGCACGGACTGGATGTTGAAGTCATTTTCCTCAAGAGAGGTCAACCGGTGGCGCGTACGCAGCAGGTCGGTAATTTCCGCCTCAACGTATTCGGCCTGATCAACATCACTTAACTTTAGATATATTGAGGACACGATGTGTTCACCCTGGGCAGTACGCTCCAGTGCTACCACCTGCTGCAAGGCGGAAAGTGGTATGATGACCGAGTTGGCGGTGGAATTAAAAAAGCTGTCGTCGCCTTCCAGCACGCCGATAATCCTTACAATTATGGAACCCATCCGCATTTGCTGCCCGATGGGATCGGCAGTACCGAAGAGGGTCTCGGCTACACCACTGCCGATAACAGCCACCTTCGAACCGCGGTCATAGTCGTATTCGGTAAAGAAAGCTCCACTGGTCAGTACCAGGTCTTGAACTTCCCGGTATTCCGTCGTTGCTCCTACAATCGTGGCGTTCATATTCTCACTGCCGACCACTAACTGAAGATTCGAGGATTTGTAGGGGGCTACTGCATCTATATAGTCGACCTGCGTAACGATGGCCTCAGCATCTTCCAGAGTGAGGGTCTGGGTCATGCCGCCACCCCGGAAACCACCGGGGCCCATACTTGCCCCCGGACTGATGGTTGTCAGGTCAGTGCCCATACTTTCGATATTAGACAGTATGGTTTGTTTACTGCCTTCACCAATGGCCATCATGGTAATTACCGAGGCGACGCCAATAACGACTCCCAGAATAGTGAGGAAGCTCCGTAACTTGTGTGTGCTCAAACCAATCCAGACACTACGCAACAGGCTAACCAAGTTTTTCACGCGTTTTCCTCCGTCACAATCTCACCATCCTTGAGTTGAATTATCCGATGGCAGTGGTCGGCTATATTGGCATCATGGGTAACCACGATCAGGGTAATATCCTGCTCAGCGTGCAGCGAGGTAAGGATATTTATTACCTCTGCGCCAGAGCGGCTATCAAGCTGTCCGGTTGGCTCATCAGCCAGAAACAACGAAGGGGATTTCACCATAGCTCGGGCGATAGCTACCCGCTGCTGTTCACCGCCGGAAAGCTCAATGGGACGATGATGAACCCGCTCGGAGAGACCTACCTTAGACAATGCCTCTAAAGCACGTCCGCGGTCAACACCACCGGCGTAGGTCAGGCCTAACTCGACATTGGCCAGAGCGGTAAGCCGGGACAACAGATTGAATGTCTGGAAGATAAAGCCAATCTTCTGCCCCCGGATGCTGGCCAGTTCACGGTTACCGAGATGGCTGACTTCTTTATTTTCCAGGTAGTAGCTACCTGAGGTCGGTATGTCCAGACAACCAAGCAAATTGAGCAGGGTTGTCTTACCCGAGCCGGACGGTCCCATAATCGCCACAAGCTCACCTCGCTCGATATTCAGGGTTATCCCTTTTAGCACGGTCAGTTGCCTTTTACCCATGGGATAGGTTTTGGTGATATTTTCCAATCGAATCATTAGAAGCCCCCTGGGAACATTATGCTACCACCCGGCCTTCCAAATTGGTTTTCTGTCGATATAGTGGTAGTTCCCTCAGGTACGACCACCTGCTCACCCTCGGTTAGTCCTTCAGTTATCTCGGTATACTGCCAGTCGCTAATTCCCATCTGTACGACCCGTTTCTCTGTTTCACCGGATGCTGTCATGACCTCTACGACATAATCCGAGCCTTCACGCGAAACGGCACCATTAGGCACCAGAATGACGTCCGTACGCTCGGTAATGATGATGCTGACAGTCACTGACAAACCCTGACGTAATTGGAAATCAGTTATGGTCGTTGAAGGCAGTTGTCCCTCGCTCTGTTGACCGCCACCGGAAAAACCACCGAACGCGCCACTATCAGGAAGTACCATCCCTTCAGGTGGGGTAAAACCCTCGGGCGGTGAAAAATCACCGGATTGCATTTGTTCCCACCTCGCTTCAGCCTCTTCCTTGGTCATCATGCCGGAATCAACAGCCTGCTGTAACACTTGAGGCAGTTCACCGGACTCAAGATCACCGAACATCTGCTGGCGTCTGTCGTTTATATCCCCGGAGATATCTTCGAGAGACTGGAGTTCTACTGTAACATCGTAGTTCACGACACCCGACTGAATTGTAGCGGTTGGAGCAATATCGGTTACCGTAGCTGAAAATGCCCTGCCGCTGAGGGCATCTACCTGTATTGTAGCTGTGGTTCCGACTTCCACTTGAAAAATATCCATCTCACTGACGAGGATATCTGCCTTGAACTTGTTGGGGTCAGCCAATTGAGCAACCACGGTTCCTTTAAAAACGGTGTCACCCCCAGCAACGTTGACCCTGGTAATGAAGCCATCGAAAGGAGCCGTGATTTCAGGACTCATCCTCAGCGCCTCTTCAAGCGCCTGGTCAGCCTCTTCGGCATTCTCTTCGGCATCAGACAGGTCAAGCTGAGCGTATTCCACATCAGTTCGGGCTGCTACTAGAGCCGCTTCAGCATCTTCTACCCCTAAGTAAGCTTCGGTTAAAGCATCTTGTGCATCTTCCAGCGCCAGCTGAGCCTTCTCAATCGCCAATTGCTTCCTGATAACCTCAAGAGCAACCGTATCCGACACTTTCAAGCTGCTGCCGGCCAGGATAGCGTTTCGTTCTTGGATAGCATCTTCCAGATCCTGTTCCGCCCGCATCCTTTCATTCCACCAGAATGTGATATCAAGATGATTCGCTCCCGGACTATTTGCTTCGACTATCTTTAGGTCGATAAATTCAAGCAAGGCTTCTTTATAGTCTATTTTATCCTGAAGCTCTTTAACTTCATCGATTGAATTAAGGGCATACCGGGCCGCTTCCAGGTTAACCTCAGCCTCTCGTAACTGGATATCTTCGCTAGTAATATTCCGCTGGGCTGCTGTTAATGCCTGCTCCCGGTTTTCAACTTGTCGATCTGCATCTGCCAGGGCTCTCTCCCTTGTTTCCACCTGGCGCTGGCTGGTAGTTAAAGCATTCTCGAGTAACCTGATTTGCTCCTGCCATTCATCAGCATCGATTTTTACCAGAACCTGGCCTTCTTCAACCGAATCGCCTTCTTCGATAAGTACCTCAGTGATAGTACCCTGCTGGTAAAACAAATCTGCGGTAAGATCTTCCGTATGTGAGAGGTCCAGATTCCCTGCTGCAGATATATCGAGTTGGAGATCACCTCTCTCGACAGTGTAAATGCTGGTTTCTTCCGAGGTTTCATCGGAGTTGCCCCCACAACCGAAAAGCACCCCGACGGCACTTACCAGGACAATTAGTATAACCGTGGCCTTTATGATTTTCATAATCCGCTCCTATCATCCATATACATCATCCCCGGACCTACCAGGTGTTAATACGCTTCTGCTATTTTAGTGGACAAATGTTTAGGAAATATTAAAATACTCACCATAATATTAACTAATATCCGATATAAGTGGTATAAAAAATGGTAAAAAAGAGGGTTAATATTGACCATGCGGCTAAAAAGCGTCTGAAAGAAAAGACTATCCAAACCTAATGATGGGGCAATAAAACTAATTGTTGAAGTACAGTAATATCTAATGACTAGATTCGAAAAATAAAAATAATAAGTATATCGGCCGCTTCTATGACAGAATTCAACTTTCTATCCAGCATCGCATAATCTCGGAATTATAATGAGACACGAATAGGTAGGAACTTCTGGAAATCGGAATAATGGCTTCTAAGCAGCGGGTCGTGGGTTCGAATCCCTCCAGGGACGCCATAAGAATAGAAAGGGCGACTGCTTTAGCCCAAGAAATATAGTGGTTGACTGCTCTTTTCTCCGAGAGAGGCGAGGCGAGAGGTGCGTGAGGTAAGACAGGCATCACCGGAAGATGTGGTTTACGCCTGTCAGGACTCTCACAGACGGCTTGGAGTTTTACCGAAGCTACGGATTATTGGGTGTTGAAAACCGATCTGATAGCACAATCCGATTTAAAGGCACATCAGTAAGGCTTCTCATCACATACCTTGGTTATAACCCTCCACTGAAAGAACTCAATTAACGTCACAATTCGGCTTTCTTAAATAGCTTCGCCAGCATATAAACAAGAGTGTCTTTATTATCCGATTAGTAGCTGGAGAGGACGAGAAAGGGCTCGTTAGTGAATTAAGGAGTAGAAATTCGTTCAATGCGATGACTTGACATTCGTGCAGATTGTTATCCGTGATAATATAAAAGGATATTGTCATATTGAAATTTGATATGGCTTGATTAGACCGGATTATCAGTTCAGATGAAATAGGTCAGAATCCTGGATTCAACTCGTTCGTAGTACTCTAGGCGGGATTTCTTCTGAGGCGATTGAAATTTACACCTAGAAGTTTACTCATCATTTCTTGAAGACCACGTTTATGCTTCTCGGCTGAAGGGCAGACTGAAAAAGAATGTGGAACCCTGACCAGGCATTGATTCTACCCAGATCTGTCCACCATGAGCTTCTACCAGCCTGCGGCAGACTAAAAGCCCCAGACCGGTTCCTTTGGCCCCTTCAAATCCGGCCGGTTTTAACCGCTCGAAAGGTTTAAAGAGCCTGGTCCGGTCTACTTTTGGTATCCCTACTCCCTGATCACTAACTCCGATAACAAGACGGCCCTTTTCCTCTCTGGTAAAGACCCTTATCTCTTTTCCCCTGGGCGAATACTTCCTGGCATTATCCAGCAGATTATACAGGATACGTTCGAGCCGTAGCGGGTCGGCGTAAATTTGGGAAAGCCCGGGGGGCACATCTATCAAAAACTTGTGTGTTGCATACTGCTCTGCTATTCCCTCAACCGCGTTTTTTACGACAATGTCGACCCTTATTGGCTCAACATGAAGGAAAAGCCTCTCCGCCTGAACCCTGGAAATCTCAAGGAGATTTCCCAGCAGGTGAGATAAAGTATCTGCTGATAAAGCCGCATTCTGGAGAAGGTGGCGCACCTCATCACGAGATAGCCGTTCTCCTTCACTCAAAAGGGTGTTGAGAGACCCTGTAATGACAGTCAATGGGCTGCTAAGTTCGTGAGATACCATGCCGATAAATTCATCTTTCAGCTGCTCTAGCTTCTTGCGCTCGGTGATATCTCTCACCGTAACTACCAGTCCTGCGGTGGTACCGGACGCTTCCCGGAGGGCAGCTGCGCCTATCTCGGCGTCAAACTCACTTTCGTCCTTTCTCAAGAGTGTGTATCCAATCTCCCCGAGATGACCTGCCTTCAGTGCCCTTTTCATATTCTTCATGGCCCTGGCACGGTCTCTCACCGCGAAAAGCTCAAAGCCGCTTCGCCCAATAAGTTCTTCCCTGTCGTCATAGCCATGCATGCGAACCATGGCCTCGTTCACCCTTACTAAGTTTCCATCCCAGTCAGTGACGGCAATTCCATCGCTTGTAGCCTCGATGATTAGGTGGAGCTTTTCCTCGGATTCCCGCAGCGTCTGCTCCGCCCGCTTGCGCTCTTTTTCGTGTTTATCCCTCTCCAGCCTCGCATTCAGGATGGGAGCGATGTAGTTGGCGATGGTTTCTAAATAACTCTTATCCTTCTCGTCATAATCAGTCTCCCTGTTGGCGACTTGCAGGACTCCGATTAGCTCCCCATGGTACAGAATGGGCACAACAATAACCCTGACTATAGGAATGTGTCCCTCGGGCACATGCAAACCTCGATTCGCATAAAGCGTCTTTCTTTCTTTGAGTGCGCGGCCCCAGATACCGCCCCAATT